>WBZO01007086.1_pt1 | contig 10528 bp, 9 predicted proteins | sample 5204261 | NCBI WGS metagenome assembly WBZO01 (sample SAMN12412400, study PRJNA552823) | activated sludge metagenome | isolation source: activated sludge from anammox sidestream of wastewater treatment plant... | place: USA: North Carolina | collected 2017-09
CGGGAGCGCGCTCGGCGCGGCGGCGGCCATCGGCCACTTCCTCGTGCATCTCGTGATGGGGTTCGTGCTCGCGGTGGTCTACACGCTCGAGGAGGACGAGCTCCACGCGTTCTGGGCGCGCACCGTCGATCCGCGATCGCTGAAGGGGACGCTCGCGCGCTGGTTCGGCCACGTCGCCGATGCGACGGTGGTGACGGTCCAGCTGCAGCTCATCGTCGCCGCGTGCAACGCGCTCATGACGCTGCCGGTGATGCTCCTCCTCGGCATCCCGAACCCCGGCGCGCTCATGCTCCTCATCTTCGTGTCGGCGCTCGTGCCGGTGATCGGCAACATCGTCTCCGGCGGCGTCCTCTGCCTGCTCGCCTACCAGCAGAAGGGGTGGTTCGGGGTCGGCATCTTCCTCGGTCTCACGTTCCTCCTGCACAAGATCGAGTCGTACTACCTGAGCCCGCGCCTGACCTCGCGGCACGTGAAGATCCCGGGCTTCTTGCTCATCGTGAGCCTGATCGCGTGCGAGCACCTCTTCGGGTTCAAGGGCTTCTTCCTCTCCTTCCCCATCCTCTTCGTCGCCGGGCGCATCCGCGGCGAGATGATCGAGGAGGACGCGGGCGCGGCCGGCTCGCCGATCGATCTCTCGGACAGCCCCGATCAGCTGCCGGGCAAGGTGCAGGAGTCGCTCGCGCCCACGGGCATGGAGCTCGAGCGTGCGCGCGTGCCGCTCGAGCAAGTGGGCTCGACACCGCCGCCGCCGGGCGAATGATCCCCCGTCGTCTCGCGGTCACGCTGCTCGCGTGCGTCACGTCCGCTGCGCGCGTCGCCGTCGCGCAGGACGACGTCGAGGCGTTCGGCGTGGACTATCGAGCGCCGAGCGCGTGCCCCGGGCCCGACGCGTTCTTCCGCGAGGTGCGCGGACGGACGGCCCGCGCGCGCGCGGCGCGATCGGGGGAGACGGCACGCGTCCTCGTCGTGCGCATCGAGGCGCGCGGTGAGCGCTTCGCCGGGAGCCTCTCGATCGACGACGCCGGCGCGCGGAGCACGCCGCGCGAGGTGGAGGGCGCGACGTGCGCGGAGGTCGTCGGCGCGCTCGGCCTCGTCGCCGCGCTCGCCGTCGATCCGCACGCATCGGTCGCGCCTCGCCCGGTGCCCTCCACCGCGCCCCCGGACGAGGCTCCCGTGAGCGCCCCGCCGGAGAAGCGCGCGCCCGAAACGCCGCCCCGCGCGACGCCGCCACCTGCGCCGTCGGCCCCCGCGCCGAGCCGACCTCCGCCCCCCGAACGGACGGCGAACGGGACGCCGCGCTTCGCCGTCGGCCTGCAAGCCGAGGTGTCGGCCGTCGCGGGCGCGGTCGGCAGCGGGCGTCTCTTCGGCGAGCTCGTCGTCGGACGCGGCACGTTCTCGCCCTCGATCCGGATCGCGATCGCGCGGAGCCTCGAGGTCGATCGCCCGGCGCGGATCGGGGTCGCGAAGATGCGCTGGACGACCGGCGGCGTCGATCTCTGTCCGCTGCGGGTCACGCTCACGACCGGCGTCGACGCGCTCCCGTGCGTAGGGCTCGCCGCGGGCGTGCTCGACGCGGAGGGAGGAGCCGTCGGGGCGCCGCAGTCGCGCAGCCGGCCGTGGGTCGCCGGCGACGCACACGCGCGGCTCGTGTGGGCTCCCCTCCGGGCCTTCGCCGTCGAGATCGAAGGGGGCGCGATCGCGCCGTTCTTCCGCGAATCCTTCTTCTTCGAGCCGGACATCCCGGTGTACGAGGCTCCGCCGATCGCCGCCTTCGGCCGGATCGGAGCCTCGGTGCGTTTTCCGTGATCGGCCCCGGGTCGTGCTTCCATCAGGAGAGATGACCTCCGCTGCGCTACCCGACGACGCCGACGGGCGGGCGCTGCGGCCCGCGCCGGCGGTCGTCGCCGACGGCACGCGCCTCGAGGCCATGTTCGCGGCGCACTTCGACTTCATCTGGAGGTCGCTGCGCCGCTTCGGCCTCAGCGAGGATCAGGCGGACGACGCCGCGCAGCAGGTCTTCATCGTCGCATCGCGCAAGCTCGATCGGATCGAGGTCGGCAGCGAGCGGAGCTTTCTCTTCGGCACCGCCATGCGGGTCGCGTCCGACCTCCGGAAGAGCGCGCCCTACCGGCGCGAGCTCGCGCACGCCGAGCCCGGCTACGACCTCGAGGGAGGGCTGCGCCCGGACGACCTCGTCGAGCAGCGCCGCGCGCGTGCGCTCCTCGACGACGTCCTCGACGCGATGGAGCTCGATCTCCGGACGGTGTTCGTCCTCTTCGAGCTCGAGGAGATGACGACCCCGGAGATCGCCTCGCTTCTCTCGATCCCACATGGAACCGTCGCGTCGCGGCTGCGCCGTGCGCGCGAGGAGTTCGAGGCGCGCGTGAACAAGCTGCAGAGACCCCGCCGTGGAGGTGAACCGTGAGCGATCCCAGGAGGCTCGTCGAAGGAGGTGGCCTCGGCGCCGACCTGCTCGCGTCCGCACGGGGGGACGCTCCCTCGCGCGACGCGCGCGGAAGGGCGGCGGCCGCGCTCGGGCTCGGCGTCGGCGTGGCCACGGTCACCTCGAGCGCGGGCGCCGGGGCGGCGGCGGGCGCCGGGGCGGCCGGGGTCGGCGCCGCGAAGGTGGCGGGTGGCGGCATCCTCATGAAGGTGATCGCGGGCGGGCTCGTCGTCGCCGCCGTCGGCGGCGGCGCCGCGATCGCGACGCGCGCGCAGGCGCCGGCTCCGGTCGTGGTGCCCGTTGCGCCGGCGGCGACCGCGCTCGCCACGGCGACCGCGACGACGACCGCGATGACGCCGACGGAGACGCCGACGGAGACGGAGACGCCGGCGCCGGCGGCGACCGCCACGACCACCGCCACGCAGACCGTGGCGACCATTGCGTCTCCGCCTGCACGGCGCGCCCCGCCCGAGAGCGAGCTCGCGCGGGAGGTGCGGTCCCTCGATGCGGTGCGCACCGCGAGCGGGCCGGCGGCGCTGAAGGAGCTCGACCGCCACGACCGCGCGTTCCCCCGCGGCGCGCTCCGCGACGAGGCGGCGATGCTGCGCGTCGAGGTGCTGCTCAGGAACGGCGACGAGACCGCCGCGCGGGCGCTCGCACGGAGGCTCCTCGACAAGGATCCGTCGGGCCCCCACGCGAAGCGCCTGCGCACCATCCTGGGCGAGGCGCCGTGATCACGAATCGTACGTTTTCGTGATCCGAGGTCGGGTGAGCCTCCATCAAGGAGTGGAGGCACGACATGAGCTTCGGAAAATGGCTTTCGCTGGGCGGACTGGGGGTGCTGATCGTCGCGTGTGGCGGCGGGGTGTCCCTGGGCAACGCGGGATCGGGGCTCGAGAGCGACGGAGGGTCCGGCACCAGCACCAGCGGCGGCGGGACCACCGACGGCGGCAAGACCGACTGCTCCGCGCCGAATGCGTGCGGCCCCGCGCCCGGGATGCCGGCGATCATGTGCTCCGACGGATCCATCGGGGGCAACACCGGCAAGTGCATCGAGCAAGCGGACGGGAGCTGTGGCTGGGAGATCCGTCAGTGCCCGCCGGCCGCGTGCTTCGATCCGAAGAGCGGCGCGCTCGACCCGGCGTTCAAGAAGTGCAACAAGCCGAGCGACTGCGTCGTCGTCGCCTACCAAGAGGACTGCTGCGGCTCGATGCACGCTGCGGGCGTCGCGGCGACGAGCAAGGCCGCCGTCGAGAAGTGCGCGGCCGATCGCGGCGCCGGCTTCCCCGCGTGCGACTGCCTGGCGAAGCCGACCGGCGCGGACGACGGCACGAGCGATCCTGGCGGCGCGACCGCGCAGGTCACGTGCACCGCGGCCGGCGTCTGCGAGACCACGTTCAAGCCCGAGGCGTGCGGGACGCAGATCTGCACCGCGAGCCAGACCTGCTGCAGCGGCATGCCCCTGCCGGAGCCGAAGTGCTTCGACGGCGCGAACGCGCCCTGCCCCGTCTCGCAGCGCAAGATGAAGAAGGACATCACGTACCTGTCGGAGCAGGACAAGCAGCGTCTCAGCGACGAGCTCATGAGCTTCCCGCTCGCGACCTACCGGTACAAGACCGAGAGCGCCGCGGACCGCGAGCACCTCGGCTTCATCATCGACGACGTCGCGCCGAGCCCCGCGGTCCTGCCGAGCGGCGAGCGCGTCGACCTCTACGGCTACTCGACGATGACCGTCGCCACGCTGCAGGTGCAAGCGAGGCAGATCGCCGAGCTCCGTCGAGAGGTCGAGGATCTCCGTCGCGAGCTGGCGAACGGCAAGAAGAAGCCGAAGTAGTCCCGTCTCCACGGTCGCGCTCGCGTCGACGGCCGCGTTCGATATCGTCGTCCGTCGCGAGATGCTGAACCGCACGATCGGCCACGCGCTCGTCGCGCTGCTCGTCGCAGGTTGTGCAGTCGCGCCGTCGACCGAGCGCGTCGGCGCGCGGACCGAGGCGATCATCGCGGGCCGGCCGTCGGGTGAGGATCAAGACGCGGTCGTCCTCCTCTTCCACGCGGGCGCCGGACACCAGACGTGCACGGCGACGATGGTGGCGCCGAACCTCCTCCTCACCGCGCGACACTGCGTCGGCGCGGTGGGGGCAGCCGGTACGTTCGAGGACTGGGCCGCGAGCGACCTCCATGTGTTCGTGGGGAAAGATGCATTTTCCACGCTTCGCGACGACGAAGCGACGTACGCCGCGGCCGGCCGCGAGCTCGTCGTGCCGGGCTCGCGCTCGTCGTATCCGGACGTCGCGCTCCTCGTGCTCGACCGCGCGCTCGATACGCCGCTCGCCTCGCTCCGGATCGACGGCGGCGCGACGGTCGGCGAGCGGCTCGTCGTCGTCGGCTTCGGGCTCGACGAGAGCGGCACGCGTCCGCCCACGCGCATGCAAAGGACCGGGCTCGAGGTGTACGCGATCGGTCCGGGGCGCTCGCGGATCGGCGAGCCGCTCGCGAAGGGCGAGCTCGTCTTCGGCGAGGCCGCCTGCAGCGGCGACAGCGGGGGCCCGGCCTTCTCGTCGTCGACCGGCGCGCTCGTCGGCGTCGCCTCGCGCGTCGGCAACGGCAGGACGCCGATCGCCGATGCCCCGGCGGCGTTCTGCACCGGCGACGAGGCCGACGACGTGTACACCACGCTCGCGCCCGTCGCGGACGTCGTCTCGCGCGCGTTCGTCGTGGCCGGCGCGTCGCCGCGCGTCGAGCAAGGCGGTCCGCCTCCGCAGGGAGACGTCGCGAGCTCGCCGCTCCCCGCGAGCGCCACGACCGTCGCGGCGACTCCCGCGAGCCCGACGCCGCGCGGCGGATGCCATGCATCGCCGACGGCACCGGCGCCTTCGTCCGCGTTCGTCGCGCTCGCCGCCGTTGCGGCGGTCGCCCGGCTGCTGGATCGAGGGCGCACCAGATCGCGTCCGTGACCGCGGGCTTCACGACGGATCCGGCGCCTGCCCGCGCGGCACGAGCGTTGCTCGAAGCACCGGTCGATGCGCTCGTTCGCGATCGCGGCCGCGATCTCCGTCTCGCTCGCCGCCGCGTGCTCCATCCCGGGCGCCGGAGTCGAGCACACCTCGTCGCACGCGCAGCCGATCATCAACGGAGCGGCGTCGGGGACCGATCAGGACTTCGTCATCCAGCTCGGCCTGAGTTACGAGGGGAGGATCTACCCGACGTGCTCGGGCACGCTGGTGGCGAGGAACCTCGTGCTCACGGCGCGTCACTGCGTCGGCGAGCTCCAGGACGACGCGACGGTGATCGACTGGCCGGCGAGCGAGCTCCACGTGTTCGTGGGCGCGAACGCCCCGCAGCGGATCGAGGCCGGCGAGAGCGCGGACGCGCGCGGCAAGCGCCTCTTCACCGCGCCGACGAAGGACCTCGTCCCGGACATCGCGCTGATCCTCCTCGATGCGCCCGTCGACGCGCCGATCGCCGCGATCCGCCTCGACGGCGGCGCGAAGAAGAACGAGATCGTCGACGTCGTCGGCTTCGGCATCACCGAGACGAACGATCACCCGCAGGTGCGCATGCAGCGGAAGAACCGGCGCGTCCTCGACATCGGACCGGGCCGCACGACGTACCACGACATCTACGACGGCGAGTTCGTGTTCGGCGAGGCCGCGTGCTCGGGCGACAGCGGGGGCCCTGCCCTCTCCGCCGCGACGCACGCCGTGGTCGGCGTCGCATCGCGCGTGAGCAACGGCGAGGAGCGCACGGAGCAGGACCCGTCGGGCTTCTGCATCGGGACGACCACCGAGGACGTCTACTCCGCGCTGGCGCCGGTCAAGGGCGTCATCACGCAGGCGTTCGCCGCCGCGGGCGCGAAGCCGATCCTCGAGGGCACGTCATCCCCCGCCCCGGCGAAGGACGCGGGCGCCGCGACGCCTTCGAGCAGCGACGAAGAGCCCCCGCAGGCCGCTCCGCCTCCGGCGCGCACGACCACGACGACGACGTCCGGCTGCGCAGCGGCGCCCTCGCGCACGGCGAGCGGATGGGCCCCGCTCGCCGCCGCGATCGCGCTCGCGATCAGCCGCCGAGCGCGGCGCGAACGCGCTCGCCGATGACGCGCACGACGTCGGCGACCGGAACGAGCTCCGCCTTCTTCGGATCGGGCTCGGTGCGCGGCTTGAGCTCCACGTTGCCGTTGGCGAGCGCCTTGGCGCCGACGGTGACGCGCAGCGGGATTCCGAGGAGATCGGCGTCCTTGAACTTCACGCCCGGACGCTCGTCGCGGTCGTCCCAGAGGACCTCGACGCCCACCTTCCCGAGCTCGTCGTAGATCCGCTTGCCCTCGGCGAGGACGCTCTCCTCCTTGCCGATGGTGACGAGCTCGACGTGGTATGGCGCGATGCTCATCGGCCACTTGATGCCGTTCTCGTCGTGGTTCTGCTCGATCGCCGTCGCGACGAGACGCGAGACGCCGATGCCGTAGCAGCCCATGACGATCGGCTTCTTCGCCTGGCTCTCGTCGCTGAACTCGGCGCCCATCGCCGCCGAGTACTTCGTGCCGAGGATGAAGATGTGGCCGCCCTCGATGCCCTTGTACGTCTTGAGCTTGCCCTTCTCGCAGCTCGGGCAGGGATCGCCGTCCGTCGCGAGGCGGATGTCGGCGATCTCGCCGTCCCAGTCGCGACCGCGGTTCACGCCGGTGAAGTGGTGATCGGTCTCGTTCGCGCCGGTCACGGCGTTCTTCACCATGGCCGCGGCACGGTCGACGATCACCTTGCCCTTGAAGCCGACGGGACCTGCGAAGCCGACCTTCGCGCCGGTCGCCTTCTCGACGTCCGCGTCGCCCGCCATGTGGACCTCGTCGATCCCGAGCGCGCGCGCGAGGCGGATCTCGTTGAGGTCGTGGTCGCCGCGGACGATCGCCATGACGACGTCGTTGCCCGCGACGTAGAGCAGCGACTTGAGGAACCTCTCCTTCGGCTTGCGGAGGAACGACGAGACGTCCTCGATCGAGCCGACCTTCGGCGTGTGGACCTTCGTCAGGTCCTCCGGCGCCTCGTCCGCGCTCGCCGCGGAGGGCTGCGCCTTCACCGTCGCGATCTCGACGTTCGCCGCGTAGTCGCACGAGTCGCAGGCGACGATCGCGTCCTCGCCGGAGTCCGCGAGCACCTGGAACTCCGCGCTGGTCGAGCCGCCGATCGCGCCCGGATCCGCGGCGACGAGGCGGTAGACGAGGCCCATGCGATCGAAGATGCGGCAGTAGGCCTGCCGCATCGTCTCGTAGCTCTCCTTCGCCGCCTCCTCGCTGATGTCGAAGGAGTAGGCGTCCTTCATGATGAACTCGCGGCAGCGGAGCAGACCTCCGCGCGGGCGGGGCTCGTCGCGGAACTTCGCCTGGACCTGGTAGAGGTTCTTCGGCATGTCGCGCCAGCTCTTGATCTCGCGGCGCGCGATGTCGGTGACGATCTCCTCGTGCGTGGGGCCGAGGTGGAACTCGCCGCCCTTCCTGTCCTTCAGGCGGAAGAGCGTGTCGCCGTAGAGGTCCCAGCGGCCCGTCTCCTTGTAGTACTCGGCCGGGAGGAGCGCCGGCATCAGGATCTCCTGCGCGCCGGAGCGATCCATCTCCTGGCGGACGATGTTCTCGATCTTGCGGAGCACGCGCAGGCCGAGCGGGAGGAAGTCGTACATGCCCGCGCCGACCTTGCGGATGTAGCCGCCGCGCACGAGCAGCGTGTGGCTGGCGTTCGCCGCGTCGGCGGGCGCTTCCTTGACCGTGGGGATGAGGGCGCGTGAATAGAGCATCGGGAGGGGTGCGATCTACCACGGAAGCGAGCCCTCCGCGGCACGCGGATGTCGTGATAATTTGATCGACCGTGGCGGGTGGGAGCGTCGCGGCTGCGCGTGACTTGAGAGAACGGCTCCTCGCGGTCCCGCTCGACGACCGCGCTCCGGATCTCGCGGTCGACGGGTTCCGGCGCGCGTTCGGCTGCGTGGCCTGGGCGACGCACCGGATGAGCCGCACGGGCACCGGCTTTGCGCCCGAGTTTCTCGAGCAGAGCGGTTGGTCGCAGCGCCGCATCGAGCGCCTGCTCGCGTACGTGGCAGGCGTGCACGAGACTCCGTTCCTCTACGATCCCGAACGCCCCGCGGTCGACCTGCGCAACCGTGTCTGCGTGCTCGCGACCTCCGACGACGCCCCGGCCGCCGCCCGGCGGGTGCTCACCACGGCCGGGCTCCACGGTCTCCACCAGATCCGTGTCGTCCTCTGCGACGGCCCCGAGCTCCTCGGCTGGTTCGGCGGCTTCCGCGAGGAGCCGTTCACGCCCGTGGACAGGGCGCTCCTGCGCCGCCTCGTCCCCACGCTGCGGACCGCGTTCCTCTGGAAGCGCCGCCTCATGCGCGCCGACGAGGCGGTCGCCGGCTTCGAGGGCGCCATGGACGCCCTCTCGTGCCCGGCGTTCGTCGTCCGCGGCGGGCGCACGGTCGAGCACGTGAACGCGGCGGGCCGGCCGCTCGTCGAAGCGCACGGCCGCGGCCTCGTCGCCGAGCTGCGCGAGCGCGCGAGCGCGGGCCAGGCCGAGCGCGTCGCGCTCAGCGGTCGCGGCGTCTTCGGCCTCGAGCTGTTCGTGCTCCGCGGCCCGAGCGATCGATCCGAGGCGGCGCTCGCGCGGGCGACCCGTGAGTGGCACCTGACCCCCCGGCAGCGCGAGGTCCTCGCGCTCGTCGCGGCGGGGGACACGAACAAGTCGATCGCGACCAAGCTCGGATGCGCGGAGGTCACGATCGAGCTCCACGTCACCGCGCTCTTGCGAAAGGCGCACGCGGCGAGCCGTACGGAGCTCGTCGCGCGGCTCCTCTCCGGCAAGTGACGCGGTCTCCCTGCGCCCTAGGGTTTTCCATGATGGCGGGAGATCCGCGCGGAAAATAACGTGAGTGACCATGGCGGCCCCTCGCGTCTCGTTCGGTACTGCACTCGGTCTTCTCCTCGCGCTCCTCGCGTGCGATCCACCGGCGGCCGAGGCGCCAGCCCAGAGTGCGCGCGCCGACCCGCGTGTCGCCTCTTGCCACGGCGGCGACTCGAAGCAGTGCAACGCGCTCGGTGACGAGCAGTGGGGCAAGGAGAAGTGGGCCGGCGCGCGGCAGTTCTTCGAGGTCTCGTGCGGGCGCATCCGACCGTCGCTCGAGGCGAACGCCCGACGGCTCGTCGAGCTCGACATCGAGGCGAAGGCAGCGTGGCAGGTGATCAACGCGACGGCTGCAGGGCAGCCCGTACCGGAGGAGGAGTCGAAGGCCGCGCTCGCCACGACCGAGCGCCTCAAGCCCGAGGCCGAGGAGATCGCCGCACGCATCGAGGGATGCACCCGAGCGGGCGACACCTTGGACATCGACGGCGATCACAAGCAGGCGCTCCCCTACTACGACGCCATGTGCCGCCTGATGGCGATCCGCGATCGGGCGAGCTCGATCATCTCCGGCTTCGAGTACATCGTCGGCACGGCGTGCGACTCCGGCCACTTCTCCCGCGAGCAGATGGCCTCGGACGCGCAGTTCCGCGCGCGCCTCGGCGGCATCCTCGCGCAGGGCGCGCAGAACATCGCGGGGAACGTGGCGACCGGCATGGCGAAGGTCGAAGCGGCCAAGCGCGGAGAGCTCGTCGTCGATCCCCCGCCTGGCGGCCCCACGACGGCGGCGGCGAACGCAGGCGGCGGGGGTGGCAATGGATGCCCCGACTACGGCAAGAGCTGCGAGTCGGATCCCGTGGTCGTCTCGTGGAAGCAGCGCTGTCCGGGGAACACGCAGGTGCAAGCGCCCTGCTATTGCGCGTCGGCGGCGGTGTACAAGTGCTTCATCGCACACGGCTGCTACGCGGAGGCCGGGGCGAAGCGACCCGACGGCCAGCCGAGCGACACGCGGCTCGCGTCGCTCCAGCAAGGCGCAAGCGACAGCGCGCAGAAGGCCTCCCAGCTCGGGACCTCCTGCGGTCTGTGACCACGACCTAGGGTTCTCCCCCATGTCGTCAGGGCCAGACGCTCGATACGGTCGGTCTTCGTGCGTCTCGTGCGTGGTCTGGTCTCGCATTGTCGCGACGCGAACGTCGACTTCGTC
>WBZO01007087.1_pt1 | contig 10527 bp, 11 predicted proteins | sample 5204261 | NCBI WGS metagenome assembly WBZO01 (sample SAMN12412400, study PRJNA552823) | activated sludge metagenome | isolation source: activated sludge from anammox sidestream of wastewater treatment plant... | place: USA: North Carolina | collected 2017-09
GTCCGGCCCCCGGCCGCTGGGTCCTCTATCCCCGTCCCTACTCTGAAGACCCCCGGTTGTGCGCGCGGGTGGCGCGACCCCCAACCCCCGGCTTCTTCCCCCATGCGATGGGGTAGGGGTGACCTGAGATGGTGGTGGTAACGGACGGAGACGAGAAGGTGCGCGGCGGTGGTCGCCTCAAGTCGCAAGTCACAAGTCGCGAGTCGCACGTCTCAAGTCCCACGTCTCACGTCTCAACTCCCCCCGGCCATCCTGTTTCCGTCCCCTCCTGCCGCGCAAAGCTATGTGGGGGCTTTCCCACCCTCGAGCAGGGCCCATGCCTCGCGCTCGACGACCCGGTAGACCTCCTGGAGCGGCAGACCGTGGCGTTCCGCCAGCGCGCGGCTCGCGTCGAACTCCGGCGCCACGGCGACCACCCGCCCGTCGAGCAGTTTCGCCTTCGCCTGTGCCGGGCCGAGGGTCGACTCGAACGCGATTAGTTCGCGCTCGGCCACGATCCGGTCGACCGGGCGGGAACGCATGCCCAGGGTCGTGGTCTCTTCGAGGATGAGGCGGCTGAGCGTGGGCACGAGGGCATCGGCGCACAGGACGCTGAGCATGGTGGCGGCCCGCCCCTTCTTCATCGCGATGGGGGTGAGCCATGCGTCCGCGGCGCCGGCCCGCAGCAGGCGGTCGCGCGCGTAGGGCAGCAGCTCCGGGTTCATGTCGTCGATGTTCGTCTCGAGCAGCGTCATCTTCGCGGCAGGCGGCGCCGCGGCCACGTCGCCGACCCACGCCCGGAGCACGTTCGGGCGATCCGGCGGGTCGCTGCTGCCGGCGCCGGTGCCGGCGGCGACGAGCGTCATCTCGGGTCGCCCCGGCGACGCCAGCTCGGCGAGGATCGCAGCGCCGGTCGGGGTCACGCGCTCGCCCTCGTGCGCGGCGCCGGGCCGGGCGGGCAGGCCCGCCTCGACGAGCAACGCCAGCACGGCGGGCCCCGGCACCGGCAGGACCCCGTGGCGCGCCCGCACCGTCCCCCCGCCCAGCGGCAGTGTCGAGACGTAGCAGCGTTCCACGCCCAGCAGGTCGAGCGCGATCATCGCGCCGGCAACGTCGGCGATCGCATCGAGCGAGCCCACCTCGTGAAACTCGACGGCGTCGGGATCCACGCCGTGCACCGCTCCCTCGGCCCGCGCAAGCCGCACGAATACCGCGAGCGCCCGGCTGGCAACGCCTGCATCGAGCGCCGACGCCTCGACGATGCGGCGGATGTCCGCGAGCGTGCGGTGCCCCTGGTCGGGTGCGGTGATCACCTCCACCTTGCGCGCCAGGACGCCGGCCCGCGTCACGGTCGCGTCCTCGAGCGCTATCGGCAAACCGAGCAGGTCGAGCTGGGCCTGCACCGCATCGAGCGGGGCGCCTGCATCGACCAGCGCGCCGAGAATCATGTCGCCAGCGGCCCCGCCGGCGCAGTCGAAGTAGACGGCGCGGACCATCGCCTCAGTCCCCGGCGGCGAGGCGATTGATAGTCGCGGCGAGGTAGCCCGCCCCGAAGCCGTTGTCGATGTTCACCACGCTCACACCCGGGGCACAGGCGTTGAGCATCGCCAGCAGCGGCGCGAGCCCCTGGAACGAGGCGCCATAGCCCACCGAGGTCGGCACGGCCACGACGGGCGCGCGCGCCAGGCCGGCCACGACGCTGGGGAGCGCTCCCTCCATACCCGCCACGACCACCAGGGCCTTCGAGTTGCGTATTATGTCGAGTCTATCGAAGAGCCGGTGGATCCCCGCGACGCCCACATCGTAGAGCCGGACGGGGGGCGCGCCCATGATCGTCGCCGTCTCCGCCGCCTCCTCGGCGACGGGGAGGTCGGCCGTACCAGCGCAGAGCACGGCGACGCCCGGGCGCACCGGCAGCGGCACGCGGTCGACGGTGATGGTGCGCGCGAGGTCGTTGTACCGCGCGTCGGGGATCTCCCGGCGCAGTAGCTCGTACTTCTCCGGCGTGGCCCGTGTCACGATCAGCCGATCCGAGCGGCCGAGGAGGGCCTTCGCGATCGCGAGCACCTGCTCGGGCGTCTTCGACTCGCCATAGATCGCCTCGGGCAGGCCGTCGCGCAGCTCGCGGTGGTGGTCCACGCGAGCGATCTCGATCTCCTCGTACGGCAGGTGGCGCAACTCATCGACGGCGTCCGCCACGGGGACGGTGCCGTCGCGGACGCCGTCGAGCAGGCGGCGGAGGCGGTGTTCGTCCAGTTACCGGGCCTTCCGTGCGAACGTCTGGGAACCGCAGTGTATCACCCGTGATTCGCCGCGCAGCGACAGGCGACTGGCTAGCTCACCGCCCGCCTCACGAGTGCGGCGATCCGCTCCTCGCCGGCCGGCGTCAGGCTCTTGAGCGCGAACGCGGTCGGCCACATCTCGCCCTCGTCGAGGTTGGCGTTGTCGTTGAAGCCGAGGGTGGCATAGCGGGTGCCGAACTTGCTGGCGCCCTGGAAGAAGCAGACCACCTTGCCGTCGATGGCGTAGGCGGGCATCCCGTACCAGGTCTTCGGCGAGAGCTCCGGCGCGCTGGCCTTGATGAGCTCGTGCAGCCGGGTAGCGAGCGCGCGTTCTGGCTCCGGCATCTCGGCGATCTTCGAAAGCAGATCGGCCTCGCCGTCGACCTTCTTGCGTCCGCGGCGGCCTTCCGCCTTGATCTCCCGCGCGCGCTCCTGCATCGCCGCGCGTTCTTCGTCGGTGAATCCTTCGGATGTCTTCGTGTCCCGTGGGGCCAAGACCAGGCTTCCTCCGTTTGATCAGGCGCGCGAACGGCCGCAAGGGGCATTCGAGCGTCAACGGAGCGCAGTGTAGCATTCGGCACCTATGACGGACGCAACACGAGCGCTCGCGATCGCCGGCGCGGCGACAGCCGCGGCCGTGGCCCTCGGCCTGCTGCTGGTGGCCCACCCGGGGCCGTTCGCGTTCGACGAACCCCTCGGCAACCTCGTGCAGCGCCTGCCGCCACGCCTCGGCCAGGTCGCCTCGCTACCCGGCGACTGGCGCGTTGCGATGCCGGCGGCGCTCGGCTTGGCACTGCTCGCGTGGCGGCTCGGTGCGCCAGGCATCGCCCTCGCCGCGATCGGGGCCGAGGGTGCGCGCTTCCTGAATCACGCCTGGAAGGCCCTCGTCGAGCGCCCGCGGCCCGGACCCGATGCGCTCGCGATCCACGAAGTCGCGAGCGGCTGGAGCTACCCCAGCGGGCACGCGTCGACCGCCGCGCTCGTGCTTGGCCTGCTGGCGCTGTTGGCGTTCACTCGTCTGCGCGGCGCCGCCCGATGGGTGGTGGCTACGGCGGCGATCCTGCTGGTGCTGGCGACAGGCGCCGGCCGCGTGATCACGGGCGCGCACTGGCCCAGCGACGTGCTCGGGGGATGGCTGGCCGGCGGCGCGACGGCGGCGGTCCTGGTCGTACTGGCGGATCGCCTTACGGAACGTCGAGCGACCACGCGCGGAGGACGCGCAGAGCCTGGAGGGTGATCCATTTGCTCTCGGCGCCGACGGCGTCGAACGGCGGCACGGCGCCCCGGATCGCGGCATCGAGTCGCCAGCGGCCGGTCTTTGTCGCCTTCGCCGCCACGAACCGCGCCGCGGGCAGCAGCCGCGGGTCGCCCGCGAACCCACAGCCGGCAAGCCCGAGGAGCGTCTCGAGGATGTCGCCGCGGAAGTCGCGCCGCAGCGTGAACCGGAACCACTGCGGGCTCACCCGCCGGTTGTAGGGGTAGTCGGCTACCGCGAGGTCGCGCGCCAGCAACCTCCCGGCCGCCTCCGCGATGGCGCCCTGGACATCGGATGCGGCCCGCTCGGCGGGCGATAGCTCGGCGAACGCCCCGAGCGCCTTCTCGTCACCCCAGGCGCACGCGAGGCGGTCGTTGAAGCGGCAAGTCCAGCCGAGGGTGAGCCGGGCCACGGCGCCAACCGCAGACGCCACGCGCGGATCCGACCCGTAGCCGAGCTGGAGCAGCGCCCGCAGTAAATGCGCGTCGTAGCACAGCACGCTGCCCTTCATGCTTGCACCACTGTATGGAAAGCTGCCGTCGCGCACCTGGATCGCCAGTGAGCGTTCGACCGCGGTGCGTATGCGCTCGTCGTCGCCAGGCGCCCGCAACTCGCCGAGCAGCATCAGCCGCCAGGGGGCACCGTTGTAGATCGGCACCCAGCCGTGCTCCCTCGGCATGAACGTGCCGTCGGGCTGCATCGCGGCCAGCGCGCCGGCCACGAACGGCGACCCGGCGATCGCCTCGCGCGCCGCGACCACGGCCGGGTCGGTGGGCGGGCGGTCGAGCAGCGTCGTGAGCGCGAGGTAGGTCACGCTCGGCTGGTAGGGGCAGCCGGTTTCTGCGAGCAGCCACTCGATGGCGGCGGGGCGGCTGACAGCGATCACCCGGCAAGTATAGGATCGAAGCGTGGGGCGGTTCGCAGCAGCGTCCGCCCACCGCACATGGAGCGCGGCCCGGGCCGCGGCGGATGCGATGTTCCTCGGCTTCCTGACCACCGGTAACCGCGATCGGATGCGTCCCGACGGCGACCTCCCCGCTCCGGTCTCGCGTGGCGCTATCCTCCGGCGCGGGCTCGCGCACGCGTGCCCGAACTGCGGCGCGCACACGCTGTATCCGCGGGCACTCCGCTGGGTCGCGATGAACGAGGCGTGCCGCAAGTGTGGATTGCGCTTCGAGCGTGGCGAGGGCTTCTTCCTCGGCGCGATGGTCGTGAGCTACTCGTTCACCGGCCTGATGCTGGTGCCGATCCTCGTCCTGGTGATCGCCGGCATGATCAACGTCGGGCCCGCGGTGGCCCTCATGGCGGCGTGGTGCGTGCTCTTCCCACTCGCGTTCTACCGGACGTCGAAGAGCCTGTGGATGATGGCCTACTACCTGGCGCTGCCGAGCGACCTGCCGGCGAACGGGGGCGGGGTCGAGCCCCGCTAGTCCGGCTGATAGGCGGCGATGAGCGCCGCTACGAGCGCCGCGCTACGCACGAACGCCTCCATGTCCACCGCCTCGCGTGCGTCGTCGCGTTCAGCAAGCGGGGGACCCGCGGCAGCCACGACCGGCCGCCCGGACCCGGCAATCGCGGCCGCCACCGAGCCCGCCAGCGGCGCGGCCACCGGCGGTTCGACATCCAGCTCGTCCGCCAGCAGCGTCACGAGTTCGAGCAGCGTACCCGCCGGGCCACCGGGCTCCCCGGCGAACTCGGGCGGCGCGATCTCGATCGCCCACGACCCCCGGTCGAGCGCCGGGTTGCCGTCGCCGGGAACGTCCGACGGCGACGCGATGATGGTGACCGGCTGCGTCTCGATCCCGGCGCCTTCGAGCGCCTCGATCGCGGCCACCGCGGCCACGGCGCCGGCCGCGCAGGTGCCGATGCGTGGCCCGCTCGCGATGCCATGCGAGAGCGAGAACGGCGAGACGAGCGAGGACGCCGACGCACCGGCGGAGAACGCGGGCACGAGCAGGATCACGCCATCCCCGCCGCCCCCCGGCCGGAACGCCACGGTCGCACCGTCACCCGCCAGCTCGAAGCCCGCGCTCGCGAGCCGCGGCGCGATGATCTCGAAGATCTTCGCCGCGTCGGAGGTCTCGGCACGGACGACCTGGCGCAGGAGCCGGGCGTAGTCCGGCGCGCCGAGTCGAGCCCGCTGCTCCAGCTCGATGGCGAGCCCCGTGATCTCGTCGCGGCCAGGCGTCGTACCCATGCACTCCAGCATGCGGGTCGCCCGGCGGGGTGAGCAACAGCGAGGGGCGAGGCTGCGCACTTGAAGCCGGCGGGCAACGCATCTACGTTGGAACTCGTTGGGCACTACGACTCCAGGCCGCCGCCGCCCCGCAGCACGGGCACCGTATTTCGTCGCTCCTGGCCTGGTTGTCTTGCTGACCCTCGTGCTCGGTGCCGCCGCCCGCGCTGCCGACAGCTTTCAGCCGGGTCAACCCGTCTTCGCGTCCATCCAGCGCATCGGCAACTGCGGCGGCCCGCCCTCGCCCGGCGAGCGGGTCATCGTCAGGAGCACCATCCGCTACACCACGCCGAAAGCGATCGCTCTGACCCGCGGCATCGAAGCGCTGACGCCCGGCCTCCGCGGCGCCCGCTTCGTGTCGCCGCCCCGCACCCGGTCGACGGCAACCGTGACGGCGACAGGCTCGGTGCTCGTGAACCGCCGCTTCTTCATCGGCCGGCAGGATGAGGCCACGACCGTGCCTCGCATCGTGTTCCGCGCCTATGCTCGCCCCGGGACCCGCAGGGCGATCAACTCCCCGACGCGGTCGCTCCGCATCGGCACGACGCTCCGGCTTCGGGTCACCGATACGGCGGGCCGCGACATCCCGTTCGGGGCGACGGTCGAGAACGCCGGGTGCGCGCGGAGCCGGGGGCAAACGATTACCACGAAGCGGGGCGTCTTCGCCGCCTTCTTCCATCTCGACCCCACCGTCGACGCGGTGGTAAACGTCACCTCAACGGGGCTCGGCTACGCACCAAAGACCGTGCGCCTGCCCGCGGGTAGCCCGCTGCTGACGGCGGGCCGGCGCAGTGAACTCGTGGTCGTGCTCGAAAAGCCTGCCCCGGATCGCCCGCAATGGTCGCCGGACCTCATGCGCACCCCGCTCTTCAGTGGCGACGCGCGACGCCCCGTCGTCTACCTCACCTTCGACGATGGCATACAGTCGAGGGCCACGGCCGACGTGCTCGGGACGCTCGGGGTGAAGGCGTCGTTCTGCCTGCCTGGCTACCTCGTGGCGGATGACCCGTCGCTGGTGAAGTACCTCGTCGACCGTGGACACGCGGTCTGCAACCACACGTACTCGCACAAGAATCCCCCTACCGTCGACGACGCCACGTTGATCAGCGAGATCACGTCGACCGAGGCCTCGATCGCGGCCGGCGGCGGGAACGCGAAGCCGTTCTTCCGGCCACCCGAGGGCGGTTACGACGGCCGCACGCTCGCACTCATCGCGTCGCTTGGGTACCGGAACATCCTCTGGAACGTCGACCCGCGCGACTGGGCCTGCGAGGTCGACGTGAACGGCCTGGTCGCCCGGGTGCTGGACAACGTGACGTGGGGCTCGATCGTGGTGCTCCACAGCTTCGGCTGTGTGACGAACGAAGCGCTTCCGAGCATCGTCGCGGGGCTGCGGGCGAGGGGCTACGGCTTCGAGACCTTCAACCAGCTCCCGTCCGACCGCTGACGCGCGGACCTCAGCGCTGGCCGCCCAGCGGCGCACCCTTGACCGGCGCCTCCCGCGACGAGGCCAGCGCGATCCTGCGATAGCCGCGCCGGCCCACGATGCTGCCGATAAACAACAGCACCGCCAGCACCACGATGGTCCCGCCCGGCGCGATGTCGAGGTAGTACGACGCCAGCAGGCCGCCGACAGTCGAGATCTCGCCGAACACCACCGCCGCCACGACCGTCGCCCGGAAGCTCCTCGCGATCTGCAGCGCCGCCGCCACCGGCACAGCCATCAGCGCCGCCACCAGCAGTACGCCCACGACCCGGATACCCACCACGACCGTGAGCGCCGTCAGCACGGCGAGACCGAGGTTGAGGCGCCGCACGGGCACGCCCGAGGCCTGGGCAAGGTCTTCGTCGAACGCGATCACGGTCAGCGGCCGGAAGAAGACGGCGACGGCCAATACCACGACGAGTGAGAGTAGCCCGACCAGCACGAGGTCGTCGCGTGACACGGTGATGATCGAGCCGAAGAGGAAGCCGGTCACATTCGTGCCCGCCGTCCGGCTGGCGGAGATGAAGACGACGCCGAGCGCGATGCCGGCGTAGAACAACACGGCGAGCACCAGGTCGGCATACTCCTTCCGGCGCGTCCGCAGCACCTCGAGGCCGACGGCGCCGGCGACCGCGAACAGCGCGGCGCTCAGCAACGGATAGACGCCCACCAGCCAGCCAAAGGCGACGCCGGCGAAGGAGATGTGGCCAAGGCCGTCGCCGATGAGGCTGAGCCGGCGCAGCACGAGAAAGACCCCGATCGCGGGGCAGACGAGCCCCACCAGCGCGGCCGCCATCAGTGCGCGCTGGAAGTACTCGAAATGCAGCACCTCGAACATCAGGCGCCGGCTTCCACGACGTGATGGAAGTGATGGGCCTCTTCGAGGAAGTACGCGAACTCGGGCCGCGCCTCGAGCTCCGCGGGCGTGCCGTCGAACAGCACGGCCCGATTGATCAGCACCACCCGTGTGAGCTGCTGCCGCAGCGACGAGAGGTCGTGCGAAACGTAGAGCACCGTGATCCGATGGTGACGGTGGAGGTCGGCGAAGATCTCCGTGAACTGGGCCCGCCCCTCGGGGTCGATCGCCGCCGCCGGCTCGTCGAGCAACAGGATCTCGGGGTCGCCGGCGAGCGCTCGCGCCACGAACACCCGCTGCCGCTGCCCGCCCGACAGCTCGCCGAGCAGCCGCTTGCGGAGCGGCGCCACGCCGGTCACCTCCATCGCGTGCTCGATGGCGTCCCGATCGGCCTTCCCCGGCCGGCCCGCCAGCCCGAGCCGCGGGAAGCGGCCCATCGCCACGACCTCCGCGACCGAGGCGGGGAAACCCGAGCCGACGGCCTGGACATGCTGCGGCACATAGCCCACGCGCTGCCAGGCGGCGAACCGCGCGAGCGGCTGGCCGAAGAGCCGCACTTCGCCCGACCGCAACGGCAGCAGCCCGACGGCCGCCCGCAGCAGGGTCGACTTCCCCGAGCCGTTCGGCCCCACCAGCCCCACGAACTCGGCGGCGCCGAACGACAGCGACACCGACCGCAGGATCGGCTCGTCGCCATAGTCGACCGTGACGTCCCGGTATTCGAGGACGGTTTCGCTCAACGACACCCCAGCGCTTCCCGGAGATTCCCGAGGTTATCACGCGCTATCGATACGAGGTCTTTCCCCGCCGACGCCTGCTCCTTGGTGCGCGTCTCCATCGGACTCAAGACGAGCGTCGTCGCACCGACCTCGCTGGCGATCGTTTCCGCGAGGTCGGGCGACACGAGTTCCTCGAAGAAGATCACCTTCACGTCGTGTTCCCGCGCGAACTCGATGACCGCCTGGATCTGCTGCGGCGACGGCTCGGTCTCGGGGCTGAGGCCGGCGATTGGCTGCTGCACGAGGTTGTAGCGGGCGGCCAGGTAGCCGAACGCGGCGTGCGAGGTGATGAAGTCGCGCCGCTCGCAGTCGGCCAGTCCGGCCTGGTACTCCGCATCGAGCGCCTGGAGGCCGGCGGTGTAGGTGGCGGCGTTGGCGGCGTAGGTGGCGGCGTTCCCGGCGTCGATCTCCGCGAGTCGCCGGGCGATGTTGTCGACCATCGTGGCTGCGAGCGTGGGGTCGAGCCAGGCGTGCGGGTCGCGCTCGTCCTGCTCCTCGCCGCCCTCACCCGCCAGGGCCCGCACGCCGGCCATGGCGTCGAGCACGCGATCGCCGGACCCCGCCGCGTCGATCGCATCGTCGAGCGCGGGCTGGTAGCCGGGGATGACCACGAGCAGGTCGGCGGACCCCACGTCCTCGATCTGCTGCGGTGTCAGCTCGACGTCGTGAGGCTCGACGCCGGGCGCAGCCAGGTTCGTCACCCGCACCAGCGGACCGCCGACCCGCTCGGTGAACTCCGCGAGCGGGTAGTTGCCGGCGACCACCGCCAGGCCGCCGCCCGGCTCGGGCGAGGCGTCGCCGCCGCAGGCGACCAGCGCCGCCATCGCGGCGGCGAGCGCAAGGACCTGGAGAAATCGGAACAAAGGAGACCTTAGTGAGACATCGTATCAGTTGTAGTGATAGTACGTCTCAGCCGGGGGTCTGCGTCAAGGAGGCATGGCATCGCGGCGGCGCGGGGACGCAGCGGGAGCACGAAACCGAAGGGAACGTCGCTCGAATACTATGCACGGTCGGGCGTCTTCCGCCAATTGGGGCATTCCCCTAGGGGAGTGGCGGCCCGCGGGGACGAGGGCGGCGTTTCGCCTATCCTCGATCCGAGAACCCCCCGGAGCCATACATGCCAGAAGACAAGACGATGACGGCCGCCGAGGCCGTCGCCGACATCCCCGAGGGCGCGCGCATCATGTTCGGTGCGTTCGGCGGCGTGCAGGACTGGGCCGTGACCACGATCGCCGCGCTACGCGCGCGCGGGGTCGGCGGCCTGACCGCGATCGCCAATAGCGGCGGCTACGACGAGTGGGCCCTGCAGGGCCTGGCGCTCGACGGCCGGCTGGCGAAGTTCATCGCGACGTTCGGCATCTCACCCTACGGCCCCACGCCCGTCAGCGAGGGCGTGGCGGCCGGCCGCATCGCCTACGAGGTGGTGCCGCAGGGCACCTTCGTCGAGCGCATCCGCGCCGCGGCCGGCGGCATCCCGGCGTTCTACACGCCGGTCGGCGCCGGCACGAAAGTAGCGGAGGGCAAGGAGGTGCGCCGCTTCGGCGACCGCGAGTATGTGCTCGAGGAGGCGCTCGCGGCCGACTACGCCTTCATCCGCGGCTGGAAGGCCGACCGCTCGGGCAACGTCCAGTACCGCGGCTCGACCCGCAACTTC
>WBZO01007088.1_pt1 | contig 10526 bp, 9 predicted proteins | sample 5204261 | NCBI WGS metagenome assembly WBZO01 (sample SAMN12412400, study PRJNA552823) | activated sludge metagenome | isolation source: activated sludge from anammox sidestream of wastewater treatment plant... | place: USA: North Carolina | collected 2017-09
GCCCTCGCGTTGCAGCAGCCGCCACAGCACGACCGAGCGGTGCAGGCACGCGAGGCGCAACGGCAGGCGTGCCGCCGCGACGGCGACGAGCCGCGCGATCAGCCGCGCGCGGGCAAGAGCGGCGGGATCCGCGGTCACGCTGCGCTTCGCGGGTTCGCTTCGGGCCGCAGGGCGAAAGCCGGTGGAGGCTACGGTGAATCGCGCGTGGACGAGCATCACGGCCGCACGCACGAGGAGCCGCCGCTCGGCCCACGACAGCGCGGCGAGGTGGCGCCAGTCACCCATCGGTCACGACGACGAGCTTGCGTTTGGCGAGTGTGGCGATGAGGGTATCCAGGTCGCGGGCGAGGACGTCCTCGGCGACGTCGTAGCGCGCGAGGAGCGCGCCTCGCGCGGCGGCCACCTCGCCGTGTGCGGCAAGCGCCTTCCAGAAGTCGAGGCCGACGTCGTCGAGGCCGAAGTACTCGCCGGTCTCGAGATTGAGGAGCACGCCCTCGTCGTCGAGTTCGGTCGAAAGCACCGTGTCAGGGATCGTTATTCGCATCGCGAAGCCGGGGCGACCGCAGGGTACGCGCGGCCATTCTAGCGCCGCACGCGACGAACGGTATGGCGCCCGGGATGCCTGCCGGCGTCGCCAGCACAGAGTGGCGTATCATTTCGCCGACGCTCTCGCTCGGACGCGGCATTGCACGTGATTTGGACCCTTATTCCGTCGAGCCGCTGCCCCGGGTGGCGCTATTCGCAGGTGGCAACGGCGGTCGCGGTCCTCGCGTTGGCGGCCCCTGCGGCGCACGCGCAGTCGGACACCGCCGACGCGAGCCCACCGCCGGCGTACGCGGTCAACGCCCCCGGAAGCCCCGCGCCGGTTCCCGCGCCGACGCTTGGACCCAGCGGGCCCGCGCCGATCGCCGGCAACACCCCGCCGGCAACCCCGTTGCAGCCGGGCGAGACCGGCCCGCGCGACTACCGGATCGGCGCCCAGGACCTCCTCGAGATCCGCGTCTACGGGATCGACGATCTGAAGCGCGACGTCCGCGTCAATTCGCGCGGCATGGTGACGTTGCCGCTGATCGGTCCGGTCGAGGTCGGCGGGCTCACGAGCGAGGATGCCGAGGCGTTGATCGCGGCGAAGTACGCCAAGGATTACCTGCAGGATCCGCAGGTCTCGGTTTTCATCAAGGAGTTCACCAGTCAGCGGATCACCGTCGAGGGCGCCGTCGCGCGCCCGGGGATCTACCCCATTCGGGGTGACACGACGCTCGTGCAGGCGATCGCGCTTGCCGGAGGGCAGGGGCAGTTGCCCGATCTGAACGAGGTCATGGTGTTCCGTCTCGAGGCGGGCCAGCGCCGGGCCATCACCTACGACCTCATCAAGATTCGCAGCGGCGAGATCCCGGACCCGAAGCTCGTGAACGAGGATATCGTCGTCGTCAAGCGCGAGGCGAATCGCGTTGTCCTGCGCGATTCGGTCTTCGGTGACCTGATCAACATCCTCAATCCGATGAATTACCTGCCGCGATGGTGACCCTCGCCCATGCCCGACAACGACGCGCCGCGTAACCCGCCCGCCGCCGCCGCCGGAGCGCTGCCGGCTCGATCATCCACCGCGCTATCGACCTACGTTGCCCCCGCCTTCGCGCCGGAGATCGACGGCGACGACGACGCGATCCACCTGCGCGACCTGTGGCGCGTCGTCGTCAAGCGCAAGTGGGTGGTGCTCGCGGTGCTGGTCATCGTCGTCCTGACGGGGCTGGCCGCGACGATGATGGCGACACCGATCTATCGCTCTTCGATCACGCTCAAGATCGAGCGCGAGGCGAGCAAGATCGTCGACTTCAAGGGTGCGCCGGTCGAGCCGCAGGAATACGGCGACATCGATTTCTATCGCACGCAGTACGAGCTCCTGAAGAGCCGGTCGCTCGCCGAGCGCGTCGTGCGCCAACTCGATCTCACGCAGCGTTCCGCGGCGACACCCGAGCCCACGACGCCGTGGTGGAGCAAGCTCGGCGCGACGCTCTTCCCACGCGCCGGTGATGCACCTGCAGATGCGTCCGACGAGCCCTCACCCACCGCGGCCGACGGCGACGCCGCGGCCGTCGGCGCCTTCATGGGGTCGCTCACCGTGGAGCCGGTGCGCAACTCGCGCCTCGTGCGCGTGCTGTTCGACTCGCCCGATCGCGAGCTTGCCGCGGAGGCGCTAAACGCACTCGCGCAGAACTTCATCGCGCTGTCGCTCGAGCGGCGCTTCGATGCGTCGTCGTACGCCAAGGCGTTCCTCGAGGAGAAGCTCGCGCAGACCAAGGCGAAGCTGGAGGAGTCCGAGCGCGCGCTCGTCGCCTTCCAGCGCGAGCAGCAGATCATCAACGTCGACGACAAGCAGAACGTCCTCGCCCAGACGCTCGGGGCGTACAACGCGACGGCGGCGAAGGTCGGCGAGGAACGCATGCGGGCCGAGGCGCTGTACCGGGAGTTTCGCGACAACCCGGCGTCGTCGCCGCAGATGCTCGACAACAAGGCGATGTCGGCGCTGCGCGAGCAGCGCACGAAACTGCAGGTGGAGTACCAGGATCTGTCGCGTGTCTACAAGCCGGCGTTTCCGAAGATGCAACAGCTCGCGGCGGCGATCGAGGAGGTGGACAAGAAAATCGCCGAGGAGACGGAGCTTGCGCGCCGCTCGATCGAGGGGAGCTACAAGGCCGCGGTGCAGCAGGAGGCCGCCGTCAAGACCAAGCTCGACCAGGCGAAGAAGGACATGCTCGACCTGCAGGGCCGCAGCATCCGTTTCGGGATCCTCAAACGCGAGGTCGACACCAACCGTTCGCTCTACGACGGCCTGTTGCAGCGGCTGAAGGAGGTCGGGGTCGAGGCGGGCGTCGGCACCAACAACGTCTCGGTCGTCGACCCGGCGATCGTCGCGCGCGCGCCGTACAAGCCCAACCTCAGGCTCAATCTGCAACTCGCCGGCGCCCTGGGGCTCCTCCTGGGCATCGGGCTCGCGTTCTTCCTCGAGTACCTCGACGACACGATGCAGCGCCCCGACGACATGGAGCGCATCGCCCGCCTGCCGGTGCTGGGCGTCATTCCGCTCGTGAAGCAGCGCAAGGCGTCGCGCGAGCCGTCGCTCGCGTTGCAGGCGCATACCGATGCCCGCTCGACGTTTGCCGAGGCGTATCGCTCGATGCGTACCGCGCTGCAGTTCTCGACGCGCGAGGGCGCGCCGCATCAGCTCGTCGTGACGAGTACGGGGACCGCCGAGGGCAAGTCGACGACCGCGGTCGCGCTCGCGATCAACTTCGCGCAGATCGGCCAAGCGACACTGTTGATCGACGCCGACCTGCGCAATCCCTCGCTGCACACGATGCTGGGACTCGATAACAGTCGCGGCTTGTCCAACTACCTCTCGGGGGACTTACCGGCGTTGAGCGTCGTGCGCATCACGACGATCCCCAACCTGTACGCGATCCCCGCGGGCCCGCTGCCGCCCAACCCGGTCGAGCTCCTGTCGGGTCCGAAGATGCTCGGGCTGCTCTCCGAACTCGAGCGGCGCTTCCCGTCGATCGTGCTCGATTCACCGCCGGTGCTGGGGCTCGCCGATGCGCTCGTGCTCGGCAATCAGGTGGGGTCGATGGTCTTCGTCGTCGCGGCCGGGTCGACGCGCAAGGCGCACATGCGCGCGGCGCTGAAGCGGCTGCGCCAGGCGAGCGTGACGCCGGTCGGTGCGGTGATGACGAAGGTGGACATGCGCGACGGACGTTACGGCTACGAAAGCGCGTACTACTACTATCGGAGCACGAACGACGCTCCGAAGCTCGCGCAGGGGTCGGCGTGACGCCGGCCGCGACGAAGCGTGCGCCGGCCGCGTTCGCGCGGCGCATCCGGGAGCGGGCATGCCGGCGAGCTCGTCCGCGGACCTGACGGCGCGCCTGCTGCTGCGCTACGCGAGCGAGCCGTCGCGCGATCGCATCGAAGCCGCGGGCGCCGATGCGTCGCTCGTCGATACCGACGTCGTGATACGGCTCGCGCTCGGGCGCGACCCGGGGCTTGCGGACGCTGCTTCGACCGCCGCGGGCTTCGGCGCGCTACGCGCTGCAGCGATCCGCTACATGCGCGAGGTGTTCTTCCGGCCCGATGCGTCGCCGTACCAGACGCTGGGGCTTGCCCGCGACGCCTCGCCGGAGGCGATCCGCGAGCGTTTCCGGCTCGTCATGCTCCTCGTTCACCCGGATCGGCAACCGCCGGGCGCGACGTGGCCCGCGAGCTGTGCGGCGCAGGCCAACCGCGCGTACGCGATCCTGCGCGATCCGCAGGCGCGGGCCGCCTTCGATCGCGAGGAGAGCGCCCGCGAGGCAGCGACGAAGGCGGCGCGGGAGGCTGCGGGCGCGAAGCTGCGCACCCCGGCCGGACCCGCCGAGAGGCACACCACGCGCGTTCGGCCGTGGCGGCCACCGCCGCCGCGGCCGGTCCTGCCCGAATGGCTGACTGCGAGAGTCGGGGGCTGGGTGCGCGCGCATCCCGCGGGGGCCGCCTTCGCCGCGCTCGGCGCGAGCGCCGTTCTGGTCATGGGCGGCGTCGCGCTGTGGGAGACCGAGTCGGCTTCGCTCGTGCGTGCGCCGCGGCCGCCCGCGGCGGTCGCCGTTGCACCGCGGCCCGGGATAACCGCGGAACGACCCGCGCCGACCCTGGCCGAGCCGGGCGAGGTGCCCTCCGAGACGGCCGACGGCGAGGCCGCGGCCACGCCGCCGGCCACCCCGGCGGCGCGACTTGCCGCTGCCACCGTCTTGCCGGAGCCCGGTGCGTCTCGGCCTGCCGCTGCCACCGTCGTTCCGGAGCCCGGTGCGTCTCGGCCTGCCGCCGCCACCGTCTTGCCGGAGCCGGGCGCGCCTCGGCTTGCCGTAACCGCGGCTCACCCCGTGACGCCTCCTCTGCACCGTCGCGTCCCGGTCGAAGCACCGGCGGCGGCGCCCGTACGCACGGGCGCGGCGCCGCCGATGGCCGCGCCGGCACCGATCCCGACCCCGAACCCGACGTTCGCGCTTCCCGCCCCGGCGGCGACCGTGCCGATCGCGCGGCCCGTCGTACCCCCGGCGCGCGTGGCGGCGGTCGACGTGGCCGCGGCATCCCCCGCGCCCGCCGCTTCCGCCGCCCTCGCGACATCTCCGGCCGTGCCCGCACCAGGGCAGGCGCCGACTTCGGAGGAGATCGAGACGTTCTTCGCCCGCTTCATCGCGGCCTACGAGGGCGGTCGGGCCGACGTCGTCGCTTCGATGTTTCATCCCGACGCGCAGGTCAACGAGCGGTCCGGGCGCGCCGCGATTCGCGATGAGTACGACGCGGTGTTTCGCGAATCGGCGTGGCGCCGGATGCAGATCACGCGCATCCATTGGCGGCGTGCGGGCGACGCCGCGCGGGCGCAGGGCGAGGCGGTGGTCACGATCGGCTGGCGCGACGGACGCGAAGTCGTGCGGCGCTTTCCAATCGACCTCGCGCTCGTGCGCAGCGACGGGCGCGTGGTGATCATGCATCTCATGCGCGGCCCGAGCGCACCGTGATGGATGCGACCCGGAACGCCGCCGCGCAGGCGTGGACGGTGGTCGCCATCGGCGTCGCGCTCGCCCTCGCGGGGTGGGTGATCGTCGCCGCGAACGAGGCGTGGCGCGAAGGCGGGCGCGCCCTCGTCCTCGGGCGCGACACCACGGAAGGCGGCGACGCCGCGCCGCAGGTGCGTTGGCGGGCGCAGGTCGCGCGCAATCCGACCGACGCCGTCGCGCTGCTCGCGCTCGGCCGCGCGCTCGAGGCGCAGGGTGACACCGCGCGTGCGCGGTCCGCGATCGACGGCGCACTGCAACTCGCCCCCGCCGACCGGGTGGCGTTGATCGAGGGCGCAGCGTTTCATGCCCGCACGGGCGACGCGGCCGGGGCGCTCGCGCGCCTGCGGCGGGTCGCCGATCTGCATCCGGATGCGTACGCGCTCGTGTGGCCCGTGTTCACCGCGGCTCTCGACGACGCTCGTCATACGGATTTCTTCGTCGGCGTGGCGGGCGAGAACCCGGAATGGTGGCCGTCGTTCTTCGCGCACGCCTGCGGCGCCGCGACGAGTACCGGCGCGCTCGAGCGGATCTTCGCCGTGCGCGCGGCGGCGGGGAAGGCCAGCGCCGACGAGCGACGCTGCTTCATCGGCCGCCTGCAGCGCGAAGGTCGCTGGTCGAGCGCCTACCAGGCGTGGCTCAACAGCCTCCCGCCCGCGGCGCGGCAGCACGTCGGCTACGTGTACAACGGTGATTTCGAGCAAGCCCCATCGAATCTGGGGTTCGACTGGGTCGTCGCCCGTCAAAGTGGGGTCGTCGTCGGAACCGGGCGCGCTGCCGGTGCGGCCGGTCGCGCGCTCCACGTCGAACTCCTCGACAAGCGCTGGACGGGGCCGCCGATCCAGCAGACGCTCGTTCTCGTCCCGGGTCGCTACCGCTTCGAGGGGCGCGGACGCGTCGAGCGGCTGGAGAGCTGGCTCGGCCTGCAATGGGGCGTCTACTGTGTGGATGCCGGGGAGGCCACGCCACGACAGCTCGCACACACGCGTCGCTTTGCCGGATCGTCCGGGTGGGTCGACTGGGCCGAGGATTTCACCGTCCCGCGCGACTGTCCGGTGCAGCGCCTGCGGCTCGAACTCGCCAATCCGCGCGAAGGTGCCGCGGCGCCAGGCAATGTGGCGGCACGGCTGTCGGGCGACCTGTGGTTCGACGAGCTCAGGATCCGCGGACTTGACTAGAGCCCGCCGACCGAGGGGATAATGGCGGTGGCGCCATCGAAGTGGCAGCCGCTGCCGTACAAGCCAGGAAGGCTGATGAAGCTGCGCAATTCGCTCGTGATCGTCGTGGGAGCCATCGCCGCATGGACAGCGGGGTCCGCGCTCGCGCAAGACAAGACCGTCGCGCAACTCACCAACGTCGAAGGCAACGTGATGGTGAGCCAGGGTGACGGCATGGTGGCGGCGGTGAGCGGGCAGCGCGTGGCATCGGGCACGCGCGTCATCACGCTGGCTGGCGGCAAGGTCGTCATCGACTATGACGTCGGCTGCGACATCTCACTGAAGGAAAACCAGCGCTTCACGGTGCGTAGCGGCGAGTGCGCCGCACTGCTGGGCGAGGTGACGACCATCGTCCCGGGCAGCACCGCGCTCATGGCCGCGGGGCTGTCGGTTCCGCAGTTCCTGGCCGGCGCGCTCATCGGTGCCGGCCTCGTCTACGCGACCTACGATCGCCACTGCGCCGAACAGGCCAGTCCGAACTGACCGACGTCACCCCCGCGCATGCAAGCGTGAAGGCGGAGCCCGCCGGCGCGGTCTTTGCGTGGTCGCTCGTCGTTTTCGTCGTCGTCGCACCGCTTGCCAAGGGCGGTAACCGCGCGCTTCCGTTAGCCGGCCTCGAGCTCGCGGCGATCGGCTTCCTGCTCGCTCTCGCGCTGCGCCACGTGCGGCGCCAGGCGTTGGCGCCGCTGCCGCGGCTTTTCGTTGCGGCGCTCGTGCTCATCGCGACGTATCCGCTGCTGCAACTCGTGCCGCTTCCCGCCGCGTGGTGGCGGGCGCTGCCGGGGCACGCGCCGTACGCCGCGGTGGTCGACACGCTTGCCGGCGTCGCCGATGGATCGCAGTGGCGAGCGATCTCGCTCGTGCCGGCGGCGACACGTTACGGCTGGCTCGCGCTGCTGCCTCCCTTTGCTGCGCTGCTCGCGGTGCGCGTGCTCGCACCCGCGCAGGTGGTGGGTCTCCTCGTCGCGATGACCATCGTCGCCGGAGTCCAAGGACTCATCGGGTTGTTGCAGGTGGTCACCGGCGATGGCTCGATCCTCTATCTCGGCCATCGCGACACGTTCGGCACGGCGACCGGAACCTTCGTCAACCGCAATCACCTGGCGGCACTGCTGGCGATGACGTTGCCGCCGGTTGTCGGACTCGTCGTCTACCAGCGGCGCAGTGCGCGTCACGGCGCTTCGCGCTTCGACACCTCCGGAGCGAACCTCACCGCGCAGCGCGTGCTCGTCCTCGCCTCGGCGGCGCTCATGCTGCTGTGCCTCATCTTCACGCGGTCGCGCGCTGGCATCGCCTTTGCGCTGGCGGGGCTTGCGTGCTCGTCGATCCTGCTCGTGCGCGCGCGCGGCGGCGCGCGCCACGTCGGGCTCGTCGTCGCCGGCATCGTCGTCGTGGGCCTCGCGCTGGCGGCGTTGATCGGGCTCGCTCCCGTGCTCGAGCGCCTCGAGCCCGACCAGTTGCAGCTCTCGGGCGCGGGAAGGCTTGCGCTGTACGCCGCCGTGCTCGATGGAGCGATCACGTTCCTTCCGTTCGGCAGCGGCCTTTCGACGTTTGCGAGCGTGTTCCCGCGCTTCCAGTCGAGCGTGGGGGGCGCGGTGTACGACTACGCGCACAATGACTACCTCCAGGTGCTCTTCGAGCTGGGCGTGCCCGGAGCGCTCGCGCTCGTGCTCTTCGTTCTCGCCTACGCGGCTCGGCTCGCGAGCCTCGTCGCGCGCGGCAGCGAGCGCAGCTTCACGCTGTTGCAGATCGCGGCCGGGGTCGGCCTCCTGCCGGTCATGCTCCACAGTGCCTTCGATTTTCCGCTGCGCATGCCGGGCAACGCCGTGTGGTTCGCCACCCTCGCGGGCGTGTTGTTGCATCCTGGAGCGCGCGACGCTGCAGCGATACGGAAGCCATCCTCGCGCGTGGCGCGCGCGGACGCACTCGAGACCGGGACCCCCGCGTGATCGATCTCCATTGCCACTTGCTGCCCGGCATCGACGACGGTGCGACCGACCTCGCCACGTCGCTCGCGATGGCGCGGCTTGCGGTGGCCGACGGCATTCGCACCACCGCGTGCACGCCGCACATCTATCCCGGCTTCTACGACAACGACAGTGCTGGCATTCGCACCCGCGTCGCGGTCCTCCAGCAACACCTCGACGCCGAGGGAATAGCGCTCACGTTGACGTACGGCGCCGACGCGCATCTCACACCGGAACTGCTCGGCCGCGTTCGCGCGAAGACGGCGCCCACCCTCGCGGGAAGCCGCTATCTCCTGGTCGAGCCATCGCATACGATTGCCACGCCGCGCTTTGCCGAGGCCGTGTTCCAGTTCGTCGCGGCGGACTACGTGCCGGTGATCACGCATCCCGAGCGCCTCGCGTGGATCGCCTCGCACTACGACGTCTTCGTCGGTCTCGTGCGCGGTGGCGCCTGGATGCAGTTGACCGCGGGAAGCCTCACCGGCCGCTTCGGGGCGCCGGCGCAGCGCATTGGCCGGCGCATGCTCGACGATGGCCTCGTGCACATCCTCGCAACCGACGCGCACGGCGTGCGCCAGCGTCCGCCGCTGCTGGCCGAAGGTCGCCGCATCGCCGAGCGTCACGTCGGCGCCGCGGAGGCCGAGCGGCTCGTCGTCACGCGACCGCAGGCGATCCTCGACGACGTGCCGCCGTTGGAGGTCGAACCGGTTCCGGCGCTCGCCGAAGGCAACGGGGGATCGCGGCGCGGACTCCTCGCGCGCCTGTTCCGCCGCGGCTGACGTGGCGCTATCGCCGGATGCGTCGCACGAGCGCGGTCGTCGAGCGATCGAAGGTGAACGGGATCGCCGCGAAACGTCCGCCGTGCGCGATCACTTCCGCCGCACCCGCCGTCGTGGCCGCGGTGTAATCGCCGCCCTTGACGAGGACATCGGGCATCGCGGCGATGATGAGATCGCGCGGGGTGTCCTCGTCGAAGGGCACGACGAGATCGACGGCCGCCAGCGCGGCGAGCACGGCCATGCGGTCGGCGAGGGGATTGAGCGGCCGGTCCTCGCCCTTGCCCAGCCGGCGCACGCTCGCGTCCGAATTGACGGCGACGACGAGGCTCGCGCCTTCGGCGCGGGCGGCTTCGAGGTAGGCGACGTGGCCGCGATGCAGCAGATCGAAGACGCCGTTGGTGAGCACGAGCGGGCGCGGCAGTCGCGCGATGCGCGCGAGCGCATCCGCATACGTCGCGACCTTGTCTTGCGCACGGGCCGGTGGCACGCTCGGCGCCTGAATGCGCTAACGATAGTCGAAGATCTTCACCACCCGCGAGACGCCGGCGGTGGTGCCCGCGATGTCGCCGGCAGCCTCGCCTTCGGCGCGGGTGACGATCCCCATGAGGTACACCACACCGCGCTCGGTGACCACCTTGACCGCGTTGGGCGGGAAGCGATTGACCTCGACGAACCGCGCCTTCACCTTCGACGTGACGTACGTGTCGTTGGTGCGCTGGCCGAGCGTCGACAGCGGTGCGACCACGAGTTCGTTGTGCACGCTCGTGACCTTCGGCGTGCCCTTGGCAAAGCCGCCGATGCTGGCAGCGGTGCCGGTGTCGGGGACCTCGCCGGTGAGCAGCACGATGCCGTTGTAACTCGTGACGTTGACGTGCACCTTGTCGCCATAAACCTTCATGACCTGGTCGAGGATCTTGAGCTCGATGTTCTCGTCCTCGAGCTGCGCACCGGCGGTGCGCCGGTCGCTTGCGACCAGCG
>WBZO01007090.1_pt1 | contig 10526 bp, 4 predicted proteins | sample 5204261 | NCBI WGS metagenome assembly WBZO01 (sample SAMN12412400, study PRJNA552823) | activated sludge metagenome | isolation source: activated sludge from anammox sidestream of wastewater treatment plant... | place: USA: North Carolina | collected 2017-09
CGACTTCGACTTCGTCTCGCGGCTCATGGAGGAAGAGGGGATCTTCTATTTCTTCAGGCACGACGACGGCAAGCACACGCTGGTGATGGCCGACCAGAAGGGGGCCTACAAGGACTGCAAGGAAAAGGAGGTGAGCTACCCGCGCGACCACGGCACCCGAGCCGTCAAGGACCACGTCACCCGATGGGAGCACCGCTACGAGTTCCGCTCGGGCAAGTGGGCCCAGACCGAGTACCACTTCGAGGACCATCCCGCGCGCACGGCCAAGACCCCGTCCAGCCTGATGATGAACAACGAGACGACCACGGTAAAGCTGGACGGCGCCGACAAGTACGAGTTCTACGACTACCCCGGCAAATTCGACAAGAAGGACCACGGCAAGGACCGCACCAAGGTCCGCATGGAGGAGGAGGAGGCCGGGTACGACGTGGTCCATGCCGCGAGCTTCTGTCGCACTTTCACCCCAGGCGGCAAGTTCACGATCAAGGACCACCTCTCCAAGTCGGAACAGGGAAAGAAATACGTCGTCACCTCGATCGAGCACTCGGTCACCGAGCCCTTGGCCTACGAGACCGGCACGCCCGAGGGCGAGGACTACCGCAACACTTTCACCTGCATCCCGGACTCGGTCACCTTCCGCCCCCAACGCACCACCCCGAAGCCGATGGTGCGGGGCTCGCAGACGGCGGTGGTCGTGGGCCCGGCGGGCGAGGAGATCTACACTGACAAATACGGCCGGGTCAAGGTCCAGTTCTTCTGGGACCGCGAGGGGAAACGCGACGAGAAAACGTCGTGCTGGGTCCGCTGCGCCCAAACGTCGGCCGGCAAGACCTGGGGCGCGATGTTCATCCCCCGCATCGGCCAGGAGGTCGTGGTGAGCTACCTGGAGGGCGACCCCGACCGCCCCCTCGTCACCGGCGTAGTCTACAACGCCGACCAGATGCCCGCCTACACGCTCCCCGACGAGAAGACCAAGAGCTACGTCAAGACCAACACGTCCCCCGGCGGCGACGGCTACAACGAGATCCGCTTCGAGGACAAGAAAGACAAGGAGCAGATCTTCGTCCATGCCCAGCGCAACATGGACGTGCGCGTGCGCAACGAGAGCATGGAGAACGTGGTGAGCCACCGCCACCTCATCGTCGGCGCCGAAAAAGACGGCTCCAAGTCGGGCGACCAGCGGGAAATGGTCTACCGCGACAAGCACCTCAAGGTCCACCGCAACCGCGTCGAGCACGTCGGCGGCGACATGAAGCTCCTGGTGGGCGGCATCGACGGCGGCGCCGGAAACCAGGACGTCCACCTCAAGGGTGTCAAGAAGGAGCTGGTCGACAAGGAGTGCCACGTCCACGTCAAGAAGGACCGCAACGAGAAAGTAGACGGCAACCAGTCGCTCACCGTGGGCGGCGACCAGCAGGAAAAGGTCGGCATGAACCACGCCTTGGAGGCCGGCATGGCCATGCACCTCAAGGCCGGCATGACCCTGGTCATCGAGGCGGGCGTGCAGTTGAGCCTCAAGGTCGGCGGCAACTTCATCGACATCAATCCGGCCGGAATCTTCATCCAAGGGGTGCTGGTGAACCTCAATAGCGGCGGAGCGGCCGGGAGCGGCGCGGGCTCGAACCCCACGGCGGCACAGGACGCCGCCGACGCCCAGCCCACCGAGCCCACCCCGGCCGACGACTCGAAGACCGGACAGAAATCCGCGCCCGACAGCCTGTCATGAGCCCATGAGCACGCGCGTCGTAGTCGAGATCACGTCGGGACCTGCGACCGGCCGGAAGATGCGGCTCGGAAGCGGTCAGGAGCTGCGCGTGGGCCGCACCGAGTGGGCCGATTTCTCCGTGACCGACGACGCCAAGATGTCGGCCGTCCACTTTGCGGTGCGGACCGAAGGCCCCGCCTGCTATCTCGCCGACCTGGGGAGCAGCAACGGCACGTTCGTCAACGGCCAGCCGGCCGGCGACCGTACCCCCTTGGCCGACGGCGACGAGGTCCTCGCCGGGGAAACGCACTTCGTGGTCCGCGTGGAGAGCGACCCGGGCGGCCCCACGGTCCCACCCTCCACCGCGTCTCCGCCGCAGGCCCATGTTGCGGCGCCGAACCCGGCCGCGGCCGCCACCCCGGCTGCGCTCCCCCCGCAGGTCAAGGCCCGATTCACGGTCGAGACCTGCCCCTCGGGTTTGACGCTCTGCCGCGGCTCCATCGAGGAGTTGGGGCCGGGCAAGCTGGCCGCGCGGATCGGAGAGCGCCTGCCCCCGACCCTGATCGTCGATTTCCGCAAGATGGGCAGCCCCCCGCCCGCCGACCTTGCCGAGAGGAACCACCTCTTCGCCTGGCTCGACCCCCGCGCGGCGGAAATCGCCTCGCCTCTGGTGATCGCCGCCAGCGAGACCGGCCAGTGGCAGCAGTTGCTCGACGGCGGCTGGGGCAACGATTCGGTCGTTTGTTTCTTCTCCCGGACCGACCGGGCCGCGCTGGTGGAGCACTTCCGCCGCGTGGCCCGGGTCAAGGGCCCGGGGGGCGACCGGGGCGGCGGAGTGCTGGGCTACTGCTGGCCCAGCGTCATGGCCATGCTCCTGGCCCACGGCCAGACGACCATGGTCCGCACCCTCTTGGCAGGGATCGACGCCGTGCTGGTCGAGCTGCCCGATCTTCCGGAGACTTGGCAGGTATACGGCGCGAACAGCGTCGTGGGGGTGCTCGAGGGTCTGGGGCTGCTCCGCGAGGCGGCCGAGCCGGCCCTGGCCTCGCCCGGTGGCGGACAGACGGACACCTTGTGAACGACATGAAGGAGACACACCATGCCCCCCGCGGCACGCATCGGCGATCTGCACGTTTGCCCCATGGTCACCGGGCTGGTGCCTCACGTGGGCGGACCGGTCATCCTGGGTTGTCCGACGGTCAACATCGGGTCCATGCCCGCCGCGCGCGTGGGCGACATGGCCACGTGCGCCGGCGGGCCGGACGTGATTGCCCTTGGGTCGTTCACGGTCATGATCGGCTTCATGCCCGCGGCCCGCATCGGCGACATGACCGTGCATGGCGGGGTGGTGACGGTCGGATTCCCGCAGGTCATGATCGGGTGAAAAGGCCGATTTTGCGGCAGTTTCGCCCGGCAGACCGGGTAACCAAGGTTGGAGTGCCCCGGCGTGAAGCCCACCACGCGGCACTTGTCCTTTGGGGGGGGGTGGCGGTATAGTTTTTGGAGGAGAGAAGATCCAAGTTCGTCTTTTTGAAAAGGAGACTTGAACATGAGAGGCATGGTCCTGTGTCTGGTTCGAGCGGCGATCGTGCCGCTCTGCATTGCGCTGGCCGGCGCGCCGCCGTCCGCGTTGGCCAAGGAGCCGACGACCCGCGACCTGGTGCGCAAGTACGTCAAGGAGAACAACGGCAAGGAGCTGGGCAAGCTGATCGGTTTCAACAAGGAGGTCGAGCACGTGGTGGCCCTCGACTACACCGTCGTGCTCCGCCAGAAGGAGGAAGAGAAGGACGTCGATCCCAAGTCGCACGAGTTCCAACTCGGCGACCAGATCCAGGTGAAGCTCCAGCCGGTCACCGACGCCTACATCTACATCTTTTCGCAGGGGGCCAGCGGCCAGAAGTCGTGCCTGCTGCCCAAGGAAGACCGCGGCGAGACCGCGCCCTTGATCAAGGGGGGCGCGACCGTCAAGCTGCCCGAGGACGGATACCTCGAGTTCGTGGCCCCGCCGGGCAGCGAGGAGCTGATCGTGGTGGCCACCGAGAAACCGGTCCCCGACCTGGCCAGCCTGGCCAACGTGGTCTTCAAGAAGCCCGATGAGGAGCTCACGCCGCAAGAGCAGGAGATCAAGAAGACCATGGTGGCCACGGTCAACAAGACCCTGAACTCGATCCGCGACCGGCAGGCCAAGAGCAACAAGTTCCGCGGCCTGTTGAGCGACGAGGCCATGCAGGAATTCTCCGCCACCGTGCGCAAGACCAAGGCCACGCGGGGGATCCTCGAGGAGCCTCCGCACGGCACGACCGGCAGCACGTTCGTCGTCTCGGCCACGGCCGACGCCAATGATCCGGCCAGCCTCCTGGTCACCATCCCGCTCCGATCGGTGCAAACCAAGAAGGGGAGCTGAGTTGGCGCTGTTGAATGCCGGAGGCTTTCGAAGTCTTCAAGACTTCGGAGGTCTTGGGCGAGGTCATTTCCGCCAGGGAGGTCCATCATGCCGCACCTTGCCCGCTGCCCAACGCCGTTGCTCCTCGGCGTGTTCGTGGCCTGCGGGGCCGTCGCCGCCCCGGCGGAGCAACGGCCGGCGGAGCAAGGCCCGGCCCAGCGCGACCTGATCCGCGTCCACGAGAGGCCCGTCGAGGAGCCGTGGCTGCGGATCAACGCCGGAGGCCACACGGCCACGGTCCAGGCCTTGGCCTTCACGCCCGACTCCAAGCGGCTCTGCTCTGCCGGCTTGGACAAGGTCGTTCAGGTCTGGAACCTCACGGCCGTGCAGCGCGACCTCCGCCGAGCGTATCTCCGCGAGCGGACGATCCGCTGGCAGGTGGCCCGAGGACTGCGGGGGAGCATCTACGCCTTGGCCTCCGCGCCTACGGACGGCCTGGTGGCGTTCGGCGGCTACGGGGCGATGGGCTCCCTGGGCGAGGTCCTGCTGGTCGATCCGGCGGCCGGCACGCTGGTCAAGGCGCTCGATTCGCACCGGCAGACGGTCTGCTCGCTCGCATTCTCGGCCGACGGCAACTGGCTCGCCTCGAGCGACGTGGCCGGCCAGGCCGTGCTGTGGAAGCGCGACGGCTGGCAGGCCACGGTGCTCCGCCAGCCCGACGCGGCCTCGTACGGGGCCGACGCGGCCCGCTCGATCGCCGCGCAGCCCAAGCTCCGCCCGATCGCCGTGGCCGGCAGCCGCTACGTGGTCGTGCCGGTTCACCAAGGGGCGGTTGCCGGACAGATGCAGTGGAAGCTCCAGCGGATCGTGTTGGCCGACACCAAGGACGTGCGGACCCTCGACCAGGTCCATCGCGGCATGGTCACCGCCCTGGCCGCCAGCCGCGACGGGACGAAGCTGGCCTCGGCCGATCTCCAGGGCAACCTGTTCGTATGGGACCTCGGCTCGGACGAGCCCCCGGTGGCCCTCGACCCGCAGGCGGTGGTGCTCTCGCTCGCCTTCAGCCCCGATGGCGGCACGCTCGTGGCGGGGACGGCGCTGATGCCGGGCAAGAAGGAAAGCCAACTCCAGATCTGGGACCTCCGCGAGCGTAAGCTCGCCCGCGCCCGCGCCCTGCCCGACCACGTCAACTCCTGCGCCGTCAGTCCCGATGGGCGGTCCGTGGCCTACTCGGGCGGGCGCGACAACCAGGTTTTCCTGGAGCGGCTCGCCGAGGAAGGCCCCGTAGTCAGCCTGCACGGCACGGGGCGGCGATTGTGGAAGGTGGCCTTCGCCCGCGAGGCCCCCCACTATCGCGTGGCCATCGGCGTCGAGCCTCGCGAGCAGGGGTTCAACGACTACGGCAGCCTGGGCATGTCGTTCGACCCCACGCGCCTGGCCCTCGACGCGACCGCTCCCAAGCCCGAAGACTGGCTTGCGGTCGATTGGCTGGCCGGGGCTTGGAGCGTCCAGCGGCGGGCCGACGGCGTGTTGCAGCTCCGCGAGGGGAACGCCCCGCGAGGGCACATCGCCCTCGACCCGGCACTGGAGGGAAAACCCCGCTGCTACACTTGGATCGCCGACGCGCAGGGCCGGCCCTTCGCCATCGCGGTGGGGACCGACGTGCAGAACAGCGTGTACGTCTTCGGGCTGGCCGCGCAGGGGCCCTGCCCGGTGCTCCGCCAGTTCCGCGGCCACCACGATTTCGTCACGTCGCTCGGCGTATCGCGCGACCTGAGCTACCTGGCCTCCGCCTCCGCTGACGGGACGGTGATCTTCTGGAGTCTCGACGGGCTGGCGGAGAGGGAACCCACGGTCAACCGCTGGGGCGCCGTGTTCCAGGCCCAGGGTGGAAAGCTCGTGGTGGCCTCGCTCCGCCCGGCCGGCCCGCTGTTTCGCAGGGGGATGCGCCCCGGAGACGAGATCACCGAGATTCGCTGGCCGGCCGAAGGGGCCTCGCAGTCGGAAAAGGCGCCCGAGGCCATGCTTAAGCGCCTCGGCGAGCTTCCGTGGATGACGCAGGTGGTCTTCGAGTATTCGCGCCAGGGCAAGGCCCGGCCCGCGTTCCAGCTCGTCCCCGCCTGGCAGCCGCTGGCCACGCTGTTCGTCGACACGCGGCTGGACTGGGCCTTCTGGACGCCGGAGGGTTATTACGACGCCTCGGCCAACGGCTACACGCTCTTCGGCTGGCAGGTGAACCGTGGGCTGGACGTGCTGCCCGACTTCTACCGCGCCGACCAATACTCGAAGACCCTGGAGCGGCCCCGGGTGATGGAGCGGCTCCTGCCGGCCGGGAACCTCGAGGACGCCCTGCGCCAGGCCGGATTGCAGCCAAAGACGGCGGCCAACGAGGTCCTGCCCGACCACATCGCCGGCACGCCGCGGATCGAGATCCTGTCGCCGCGCGCGGGCGAGTTGGTGCGCGACAGCTTCACCAAGGTGCGGGCGCGGATCGGCGTGCCTACGCCCCGGGCCCTGTTGCAGACCAAGGTCTTCGCCAACGGCGTGGTGGCCACGGCCCAGCGCGAGATCGGCCGCCGCGAGGGCCCGGGGCGCACGGAGATCGAGTACGAGTGGACGGTGCCGCTCCCCAGCGACCCGCAAAACCTCATCCAACTGGTCGCGGGGACCGACGCGCCGACCGCGGCCTTCGAGAACGTGCTCGTCGAAAGGCCCGAGCAGGTCCGCGCCGAGCGCCGCCCCCGCATGTACGTAGTGGCGCTGGGCATCAACCGCTACGCCGATTCCAGGATCCAGCCCCTCGACTACTCGGTGGCCGACGCCCAGGCGATCGTCCGCGCTCTGACCGAGCGGGCCGGGGGCCTGTACGAGGTCGAGCCGGCGGGCCTGCTCTGCAACGAGGACGTCACGCCCGACAAGTGGCAACAGACCATCCGCGCCCTCAAGGAGAAGCTGGCCGGCCGGGTGCTGCCCGACGACTTGGTGGTCCTCTTCATGGCCGGGCACGGCGTGGTGGACCAGGACAGCGGCCGGTATTACTTTGTGGGCTACAACCTCAAGCTCGAAGACTATCTTGAGGGGCGCTACACGGGGTGCATCTCCTGGGACGACTTCCGCATGTTGGGCGACCTGCCCTGCCGCAAGCTGGCCCTGCTGGACACCTGCCACAGCGGCGCCATCCAGCCGTTGAGCACGCGGGGCCTCAAGGCGGCCATCCGCGCCCTGGAGGACGACGTGGTGCTCTCGGTGGCCGCCTCGGCCGGCAGCGAAAAGTCGGAGGAGGACGAGGCCTGGGGACACGGGGCCTTCACCAAGTCGCTGTTGGAGGCCCTCCAGGGCGGGGCCGACGCCTCGGGCGACGGGCTGGTGACCCTCAACGAGGCCATCCGCTACGTGCGCCAGACCGTGCCCAAGTTGACCGAGGGACGGCAGAACCCCACGGCCGCGCCCGAGGAGATCCTGTCCTTTGCGGCGGTGCCCCTCACGCGGCAAGAGGCAAAATGAGCGAAGACTCGAAGAGTTCCGAAGTTCCGAAGACTTCGGAAGTCTCGGCGTGGGTGCGAAACACCAGGAGGTAATCCATGGCGTCGAACAGGCCGGGCGGCTGGCGCGGCAAGACGCCCGAGGGGAAAGCCCCGCGCTCTGCGTCGCCCAAGGGAGCAGGCTGGGCCCGCAAACCCGACCAGTCCCAGGCCGCGGCCGGCCGCTGGCACCGTCTGAAGCTCGCCGCGTGGCTCTTGGCGGCGGTGGCCCTGGTGGCCGGGTTCTTGCTCTACCTGATGTTCCGCCCGCTGCGGACCCCCTTGATCGTGGCGGTGGCGACCGACTACCGCTTCCCCCTGCCGCCGAACGCCTGGGCCAAGGAGGATGTTGAACGGCTCGGCCGCCTCGCGCGGCAAGAGGTGGTCGCCTGCTCCGAGGTGGCGTGGGACTCGAACGAGCAGGTCCTGCTGGGGCTGCGCGAGCAGCTCGACGCGGCCCGGCCCGGCGGCCCGGGCAAGGACGTCGTGATCCTGTACCTTAGCGCGCACGGGTTCGTCGACGCAGAGGGCGAGCCGTGCCTCGTCCCGCCCGGCGCGGCCGGCGCCGACAGCCGCTCGTGGCTCCGATTGCGCGAGCTGCTCGACGCGCTTTTTGTCAAGGATCGGCCCGGCCGGCCCGCCGACAAGGTGACCAAGCTGGTCGTGCTGGACGCGGGCCGCGCAACGTCGGACTGGTCCTTGGGCGTCCTCGACAACAACTTCGCTCCGCGCGTCCAGCGGCTCGTCGGGGAGCTCGCGGTACCCAACCTGGCCGTATTATGCTCCAACGGCGCCGGCCAGCAGGGCCATAGCTCGCCGGAGCTTGGCGGCTCAGTGTTCGGCTACTACTTCTGCCGCGGCATGGAAGGGGCGGCCGACGTCGGCCAGGGCAACGCCGACGGCAAGGTCTCGCTCCAGGAGTTGTCCGCCTATCTCACCGCGCAGGTCGCCCAGTGGACGGTGGAAAATCGTGCGGACGTGCAGACGCCCTTGCTCGTGCCCGGCGACGCCGAGATCCAGCTCGCCTACGCCCGGGCGGACCGCGTGGACGAGCCCCCCGAGCCGCCTGGGCCCGACCCGCGGTGGAGCGAGGTGGAGGACCTTTGGAAGCGCCACGCGGAACTCGCGGCCAAGACGCCCTATCGCCGCGACCCACTGGGCTGGGAGGAGTTCCAGCACAAGCTCCTCCGCCTGGAGCAACTGCTCCTGGCCGGCTCGGCCTACGAGGACCAGTTCCGTCAGACCAAGACGGAGCTGACGGCCCTGGCCGACACACTGGCCGCCCACGCGGCCCCGCGGCGATTGCCGGCCTACAGCCTCCCGTTGGCCGCGGCCTTTGGCCAGTGGTCGGCGGCCGAGTCGGACCCCGGCAAGCTCCCGGGCCCTTGGAAGAAGGCCGCCGAGCCGCCGCCCGAGAAGCCGGCCGACAAGGCTCCTCCACCGTCGAGCGAGAAGCCCCCAGCGGAGCCGGCCAAGGAGCCTGCGCCCGAGAAACCGGCCACCGAGCCGCCCGCCAAACCGCCGGCCGCGGCAAAGGCCACTCCCAAGGGGCCGTCCCCGGCCGCGGAGAAGCCCAAGTACGCCTATTTGCCAGCGGCGGGCGCGGCCTGGAAGTGGTGCGCCGAGGACCCGACCAAAGAGCGCCTGGCAGGCATTGGCCCATTCCTCGACGCGGCCCAGGGCCGCCCCAAGGCCGACGTGGCCGAGGTGCGCCTGCTCAACATGGCAGCGGCCTATCTCGACTGGCAGGGCAGTGCGGGCGCGCACCTCTCTAAGGCGATTGAGGCCCGCCAGGCGGCCGAGCAGGCGGCTGCCCCAACCGACATTCGCGTGCAATACCTTGTCTACGGCCGCGTGGACGACGCCGACGCCAAGCGCCGTCTCGCCGAGGACAAGCTCTTCCTGGGCACCGACGAGGCACTAGCCGAGGCCGACGCCCTTTGGGACGGCGCGCTGGGGGCCCAGGACGGGCCCACGGGCTACCGCGCGGCGCGGCGGATCGCCCAGCGCACGGCAGCGGCCCTGACCCTGCGCGATCGTGTCTGGGCCGAGGCGCCCTACCTGGGCCAATGGCTGTTGGCCCGGCTCCGCCGCGACGCGAGCTCGCCCGTCGGCGACCTCCGCGAGCTGACTGCCGGCGCGCACGCGATCTCGGCAGAGTTGGAGAAGTCGCTCTTGGCTGGCGTCCGCAGCGGGGATCTCGACGCCGCCCAGGACCGGCTGGAGGCGAGGCTTGCGGTCGTCGAGAAGTCGCTTGCCGACGAGAACTACCGGCTGCGGATCACCGCCGGCGAGGACCAGGAGACCTTGCGGGCGATCGGCGACCTGCTCTCCGTGCCGCTGGTGACCGGCGACGACCGCAACAAGCTGCGGCGGAAGTACCTGCGGATCGCCCGGACCCGCTCCACGGCGCCCGTGGCGCCGTCGGGCCCCGCGCCGCTGCCGTCCGGCGCCGACGTAGGGAGCGAGCGCCTGGCAAAGCTGATGGCCGAGTGGGGCGAACACCCTGCGCTCGCGCTTTTGAGCCGTTCGGGGCTGGGCCCCGGCGCGGCGTCCGGCGATTTTGCTCGCCCGCCGCGCGGTGGACAACCCAAGGCCCTGGACGCCCAGGGCGAAGCGGTCCGTGGGCTGCTGGCAAGCGTGGCCGCCGAGGCCGCGCGCCACGGGGCCGAGACCGTCAAGGCCCTGGAACTCGATGCCAAGCAGGCCCAGTCGCCCGCCGCGGTCCGCGCCGGGCGGAGCAAGGCCGACCTGGTCGTTCGCGCCGCGGCCCCCTTGCTGGGCAGGCGCCTGTGGGACGACCCGCGCTCCGACCCCACGCGCCAACTCGAGGACATGGACACGCGCTACCTGCTTGCGTGGCACAGCCATCGGGCGATCGACGACTTCTGGGGTCCGGGGGGCGAAGGCGGGGCGC
>WBZO01007091.1_pt1 | contig 10525 bp, 10 predicted proteins | sample 5204261 | NCBI WGS metagenome assembly WBZO01 (sample SAMN12412400, study PRJNA552823) | activated sludge metagenome | isolation source: activated sludge from anammox sidestream of wastewater treatment plant... | place: USA: North Carolina | collected 2017-09
GCATCCGTACCGACTTCCTCGACTACACGGTCGACCGCAACCCGTACAAGCAGGGTAAGTTCACCCCGGGTACCCACATCCCCATCCATGCGCCGGAGCTCATCGCGCAGACACGTCCCGACGTGATCCTGATCCTGCCCTGGAACCTCGCGCGCGAGATCGGCGAGCAGCTCGCCTTCACGGCCGAATGGGGTGCACGACTGGTCGTGCCGATCCCGACCGCCCGCTTCCTGGACGGCGTAGGTAGGGGTTGACGGAGCGCGGCGTGCCGGTGTTACTTGGATCAGACATGCGAGGTCGGGCAGTGGGAGCCGCCCAGAGGCGGTCGGGGTACTGGCAGCCATGAAGGTCGTGATCTTCTGCGGCGGCCTCGGCGTGCGCATGGGGGAGGAGACGCAGCGCATCCCGAAACCCATGATCCCGATCGGGAACCGGCCGATCCTCTGGCACATCATGCAGTACTACGCCGCCTGGGGGCACACGGACTTCGTGCTCTGTCTCGGCTACAAGGGCGACGTCATCCGCGAGTACTTCCTGAATTATCGAGAGGCCCTCTTCTCTGATTTCGTACTGGAGGGGCACGGAGCAGACGCGCGGATCGAGCTTCTGACGCGCGAAGTCGCGAACTGGAAGATCACCTTCGTGGACACCGGGCTCAACGCGACGATCGGGGAGCGCCTGAAGGCCGTCGAGAAGTATCTCGATGACGACGAGTTCCTGGCCACCTATGGTGACGGTCTCAGTGACGTGCCCCTCGACAAGATGGTCGAGTCGTTCAGGGCTTCGGGCAGGATCGTTCAGTTTCTCTCCGTTCGCCCACAGTTCAACGCCCACCTCGTGATCACCGACGAGCACGATGTCGTCACATCCGTTGAGGACATGAGCCGCTCGGACGTGCGAATCAACGGGGGATTCTTCACCTGTCGTCGCGAGCTGCTCGACTGGATCGAGCCGGGCGACGAGCTCGTCGAGGAGACCTTCGCGCGCCTGATCCGGCGTGGCGAGGTGATCGCGTTTCCGTACGAAGGGTTCTTCGGCCCCATGGACACGATCAAGGACAGGCAGCGTCTCGAGGCCCTCGACGAGTCCGACCAAGCGCCCTGGCGCCGGGTTGGCGTCGACGTGGTGCGTGAGCCGAGGCCGCTCTGATGCACGCCCTCTCGGTGCTCCACGGTGACACGCCGGTCACGCGCGTGCTCGCGATCGGCTGCCACGCCGACGACCTCGAGATCGGCTGTGGCGGCACCCTGCTCTCTTTCGCGCGGGCGAGGCCCGACCTCGAGGTGACATGGGTCGTGCTCGGCGCGGAAGGAAAACGGGCCTCCGAAGCACGGGCGAGCGCCGAGGCGTTCCTCGCAGGCGCGGCACTCTCCGAGATCGTTCTCCACACCTTCCGCGATGCGTACATGCCCTACCACGGGGAGTCGGTCAAGGAGGCGTTCGAAGATCTCAAGCGGGTCGATCCCGACCTCGTCCTCACGCACACCCGGGACGACCTGCACCAGGACCATCGACTGGCCTGCGAGCTCACGTGGAACACGTTCCGTGATCACCTGATCCTCGAGTACGAGGTCCCGAAGTGGGACGGTGACCTCGGCCGTCCGAACCTGTACGTCCCACTCGCCGACGAGATCGTCGACCAGAAGCTCGACCTCGTCGTCCGCCACTTCCCGAGCCAGGCGGGTAAGCACTGGTACGACGCCGAGACGTTCCGTGGGCTGATGCGCATCCGGGGGCTCGAATGCGCCTCGCCGTCCCGGTACGCCGAGGCGTTCTACGCCCCCAAGCTCGTGCTCGCCCCGTAGGAGGGAGACCCTTCAAGTGAGAGTCCTCGTCACCGGCAGCCACGGCTACATCGGATCCGTCCTGGCGCCGGAGTTCGCGCGGGCAGGTCACGACGTCGTCGGCCTCGACACGTGCCTCTACGAAGGATGTGACTTCGGTGACGACCTCGCGGCCGTCCCGCTGAGGCGACGTGACGTCCGCGACGTGGTGCCGGAGGACTTCGTGGGATTCGACGCCGTCGTCCACCTGGCAGCGCTCTCGAACGACCCCGTCGGAGACCTGAGCGAGCGGTGGACGTACGAGATCAACCTGGACGCCACCTTGCGGGTTGCGCGTGCGGCACGGGAGGCGGGTGTGAGGCGGTTCGTGTTCGCCTCGTCGTGCTCGATGTACGGGGCCTCGGGGACGGACGACCTGCTCGACGAGGATGCTCCCCTGCGTCCGCTCACCGCGTACGCGGAGTCGAAGGTTCGCGCCGAGGCGGGCCTCGCCGAGCTCGGGGATGACGACTTCGTCACCGTCTCGATGCGAAACGCGACCGTCTACGGCGTGTCTCCCCGTCTCCGGCTCGACATCGTGCTCAACAACCTTGCAGGCTGGGCGCATACGACCGGGCGCATCCGGCTGCTCTCGGACGGGCGCTCGTGGCGGCCCCTGATCCACGTGCGCGACCTCTCGCAGGTGGCGCTTGCGATGCTCGAGGCGCCCGACGAGCTCGTCCGCGGAGAGGCTTTCAACGTCGGCTCGCAGGAGCAGAACTACCTCGTCCGTGACCTCGCGGAGGTGCTCGCCGACGTCACCGGATGCGAGATCGAGCTCGCGGCGGATGCCTCCCCGGATCCCCGGTCGTACCGCGTCGACTTCTCGAAGCTCCGGCGGGCGTTCCCGACGCTGCGGCTCGGCTGGGACTCGAGGCGCGGCTCCGAGGAGCTCGTGCAGGCCTATCGCTCGCTACCGCTGACGCGCGAGCTGTTCGAGGGCCGGCGCTACGTGCGACTGCGGCAGCTCCGGCATCTGCTCGACGACGGAGGGCTCGAGGACGGGCTGCGCTGGGCGGCCGGGCACGGGCCTCGCGAGGGGGCCGAGGCGGCAGCCGGTTAGGCCCGTGCGATTCGTCGAGACTCCGATCATCGGCGCCGTCGTCGTCGAGCTCGAGCGACACGAGGACGAGCGAGGATTCTTCGCGCGTGCCTGGGACCCCGACGAGCTGGCCGGCGCCGGCCTGTCCTCCCGGCTTGCCCAGGTCAGCGTCTCCCGGTCGACGAAGGCGGGCACGCTCCGCGGCATGCACTTCCAGCGGTCGCCCCATGAGGAGGCGAAGCTCGTACGCTGCGTCCGGGGCGCGATCTTCGACGTCGTCCTCGATCTGAGGCCCGGATCGCCGACGTACCTGCAGTGGCACGGCGTCCGCCTGGACGAGACGAACGGAAACGCGCTGTACGTCCCCGAGGGCTGCGCCCACGGGTTCCAGACGCTGGCCGACGATGCGGACGTCCTCTATCTGATCTCGTCTCCGTACGTGCCGGAGGCATCGTCCGGGGTGCGCTGGGACGACCCCGCCTTCGCGATCGAGTGGCCTCCGGCGTCCGAGCGCACCATCGGGCTGCGCGATCGCGCCTGGCCCGACTACTTGCCTTCGTGACGCCGACAGGCTGACCGTGAGGAAGCGACCCACCCTCTCGACTACGTTCGATCGTGTTCCAGGGTCGATCGAATGTCATCGACGGTTCGAGCCAGCCCGTCGGTGAGCGGCGTCGTCGCAACCCAGCCGAGCAGTCGACGTGCCTTCTCGGTGTCAGCTGCTTCGACCTGCTCCATAGGGCGGTCGGGAAGTCCTCCGAACCGGGCCGCTGTCATCGCGCGCGTCTCCAGTGCCAGCAGCCCGACGATCTCCGCGACCGGATGGAGCTTTCCCGATCCAAGCTCGATCACCTCACCGTCGACGTCCGGCGCAGTGGCAGCTTTCACGAAGGCATCGGCGACGTCATCGACGTAGACCCAGTCGATCGGACGGATGTTGCTCCCGAGCCTCGGCTCCTCCCCGGCCAGGAAGCACCTGGTGACGTAGGGGATCAATTTGGAGGTGTCGCGCTGTCCCGGCCCGTAGATCATCGCTGGGCGCAGGATGACCGTTGAGAGGCCGTAGAGGGCGGTGAACATTCGAGCGTACGCTGTCGCAGCGCTCTTCGATGCTGCGTACGGCGATCTTGGGGGTGCATCGGCTTTCGGCTCTTCGTACGACCCCGCGAGCACCACACGCTGCGTTCCAGTAGCCTGGGCGCCGAGCAGGACGTTGACGGTGGCGATCAGGTTTCCGGCCAGCGCGGGCCGCACGTTCTCGGGCTCGCGCAGGCCGCTCACGTGGCCCGCGAAGTGGTAAACCACAGTCGGTCGAGCGTTCTCGAATAGATCCTGGACAGCGCCTTCACTTGTGAGGTCGCACGTCATCCAGGCGACGTTCCGCTCGGTGCGCGCGGGTGGGGTCCGCCTCGTGGTGCAGGTGACGGCCGCACCGGTCGCGAGGAGCTGCCCGAGGAGTCGCGAGCCGACGAACCCGCTCGCGCCGGTGACCAGCACGGTCGTGGGGAGCGTCGTCATCCAGTCCCTAATCCGATGCGTGGGTCGGCTGCCCGCTGACCACACCTGCCAGAGCGAGGAGCCCCGTCTCTTCGAGACGATCGGCAGCATGTCGGAGGTCAGAGATATCGAGACCCGAGCGTTCGGCGATCTGGAGAAGGCTCATCGTTCCATCGGACATGCTCAGTACCCAGAGCAACGCCATCTCCTCGGACGAGCCTCCACCGATCCCGCGGTAGAGGCCGCGCCTCCCGAGTTGCGGCTCCCCGTATGGGCTCAGGTTCACGTACGTCCCGTTGCTCTCGATGACATCGATGACGTCCATGAGCGTCGCGAAGCTCTCGCCCAGGCTCTCGGGCCGGACGAGCTCGAGGTCGTCCGCCGAGGAGTGGTACTGCGGAAACTGGTCTGCGGGCGTACGGGAGAACGCGCCCACGGGCAGGTCGAACCCGGGCGAGCAGAACTGCCGCTCGTCACCCCCGTACGGGAACCAGTCGAGGACGCGGCTCCCGGGGGTAGACCGGAGGACGTGTGCGACGGCCCTGTCGATCTCCGCGTCTCCACGGCGGCTGCACTTGTACGTGAACGGGCCCGGGTCGCCGACACACGACACCACGAGGCCGTGCCGGATCCGCTCGACCCGGTCGCGGTTTCTCGCCAGCCAGCAGATGGAGCCGATCGTGCCCGGCGCCCAGAGCAGTCGGTAGGTGTAGCGAAGCCTCGGCTGTGCCGCGAGTGCCCGTCCAACCTCGGTCAGGGTCGCGACCCCGGAGAGATTATCGTTCGCAAGCGAGGGGTGGCACGCGTACGTCGTAATGAGCACCTCCTCGTCGGTCGCGCCACTGAACACGGCTTCGCCGTAGCTGACCGATCCGGGTGCGAGCGTCGAGTCGATGAAGACTCTGTACTCGCCCGCGGGCAGCGCGTCGAGCTGCCTCCTGCTCATGCAGAACCCCCACTGCTCCACGTAGTACGAGGTGCGGTACGGCACCAGGTCGGGATCGCGGGGGTGTGTGAATACGTGCTTGCGCAGCTCCTCGAGGGGCACGGTCGCATCGACGGGGGCGCTGTAGTTGAGCACGTGCAGGTTCGAGTTCGCGAAGTCGACCACGTGCTGCCCGTCCGGCGCCTCGATCCAGGCTGCGCGGATGTTCCACTCGTTCGGGACGGTCCAGTCCAACACCGTTACACCGGTGGGGGTCTCGACCAGCTCGAGCGGTACCTCGCTGCCCACCATGCGGAGAGTCTCGCGGAGGCCCTCTCCCGTGATGCTCCTGCAGATCGGGAACATCGCGACCATCCGATCGTGGATCGTGGATCCGGCTGCCGAACGACCCGGTAGGTGGGTGCGGTCGAGACCCATGGTCAGATCGTAGGCAACCGGCAGCGGCTGTCAGCGCCGAAGAAGCGCCGCGTCGAGTTGATCGAGATCGTCGACGACGGCGTCGGCGAGCGCGAGCGCGTCTGCCGCAGGGGGGTAGTGCCGGTTGGGGTAGGCAACGACGTACATGCCGGCCGCATGGGCGGCGTGGATGCCGCTGGTCGAGTCCTCGATGGCAGCGCACCGTGAAGGCTCCGTGCCGAGGCGGCGGGCGGCTTCGAGGTACACGTCGGGGGAGGGCTTGCCGCGACCGACCTCCTCCGAGGAGACGGTGGTGGAGAAGCACGCAGTGATGCCCGCCCTGGCGAGCACCGTGTCGATCAGCGGGCGGTTCGACGAGGAGGCGAGCCCGAGCGGGAACACTGCCGCGAGGCGCCGTACCGCCTCGACGGCGCCCTCGATCAGCGGCGGCGCCTGCCCGTAGCGCTCGAGCATGCGCCGCACCACCTCGTCGTTGATCTCCGCCGGCGAGGCGGTGAGGCCGGCCTCCTGCGCGAGGAAACGCGACCATTCCGGGGAGCTCATGCCCATCATCGCCTGCTGGATCTCGGCCGTGTAGCGGCCGCCCCAGTCGGCCACGAGCTGCGCGCGCACCTCGTCCCACACCTGCTCGCTGTCGACGAGCACACCGTCCATGTCGAAGACGACCGCGGCGACCACAGCGCCGATCCTACGGGGCTAGACCGGCTTGCAGAGCGTGTCGGGCCCGTAGAGCGCCCTCTGCTCCTCGTGCAGCTCCAGGTCGAGCGCCTGGTTGTAGGCGCCGAGCGACTGACCCTCCCACATTACGTCGGGCGTGACGCCGGGGCCGATGATGGTGGCGCGGTACTTCGCGCCGTTGCCGGCGGGCCGGGAGCCGTGCGGGTAGAAGCCGTAGCAGAACGTCCCCGTGCCCCGGTGCACGAGGAAGCTGTTCTCGCGCTTCCAGCCGGACCCGTAGGCCGAGTTGAACGTGTCAACGTAGAGGTTGCGGCCCCACGTGTCGAGCGGGTTGCCGGTCGAGGTGGACCTGAAGCCGAAGACGGGGCTGCCGCCGTAGCTGAAGGAGCCGAAGATGTGGTCGAACTTGCGGTAGGCCCAGTTGAGGTGGACCTGCAGCTCGGGCAGGGTGCCGGTCCAGTGGGAGAGGCGGAGCTCCCAGACCGCCTGCTTGGGGCTGGGCACGAGACCGTAGTTCGGCAGCATGCGCTGCCAGGCCTGCAGCGCCCAGTGGCTGCCGTCGGGCGCGGTGCAGGCGGTCACGAACCAGGCCAGCCTCGGACCGGTGTACGGCCTGCAGGCGTTGCTGAAGCTCCTGGAGACGTCCTTGCGGTAGACGCCCCAGCCGCCCGCGTAGTCGAGCTTGAACGAGACCTGCGCCTTGCCGGGAGTCGGGGCGAGCGCGTTGACGGCGCCCCAGGCGAGAACGTTCCAGCGCTTGCCGAGGGAGGTGTACGAGAGCAGCGCCTGGCCCTCACCGTTCACCTGCAGCTTGACGTCGCTCGCGTTGCGGCCGATCAGCTCGGATGCGCTGGCGCCGGCCGGGAAGAGCAGCAGGGCCGAGAGAGCCACCACCAGTGTGAGCCGCCGTGCGCGCATCGCTCACGCAGCGTCGCGGCGGCGGCCTGCGCCGTCCACCCCCACGGAGGGTGATCCGGCACCCCCCTTTCAGGGATCCGCCGGTGCCGTGCTCCGCGCATCATCTGCCCCACAGCGGAGCGGGAGGGATTCGAACCCCCGGGCCCGTTGCACGGGCCGGCTGCTTTCAAGGCAGCTGCATTCAGCCAGACTCTGCCACCGCTCCGTGCACGCTCCCGTGCCCGAAGCTCACAGTATCGCTACCCGCGCAGCCCGGATCACTCGATACCGCCCCGGAGCACCTCCGGGACGGTGAGCAGGACGATCTTGAGGTCGAGCCAGAGCGAGAAGTTCTCGATGTAGTAGTTGTCCCACTCGACGCGATCGGCGAGCGAGGTCTGGCCGCGCAGGCGGTGCACCTGCGCCCAGCCGGTGAGGCCGCCCTTGACGCGGTGCCGCTCGCCGTAGCGGTAGACGTGCTCGTCGAAGAGCTCGACGAACTCCGGGCGCTCGGGTCGTGGGCCGACGAAGCTCATGTCGCCACGTGCGATGTTGAAGAGCTGCGCCAGCTCGTCGAGCGAGCTCTTGCGCAGGAACGCGCCTACGCGGGTGCGGCGGTCGGTGCCCTCGACGCCGCCCGGAGCGGTGTCCGGGCCGAGCTCGGCAGCGATGTCGTCGCCCGGCAGCGCAGCGCGCATGGTGCGGAACTTGAGCATCTCGAACGGCCGTTCGTCGCGGCCGACACGGCGCTGGCGGTAGAGGACGGGGCGTCCCAGCGAGACGAGCACGGCGATCGTGATCGCGAGCAGCAGCGGTGAGAGGAGCACGATGGCGACGACGGCGAGCGCCCGGTCGAGGGCGTACTTGACGGCGTACTGGCTGCCACGAGGGTTCGCCGGCCGCAGGTGCAGGAGCGGCAGCCCGCCGACGTGCGTGACGTCGACGCGTGAGGGCATGCGCTCGAACAGGCGCGGCACGATCGAGACACGCAGGCCGAGCGTCTCGCAGCGGGCGACGAGGTCGAGCATCACCTCGTGCGGTGCGCTCGAGAAGGCGAGCACGATGTGCTCGATGCCGTGCAGGTGGACGACACGCTCGAGGTCCCAGCTCGCCCCGAGTACCGGCAGATCCTCGTCGTCGTGCCCGGGGGCGACGATGGGATCCTTGTCGAGGAAGCCGACGGGCTCGAGCCCGAGCTCGGGGTGCTCCGTGAGCCTGCTCCAGACGAGCGAGCCGACCTGGCCGGCTCCCACGATGAGCGTCCGCTCCATGCCCTCGCCCTTGCGACGAGCGCCCTTCTGAGCGAGCAGCAGGCCCGTACGCCCGGCGCTGAGGTAGACCGCGGCGAAGCACCACAGCCGCACCGAGTTGCCAGAGACGATCTCCTGCTCGGTGAGCAGCGACTCGAGCGAGGTCATCATCATCGCCGCGACCGCGCTGACGCCGAAGCAGATCGCGATCTCGTCGAGAACCGCGATCGTGAGCCGGTGCCGGTAGGCGCGGATGGCGGCGAAGAACGCGAGCGTGAGCACGCAGAAGAGAACGAGGTAGGGGAGCGGCGTCGGTCCGTGGGGCGCGAACAGCGAGGAGGCCACAACGGCGACCGTCACCATCGCGGCGTCCATCAGCAGCACGCTCCACGCCCAGCTGCGACGCGGAGACTCGCGCCGGCCGGAGAGAAGAGCCGTCGTCTCGATATTCTGCGTGCTCACACTCGAGCCCCCGTCGACATGCATGGTCGGCTCACGCAACGACGTTGCGGTCCCCGGCACCGTGGTGATGGGCAACTGACCGCCCGACGTTACGCGCGGTCGCGGACGTTACTTCCGGTTGCGGCCGGCACGCCGCATCGCCAGGCCGGCGGCTGCGAACAGCCCCCCGCCCACGACGAGCAGGCCGAGATCGGCACCGGTGAACGGAAGCGTGCCGCCACCGCCACCCGTCTTTCCGACCTCGTCCTGAACCTGTGCCTGTCCGCCGTAGCCGGCCTTCGACGAGCCGTTGTCGGCCAGCGCTGCAGGCGCAGCGAACGCGACCACGAGCATGGCGATGAGCAACACGCGCTTCATCCGATCCACCTTCCCCCCAATGTTCGATTTCTACCCCGAAGGAGAGCACCCCCACGCCCCACGGGGCGATGTGACCTCCGGACTCAGTATGTGTGCGGTTCCGCGGAACGTCAAACCTCATCTACAAGTTCTCTCTCTACTGCCATTTTCCTAACGTGTCCGTGACTCGATGCGCTCCAGGAACACCCGGTCGAGCGAGCTCGGTGCGATCTCCTCACCCTGACCGAGCCGGCGGACGACGTCCCGCAGCAGCGGCTCGCGCGGATTCAGCGCGATCGCGCGCTCGACGCTCCTGACCGCCTGCTCGCGGCGGCCCAGGATCGACTCCGACAGTCCGAGCTCGAGATGCGCGTACCAGCTGTGCGGGTTGCGCTGTAGCGAGCGGGCGAACAGTACGGGCATGCGCTGCCGGTCGTTCAGGCGTGCCGCCACGACTCCGGCCACGAGATCGGGGTACGCCGACAGCGGGTCGAGTGAGCGTGCCCGCTCGAGCTGGGAGAACGCCGCCCGGGGGTTGCTGCGCCAGAGCGCGAGCGCCTGGTCGACCTGCCGCTGGGAGAGCCAGGGAAGCGCGCACAGTACCGCCGCGGCGCCGGCGAGCACCAGGGCGGCCCCGGACGCGGCAGCCGGTAGGCGCACCCTCTCGTGCGCCTCGCCGCTCGCACATGCCCGCACCGAGATGGCGAGGGCCAGCAGCCCGAGCGCGGGCGCTCCGAGCGCGGGGATCTCCCAGAACCAGTCGACGCTGGCGTGGACGAAGAAATAGACGGGTGCGGCCAGCGCGGCGCCGGCGACGGCGGTCGCCTCCACGGTGTCAGCGCGGCGTGGCAGGGCGCCGCTGCCCGAGGCGAGCAGGAAGGCCGCGAAGAGGACGCCGCCGACGAGCCCGAGCTGGGAGAGAACCATCACCCACAGGCTGTGGGGGTATGCCGGCTCCTCGATGCTGCGACGCTCCCGCAGGTAGTCGACGGCGAAGTTGTCCGCTCCGATGCCCGACAGCGGGTGTGCCCCGAAACGGGCCATGGCGACCCGCCAGAAGTCGTAGCGGTTGCTACCCAGGCCGATCGAGAAGTGCGACTGCGTGTTGTCGGCCACCGTCACCGCCGTGAAGCTGTCCCAGCCGCTGCGCAGCCGCTGCTCCGGGTGGATCGACGCG
>WBZO01001618.1_pt3 | contig 10522 bp, 9 predicted proteins | sample 5204261 | NCBI WGS metagenome assembly WBZO01 (sample SAMN12412400, study PRJNA552823) | activated sludge metagenome | isolation source: activated sludge from anammox sidestream of wastewater treatment plant... | place: USA: North Carolina | collected 2017-09
CTGCGGCATCCCCTGCTGAAGGCCTGATCGAGTATGCCGATTTTGCCCGCGTGAAGTTGCGTTCGGCAAAGGTGCTGGAAGCCGAGAAGATCCCGGGCGCAGACAAATTGTTGAAACTGCAGATTCAAGTTGGGGAGGAGCGCCGCCAAATCATTGCGGGCATCGCACTGCACTACACGCCGGAACAGGTTGTCGGAAAGACCGTTGTCGTAGTGGCAAATCTCAAGCCTGCCAAGATTCGCGGGGTTGAGTCGAACGGCATGCTCCTGGCAGCTTCGCAGGGCGATCAACTTCGCCTGGTGACGATTGATGGCGAGTTGCCGCCCGGCGCGTCAGTCAAATAGGGTGTCGGCGGCGCGCGCAATCTTTGTGTTTTCGCTGGGAGAAAAGCTGTATTATTGCCGACCTGTATGACGACTCGGATTCCTTTGGCAGAACGGAACTCGCCGTGGCGCGGGGCGATTGATCTCGCGCGCCGGGCGTATCCTGGATTTGTATTTGGCACGGGCGTGGATCCGGCGATTCTGCCGGTGTTTCACTTTCACGAAGTGACAGCCGATTACCTGGAACCGCACCTCGCCTATCTGCGGGAAAATGGCTATCGCACGGTGAATGCCGATGCCGTGGCGCGGTTCGTGCGAGACGGCGTGCATCCGGGAGAGAAGGCCGTCGCTTTGACCTTTGACGACGCGTGGGCGAGCGCATGGACCGTGGCGACCCCGCTGTTGCGACGCTACGACTCCATTGCAACGCTGTTTGTCGCGCCTGGACGTGTTCCGCTCGACGATGTGATGAGGCCGATGCTGGGCGATGCGGGCGGCCCGCCAGCCGATGTGGATCGCTCTGCCGTGCCGTTTGCAACGTGGCCCGAGCTGCGCGCGATGCAGGGGACGGGCCTCTGGGACATTCAATCGCACAGTTTCGCTCACGCGAAGATATTTTGTGCTTCATCGCTTGCCGGGTTTGTGACACCCGAATATCGGACACACATTCATGATGCGCCGAACGTGGGCACAGCGACAAAGCCGGTGTTCTTGAACGCCGACCACCTTGGTGCGCCGCTTCACGCGCTGCGCTCGCGCATGTCCGATGCGCTGCGGTATGACGATACAGAGGCGCGTCTGGCGTGCGAGGCGTTGGTGAAATCGGGTGGTGGCGCTTCCTTTTTCGAAGCGCCCGATTGGGGCAAGAAGCTGCGCAAGGCGATGCGCGGAAAACGCGGAAAGATGGAGACGCGGGAGGAGCGCGAGGCCGCGATTCGCGCTGATCTGGAGGCCGCGCGCGAGACGCTCCAGTCGAAGTTGAAGATTAACTCCGTTCGCCATATTTGTTTCCCGTGGGCTGTGGCGGGAAAGAGCGCGGAAGCGCTGGCGCAAGAGGTGGGTTATGAATCGGCCTATGCCGACACCCTGGGCGCACTACACGCCGCGCGCAGCGGCGCGAATCCCTTTCGCATCATGCGTTTGAAGCACAAATACATTTTTGCGCTGCCCGGGCGTCGCCGTCGCTCGTGGTGGAATGTCTTGAGAAAACACTGAGGTTTGGCATGCGTACGCTTCGAGATCCGGCGGAGATGCAGTCGTGGGCGCTGGAGCAACGCCGAGCCGGCCGCTCCATCGGCCTTGTGCCGACGATGGGGTTTCTGCACGCCGGCCATTTATCGTTGGTGAAGAAGGCCCGCGCGCGCGCCGAACTCGTCTGTGTGAGCATTTTCGTGAACCCCACGCAGTTCGGGCCCAATGAGGATTTTTCGACATATCCGCGCGACTGGGAGCGCGATGAGGCGCTTTGCCGTCAGGCTGGGGTGGATTTGATTTTTGCGCCTGCGCCGGAGGCGGTGTATGCGGCCGATGCGAGTGTATCCGTGGTTGAAAAGCGACTTGCGACTCGGCTGTGCGGTGCGTCGAGGCCCGGTCACTTTGAGGGCGTTTGCACCGTGGTGACGAAATTGTTCAACCTCACGCAGCCGACATTCGCCGTGTTCGGCGAGAAGGATGCGCAGCAGTTGCGAATCATCCGGCGGATGGTGCGCGATTTGAATATCCCCGTCGAGATTGTGTCCGGTCCGATCGTTCGCGAGTCGGATGGGCTCGCCATGAGTTCCCGCAATGCTCGGCTGAGGCCCGACGAACGCGGACAGGCAGTGTGCTTGCGCCGCGCGTTGGATGCGGTTGAGTCCGCGTTTGCGCGCGGCGAGCGGAGTGCAGATGCGTTGCGCAGCGCGGCGCTGGCAGAGATTGCGCGCGCACCGCTTGCGCGCGTGGATTATGTGGACCTCGTGGACGATGTGACATTGGAGCCGGTCTCACGGATCGAGGCCCCGGTTCTGTGTGCGCTTGCCGTCCATTTCCCCTCCGCGCGGCTGATTGACAATGCCGTGCTCAAGGGGTGACTGTCGCCGTCGCTCAATCAGGGCACGAGCGATAGATTCGCGTCGTCAATTTGGAGCGAGCCTTCATGGCTGGCACCGGAGACGTTGAACACCACGCGAACCCATTCGGTGCCATCGGGTGATACGGCGACCAGTTCGCGTTGCGTCCAGTCTTCCCCGACGTTCTCGATGTTTTGCACGGCGGAACCGAGGAGTTCCGTGCGGTCCCAGTTCCAAAACTCGATCTTCATTTCTTGCTGTTGCGGGGCCCAGGTCGAATCGGCCCAGAACCAAGCGGTTAGGCGATAGGTCTGGTTGCCGCGCCCTTCGGCTTCTTGCCAGACGCCGCCGAAGTCGCCGGTGTCGGCCCAGAGGCCGCGTATGGCCATGATGAAGGTTCCGTCTTTGGCGCGCCAATTTTCGCGCGCGGCGCTTCCCCACGCATCGCCATGGTCGTCGGGATCGTTCATTTTCCAGTTCTGTGCGGCGCCGTATGAGAAGGAGCTTTCACTTTCGAAGCTGCCGTTGTAGAGGAGGTTGTCGGCGAGCGCGGATCCGGCGAGGGTCAGACCGAGGGCGAGGGGAATGATGCTCTTGCGAAATTGAGTGTACATGGCACAGACTCCAGTAATCTGCGCATGAATGTAGCGAATTGCGGCCTATTGACAAGGAACTATGTGGCAGTGCGGGTGTACCCGCAGGGAGGCGTGGGTGATTTTGGATCAGTTGAGTTGTGCGGCGTTATATTGGGATGCGCATCCCGGGTTTCGGCAGGCGTTTCGCTTTTTGATGGAAACGAACCTGAGCGAGCTTTCCGCAGGGCGCTTGGAAGTTGTCCCCCAATTGCTCTATGCCAACGTGGATCATGTGGAGGGGCGCGGGCGAGCGGGCGCTGTGCTGGAAGTGCACCGAAAGTTCGTTGATATTCAGTTCACGCTGTCAGGAGAAGAGGAAATCGGTTGGCGCGATTTTTCGACGTGCCGGGAGTGGCAGAGCGCGTTTGATTCCGCGCGCGATATCGGATTTCTTCGCGACGCGCCACTCTGTTGGAGCCGTCTGCCTCCGGGATATTTCGCCGTCTATTTTCCTTCCGACGCGCACGCGCCGCTGGCGGGGACGGGACCGCTCCGAAAAGTGGTAATGAAGGTGGCCGCAGATTGGCCCCATGGGCGGCGCGAGAGCTAGAGCGTATAGATTTCGAATAGGCGTTTTTCGCTCGTGCCTTCTTCCATCTGAGCGACGACTTCGACGAGTTGCGCGATCGTGGAGTTCTTCAGCTTGTGTTTGAGCAGGTTGTCGAGCTGGAAGATACCCGCGGAGTTCGCGAGGGTGACGGCGATGCGCACGGGGCGCTGTTCGCCTTTTTCAATCTTCACATCTTTGACGGCCAACGCGGAGATGGAGTGGATGTTCACCTGGCCGGCCTTGAAGGGGATGCGCGAGCGCCCCTGCGTCATGTCGGTTGTGTCGGCAACTTTGAGAGCGCCCGCTTCGATCGTGAGGCAACGCTGATCGGCATCGTGCGCGATGATGGCGTGGAGGACGTCTTGGGTGATGATGGTGAGCGCGGGTTCTTCGTAGATGCCTTCGAGCATTTTGCGCAGCTTGGGGTAGGCGATCCAGAGGCTGTATTTCTCGTGATCGTCGCGGTGCACGCTGATGCCGACATCGTGGAAGCATGCGCCGAGCACCACGACGACTTCCGCGTCGTCGTTTGTGAGCTTGTGATTGGCCACCACGCTGGGAACCACGCCCCCTTCAATCAAGAGGCGCAAGATTTTCAGCGCGGCGTTGGCGACGATGCGAATGTGGACTTCGCCGTGGTCGCTGATTCCGGATCGGTCAACGGCGTTGATGTTGGCGCTCTTCCAGAGTTGGTTGAGTTCCACATCGTGTTGGATGCGGTCGAGGACGAGTTTCAGTTTGGCATTATCGCGAACCGGTACGTTGAAGCTCATGGGGCTATCGTAGGACGCGCGGCCAGCGGAAACAATAGCAGAATCGCGGTTAGTTTTGCGGCGTCGCTGACGCGGGATCATCCGACTTGTAGTATGGGTTCTCTCCCATCGCGTGATCGGTGACGTCCGTGATGTGTCGCACGTGAGGAGCCACGCGGCGAATGGCGTTTTCCACGCCATATTTCATCGTCATCTTCGATGCGGCGCAGCCCTGGCAGCCTCCGCCCATTTCGATCTGGAGATCGCGCCCCTCCACCTTGGCGAGGCGAACGAAGCCGCCATGAGAGGCGAGGGCGGGGTTGATTTCGTTCTCGAAGAGCGCGTTCACCGTGTCGGCGATGCCGTCGGTCGGCATCGCCTTCAGCGCCTCGATGGCTTCGGGCGCGATGAGGGGCTGGCCGGATGCAAAGGCGGCGCGAATGGCGGCGCCCACGGCGCCAGCCAGGAGCGGCCAGGGGGCGGGGGTGTTCTTCACCACGGTGATGGTGGAGCCGGAAACGGTGATGCGGGCGATGCCTTCGACGTCGAATAGGTGCTCGGCCAGGGCGGATCCGTGCGATTCATCCCCGCGGCTGAAGCGGAGTGTCCAATCTTCGACAAGGGGCTGTTCGAGGTGGAACATGCACATGGAGGGGTCGGGCGCCAGCTCGCCGGTGATCTTGATGGGTGAACTCATACGAAAACCCTACGGGATGCGCGACGAACTTCAAGCCTTCAAACGGCGAGGGGCAGCGGGCCGCTTGCTTGGATTCGGCCGTGTAGGGCGCGCCATTTGCGCGGATAGCGAGGCGGCGCGCGCCTCGCGCTGGCCGAGCGATGTGCCGCACTGGCGGCAGCGGATGTCAAAAATCTCCGCGCTGGGCAGGACCAACAGGAGTCGTTCATAGACCGGTTGAGAAGAGCGGCAGCGCGGGCAGTACAGCTCGGATGCCGAAAAGTTTTCGAATTGATCCATTGCGCTATTCTATCTCCAGGGTGTTCAGGGAACACTCCAATATCGCACGCGCGGTGTAGTAGTCCAGCCGTCGCCGCCGCGTGCCGCGCTTGGTGTTTCCCTTGAATGGCGAGAGGATGATGTCTGCCGTTGCGCGCCGAAGTTCGGCCAGTCTCCGGTTGGCTGTGGCGACGAGTGCGTCCAGCTCGGTGTCGGGCAGGTTCGGAATCTCGATGAAGGTGACGAGTCGCGAGCTTGTTCGAACGCGATCGGGCGGATAGTCCAACTCAGCGCGCCGCATGAACGCGATGGGTTTCAAGGGGTCGGGCAAATCCACCGCGCGCAGGGCGATGCGGCCGGTCGGTTCGTTGAAGTGGATGGCGACGGTGTTTTGCGGGTGGGGGCGCGCGCTGTTCAGCGCCGCGAGCGTTGCGATGGGTTGTGCGCCGAGGTAGATCATGGGGCCCTCGGGATTCGTCGCGCGAGTGGTGTCCATGCAAACGACGCAAACGGGGCAATCCGTGTCGGTGAATGGATTGGCTTCGAGAATGGTGATGTGCTCCATGTGCGTCTTCGGATAGTCGCTGTTGATGAGCGTCTCCGGGACAATCGCGACAATGTGGGCGCAGGCTGCGCTGCAGCGATCCAGCGCCACTTGATAGAGATCGCGCCGCGACGCGAAGTGTGACGCCACGGAGCTATACACACCCTTGCGCTTTGCGCTGTGTTTGGCGAGGTAGGGTGGGTTGGTGACAATGACGGCGCGGTTGAGGGGCGGGATGTGGCGGAGGCTGTCATTTGCGGGCCAGTGCGTGGTCGGATCAATATCGAGTCCGCGCAATTCGGCCGGGTATTCCCGTTGCGCCATGCGCAGCAGTTCGCCGCGCCCGGCGAAGGGATCGTAGAGAATGGCGGGGTCGCGCTGACGGATGAAGTTCAGCACGTGGGGCGCGAGCCATCCGGGGTGCCGCGTCTGAAATTGGCCGAGCGAGGTCTTGGCCGCATCAATTTCTTTGAAGCGGTTCTTCTCTCGTGAAATGAGCATTTGCGCGCGCATGGCGATTTCCGGCCGGAACGATACGGCATCGCATGGGAGACAACAAGGCGCGCGCGGCGACTCCGCGGCGCGGCTGGAGTTAGCGACCGCGGCCGGCGCCGTCGCGGTTGGGAGGTCTGGCACGACCGCTCATGGCGGGGCGCATGGCGCGCATGACTTCGGGGTCAATGAAGGTCCAGAGGTTGATCACCTCGTTCGATGTGCTGGTGCGCCAGTCTGCGGGCATGCTGCGATCCAGCTCGTCATAGGTGAGCGCGAGGGCGGTTCCGATCTCCTTCATGGCGCGCGCGCGAAGTTCGGGACGCGACATCGTTCCGGCCTCCATCGCGCTCTGCAGAATCTGGGCCTGTTGTTGGAGTCGCAGATTCAGGGCTGACATGAGCACATCGAAACGCACGGTTTGGTCGTCCGAAAGTCCAGCTTGTTTGACCAGATTCGAGCGTATATTCGCCTGCCGGGTCAGTTGTTCTGCGCGCCAGTGCGCGGCCCATGCCTCGCGATTTGTCCACGGGCGGTTGCCGTCTGATTCCCGACCCGGCCCTCGCTCGCGAGCGCCGTCGTGATTGGCCTGAAAGGAGAAGGTAGCGCCGGGCTGCCCTTCATCGGCAATGGGCTCGCCTTCCTGTGCGATATCCTCTGGAATCGTCCATGGCGCGCCGTCGCGCTCCGCCGTTGTGCCGATGGGCGTGCGGGAATCTTTCAGCGATGCGTGTTCGATGGGATTCGTCGCGGGGGCCGTGTCGAGCGTCGCCTCCGAGGAGGGTGCGATCACTCGTTGAACCCATATCCCGCTGACCAGCCCTGCGCCGAAAAGCAGCATCCCGAGTACATACTTCATGAGCATGGCGATATAACGAACGAGCGCGGGGTTTTAGTGTCTGCGAGGCAAGAATCGTTGGGCGGGGTGGAGCGGGCTTGGGTCTTACGCTTTCCTGCTTTAGCGGGGCCAGAGCCACCAGAGGTATCCGCCATAGGACAGGAGGAGGAGGGCTCCTTCCCATCGGGCGATGATGTTCTTGGTCTTCATGAGAATGAAAAGACCAATGGCGACCGCGATCATGACGATGAAATCCACGGTGGAAACGCCGCCCGCGTCGAGTGGTTTGATCAAGCCTGCCACGCCGAGGATACCTAGAATGTTGAAGACATTGGAGCCGATGATGTTGCCCACGGCGATGTCGTCCTTCTTTCGCAGGGCCGCTACCACGGAGGTCACCAACTCGGGAAGGCTGGTTCCCGCGGCGACGATGGTGAGACCGATGATCGCTTCGCTGACCCCCCAGTGCTTGGCGATGGAAATCGCGCCGTTGACGAAGATTCGCGCGCCGACGACGAGCAGGGCAAGGCCGACGACGATGAAGAGCGTGTCCAAAGCGACGTAGCGTTTTTTGAATATCTTCTTCTCTTCGAGATCGTGCTCGGAAATCTCGCGCTTCTCGCGGCGCGCCCAGATGATCGTGCTGCAGGTGTAGATGACGATACCCACTGCGAAGACCGCTGCGCCACCGCGCGAGAGGCGGCCGTCGAGAAAGAGGAGCCAGCAGAGAAGCGATACGCCCACCATGATCGGCGCATCAAAGCGAAGGAGTTGCGGCTTGATGTGGATGGGTTGAATCAATGCGGCCAGGCCGAGAATCACGGCGATGTTGAAAATGTTGGAGCCGATAACATTCCCCAATGCAATTGCGCCTTGCCCGTCGAGTGCGGCTTTTGTGCTGACGACCAGTTCGGGCGCGCTGGTGCCGAATGCGACCACCGTCAACCCGACGACGAGCGGGGTCAGGCCGATGCGCAGCGCGAGGCTCGCGCTGCCGCGAACGAGCGATTCCGCTCCGAAATAGAGGAGTATTCCACCGCCGATGAGTAGAGCAATAATTTCAAGCATGTGTGCACCTTGCTGGAAGGAGGTGCCACAGTAACGGAGTGAGCCCCAGATGCAAGGGTAACTGGTCGGCCAATTTTGGCGTGCTGTGAGGGCTCTCTAACCGAGAGCGCAGACAAACCCCGCCGTATGCGCGGGCTACGAGTGAGACGCGCCGAAGCTGTAGCGAACCGGTTGGCCTACGGTTTTTGCTTCAATTCGAATGCGGCAGTCCACGATGCAGGCGCCTTTCCCCGGCTCCAGTGCAAACACGGGATTCATGTCGAGCTCTTTGATCTCGGGGATTTCTTCGACCATTGTGGACGTGCGAAGGAGCAACTCTTCGAGCGCATCGAGGTCGGCTGGCGCGTGTCCGCGATAGCCTTGCAGCAACTTGTAGCCCTTGATGGAGCGCACCATTTGGCTGGCATCTTGCACGCTCAGCGGGGTGATGCGGAAGTTCACGTCTTTGAGAACTTCGACATAGATGCCGCCCAGGCCAAAGGCGATGAGCGGGCCGAAGAGCGGGTCTTCCGTCACGCCGACCATCACCTCCACGCCGCCGGAAACCATCGGCTGGATGAGGGCGCCGTTCATCGCCTCGGGTTGGCCGGTCGCATCCACTCGCGCCTTGATGGCATCAAAGGCTTTGCGCACTGCTTCTTTGGTCTTCAGATTCAGCAAGACGCCGCCGATTTCGGTCTTGTGAACGAGTTTGATGGAGTCGAGCTTGACCGCGACCGGATAGCCGATTTCTTCCGCAATTTTTACGGCCTCATCCGCAGTCTTGGCGACGCCACCGGCGGGCAGCGGCAATTTGAAGGCCTTCAGGATTTCACGAACCTCTTCGGTGAGGAGCCAGCCGCCGTTGCGCTCTGCAAGGGCCTTTTGGCAAATCGCGCGCGCTTTGGCGACATTCACATCCTCGAAGTCCGGGATGATCGCCAAGGGCGCATTGCGCCACTCCGCATAGCGCACAATTTTGCTGAGCACGCGCGCGGCGGACTCGGGGAAGAGATAGCGCGGAAGCGTTTCGTTTCCGACTTTCATGGGAACGTTCGCGTGATCTTCCGTCATCATGACGGCGATGACGGGCTTGTTCGCCGCGCCCGCTGCGCGGCCTGCGGCCACGCCTTCTGCAACGGCCTCCATGATCGCCTTGTTGTCCGCCGTGCCGACGGGGATATAGATCACGATGATGGAGTCGAGATTTTCGTCCTGCATCGCGATTTCGATCGTGCGTTTGAAGTGTTCCGGCGGCGCGGAGGCGATCATGTCGATCGGGTTGTTCAGCGCGGCTGCCGCAGGAAGGAAGGATTTGAGTTCTTCGCGAGTTTTATCGGAAACCAGCGGCACTTCCAGGCCAGCCGCCTCGCACGCGTCGGTGGCCAGAATGCCGGGGCCTCCGGCGTTGGTGACGATGCCGATGCGGCGGCCCTGTGGAAGGGGTTGGTGCGCGAGCATGGCCGCGAGGTCGAACATTTCTTCGAGCGTTTCGGCGCGAATGACCCCGGTTTGTTGAAAGAGCGCCTCGGTCGCGACATCGCTGGCTGCCAACGCTGCCGTGTGCGAGCCGGCTGCGCGCGTGCCCGCCGTGGTGCGTCCACTCTTCACGCAGACGATAGGCGTGGAACGGCTCACCCGCCGCGCGATGCGCGCGAAGCGGCGCGGGTTGCCGAAGGATTCGAGATAGAGCAGGATGACGTTCGTTTGCGGATCTTCCTCCCAGTATTGGAGGAGGTCGTTGCCGGTGACATCCGCTTTATTGCCCACGCTGACGAAACACGAGAGGCCGAGGTGCAGTTTGGTGGCCAGCTCGAGAATGGCGATGCCGAGGGCGCCACTCTGCGAGGACATGGCGATGGAGCCGTGATTCGGATAGGTCGGCGAGAAGGACGCGCCGAGCCGAACCTCGGGGTCGGTGTTGATGAGGCCGAGGCAGTTCGGGCCCACCATGCGCATGCCGTAGCCGCGCACCTTCTCGACGAGCTGCGCTTGCAGCGCCTTTCCTTCGTCGTCCGTTTCGGCGAAGCCCGCGGAAATGACGACCACCGCCTTCACGCCGTGCGCGGCGCAATCGTCAATGACGCTCAGAACGAACTTCTTGGGAACCACGATGATCGCGAGGTCCACCGGCTCCGGAATATCGCGCACCGATTTATAGGCGCGGATGGAGCAGATGACCGAGGCCTTGGGATTGACAGGATAGACCGGCCCATTGAATTGCTGGCCGGTGAGCTGCTGCATGATCCGGTAGCCAATGCTGCCCGGTTCGCGCGACGCGCCGACCACTGCCACCGCGTTGGGTTTGAAGAATGGACGAATGGAGGCCGTGGTGAAC
>WBZO01007092.1_pt1 | contig 10522 bp, 10 predicted proteins | sample 5204261 | NCBI WGS metagenome assembly WBZO01 (sample SAMN12412400, study PRJNA552823) | activated sludge metagenome | isolation source: activated sludge from anammox sidestream of wastewater treatment plant... | place: USA: North Carolina | collected 2017-09
GACTGAACGACGAATCCGGCACCAAGAACCCGATCCAGATCACCGTCGATGGCACCAGCATTTTCAACGGGACAAGCTGGTTTGCCAGTTGGGACGGTCAGGGACAAGGACAGAACGCCCCATGGACCACGGTGGCTATCACCATTCCGGCCTCGTATTTCGCGGTCGGCGCCAATAGCATCGTCGTTTCGAACCTGACCAATAGCTCGAACTTCAGCTCGCCGCCGTATGTGCTGCTCGGCGCGGCGCAACTGAACCTGCCTGGCGCCTCGGCGTCGCTGAGCTGAACGGGTCTTGAGTCTTGGGCCTTGGACCTTGGGCCTTGGGCCTTGGGCCTTGAGAGGAAACGAAACGATGGTGCATCCTGCGACGCGCCATCGTTTCTCAAGACTCAAGACCCAAGCCCCAAAACTCAGACTTCGTATGGTTTCCCGGCAAATTCCGCGAGACCCCAGAGATCGCGCCAGATGAAATCGGGGCGCACCCGGTCGTTGGGCAACGCTTCGGCATTGCGGTCGACCCACGCCGTTTTCATCCCGAATTGCTGCGCCGGACCGATATCGTATTTGAATCCGAATGCGGTGTGCAGAATCCGTTCCGGTTTGGCGCCAATCTCGCCCAGCGCCTTTTCGAAGACCGCAGGTGACGGTTTGTACGCTCCAACGTCCTGCGCCACGATCACCCGGTCGAACGGCACACCGATCTGCTTGACCGAGTGGGTGATGATGTCGCGGTCGGTATTGGAGATGATCGCCAGCTTCAGTCCCGCCGCCCGGGCCCGCTCCAACGCCGGTTTGGTATCGTGAAATGCCTGGATCGAGCGCATCGCAGTCGTCATGGCCGGCCCGTAGGAGTCGTGCCATTGGTAGCCCATCTCGAGCACCCAGGCGCGAATACTCTCGGACAGCACCTTCTTGTATTCCTGATACGGTCCCTGGATGATCTCGAACTGGATTTCCTCCCAGCGGGCGCGTAGCTGGGGACCCGGCGGCGGGTCCGGCGTATTGCGCAACCCGATCGAATAGCAAAGCGATCCGAATGCGCCCTCCCAATCGACCAGGGTTCCATAGCAGTCGAAACTGACCCACTCCATCTGATCGAGGGTGATGTCGTTCGTCATCTCAGACTTGTGCTCCTTCCGTCAGATAGTCCAGCAGGGTCCGCACCCCGACACCGGTGGCGCCTTTGGGGGTATAGGCGCTGCCGGTTTTGGTCCGGTTGGCGCCCGCGATATCGAGATGTGCCCACGGAAGTCCCTCGGAAAAGTGCTGCAAAAAGAGCGCTGCCGTGATCGATCCGCCGGGACGTCCACCCGTGTTCTTGATATCGGCGATCTCGCTTTTGATCTGGCCCTCCAGCGCCTCCGTCAACGGCATCCGCCACATCAGCTCGCCCGCTCGTTTCGCCGACGCCAACAGGTTTTCGGCCAGATCGTCGCGGTTGGCATAGAGCGCGGTCGTCTCGTCCCCGAGCGCGATGATCTTCGCGCCCGTCAGGGTCGCCAGATCGATCATCTCGCCCACCCCGAGTTTGGAGGTATAGACCAGACCATCGGAGAGCACCAACCGCCCTTCGGCGTCGGTGGAGACGATCTCCATCGTTACCCCATTCATACCGCGAATGATGTCATCCGGCCGAAATGCCTCACCGGAAATCATGTTCTCCGCGGCGCAAATCACCGCATGCACCTCGTACGGGCACCCCAATGTCTTCAGCGCGGTCATCGTACCGAGCACCGCCGCGCCCCCGGCCATATCGCCTTTCATGTCGACCATTGCATCGGCCGGTTTGATCGAATATCCGCCCGTATCGAAGGTGATGCACTTGCCGACCAGCCCGATCGAGCGCACGTCTTTTTTGGCGTCCTTCGGTTTGTAGGTCAGATGGATCATGCGCGGTTCGTTGCTGCTCCCCTTGCCGACCGTCAGGATCGCCTCGGCGCCCATCCTGGCCAGTTCCCTGGGTCCGAAGATCTCGCAATCGAGTCCGGCTTTTTTCGCGAGCTCCTTGGCAAGATCCGCCACGCGCGCCGGAGAAAGCACGCCGCCCGGTTCGTGCGTCAGATCGCGCGCCACGGCGACCGCGTCGGCCACCGCCGCGCCTCGTTTCAGCGCCGTTTTCGCGGCCGCTTCATCCAATCGGTCATCGACGAACGAGAGCGATTCGATTTGCAGCGCGGGTTTTTCGTTCTTGACCGTTCCAAAATACGTCTCGAAGCGATACGCGCCAAGCAACGCCCCCTGCACCGCGCCTTCGAGCAGCACGGCAGCATCGCCACCTGCCGGCAGAGCAGAGACGACCGCGCGCGCGCCGGCATCACGAACCGCCGTGATCGCCGAACCCCACGCCTTACGCAACGTTTCGGTGTCCAGCGATTCGGCCGACCCGAGTCCAGTCAGCACCACCCGGCGGGTTTTCATCTGCCCGATCGTCGGCGCCACCAGCGTACTTCCCGGTTTGCCGGTGAAACGCGCATCGGCCGCCAGCCGTTCGAGCTCGCCGCCGAGCCGGGTATTGGCGTCGGAAACCGGTCCTTCGAACCGTGGTTCACCGGCCGCACTGGCGCGCACCGGCAAAATCAACGCGTCCGCTTCGGCTTCGAGCGGATTTCCAGAGTCATAGGAAAGTGTGAATGGCGTCGTCATGGCATGCTCCGTGTTCGGCCCCGAATCGGGCCAGCCTGCGATTCCCATTCTCGCACGTAGCAGACCGAAGCCCGGGGTCGGACGAAGGTCCAGTGTCCAGAGTCCAGGGTCCAGTGACCAATCACTGACCGCTGACTGCTAAACATCAGAGCGCGATCGTGGCGCCCCCTTCGGCACAGGAGCGGTCGATCGCGAACAGGGCGCGATGGGTATTGACCCCGTCGCGCACATTGACGTGGCTTTCCTTACCTTCGATGATGCAATCGAGAAAATGGTCGATTTCGCCCTGGAACGGATGGTGGCTGACCGCGCCGCTGTTGGGCAGCACCGTCGGAAATTGGATCCACCCGGTGACACCGGGCAGCTTGCGGCTGAAAAAGCGGTCGTCCCGAACCGCGCCCTCGGTACCGAGCACATCGACATTGAATTGATAAGGCATCCACTGCTCGACCGAGGCCGACACCTTGCCGGCCTTACCATTGGCAAAGCGGAGAATCGCGGTCTGTCCGGGCGTATGCGGCAGTCCCTCCACCCCGGCAAAACCGAGCGCGCTGACCTCGGTGATATCGCTGTCCATCAGATACCGAGCCAGGTCGATGGCATGGCATCCACCCAGCATCATGGCGCTGGCATCCATCCGCTGGAGATGGTCCTCGGAATTTGGATAGCCGCTCTGTTCGGTGTTGTGCCAATAGTCGGTCTGGACATAGAGCACATCGCCGAGCAGTCCCTCGGCAATCATGGCCTTGGTCGCCAGCGTGGCGGCATTGAACCGCAGCACGAACCCGCACACCGTGCGAATACCCGCCTCGGTCACGGCAGCGTCCATCGCATCGAGTTCTTCGAGCGACAGGGCGATCGGTTTTTCCACCAGCGCATGTTTGCCAGCCTTCGCGGCCGCGATCACGTCGGACGCGTGGCGCGTATGCGGTGTGGTGATCGAAAGGGCGTCCAGATTCGGATCGGCCAGCAGCTTATCGATGGAATCGTAGATGCCAATTTTCGATGGGTCGAGACCGACCTCGCGCGCTTTCGCTTCGGCGCCCGCTTTGGTCCGGCTGCCGATGGCAACGACCTCGCACCGCGGACTATGCAGATAGGCATCCAGATGCCCACTGGAAACATTCCCCGCACCGAAGATCGCTACCCCAATCCGATCGTTTGCCGATACCATGCCCACCCGACTCCCTTCACGAACCGATCGATCCATCGTGGACCGCCCTGCGGCATTTGACCATAGCAGGAGCCGCCCTCGCTATCCCTTCACAAAACAGGTCCGGGGAAGCTTGGCCAGTGTCCAGAATCCAGAGTCCAGTGAACATTCACTGACTGCTATCTGCGTGCCGCGTGCTGCCTGCTCATCTCCGCCTGCTGCCTACCGCGTGCCGCCTGCTTCGTTCAACGCCCGCAGCACCACCGAGGTCATGATCTCCATTCCCACGGCCATTCCTTCTTCGGCCACATCGAACCGGGGATGGTGGTGACCCCAATGGATCCCGCGTCCTTCATCGCGGGTACCGGTGAAGAAAAAGCACCCGGGTTTCCGTTCGAGGAAATAGCTGAAATCTTCGGCGCCCATCTGCAGATCACCGTCCAGCACGTTCTCCTCGCCCAGGAGCGACACGGCCACCTCGCGCACCATTTCCGTTTGTGCTGGATCGTTGATGGTGGCGGGATATCCGGGCGAATAGGTGTATTCGACCGTTGCCCGCATGGCGTTGCCAATCCCGGTGGCGATCTCGCCCACCCGGCTGCCGAGCAGTTTGCGAATCTCCGGATCGAACGAGCGCAGGGTGCCGCGCAAGGTGGCGGTATCCGGGATCACATTGGAGGCGTCACCCGCCAGGAACGCGCCGACCGTGACAACGGCTTCCCTGGTCGGATCGACCTCGCGCGCCACGATCGTTTGCAATGCCGAAACGATTTGCGTTCCGACCGCAATCGGATCGACGGTCAAATGCGGTTGCGCGCCATGCCCCCCCTTGCCCTTGATGAGAATATCGAACCGGTCGGCAGCGGCCATATACGGACCGGGCCGCACCTCGATCTTGCCTACCGGTAGTTCGGCCAGAACATGCTGCCCGAAGACCAGATCGACAACCGGGTCTTCCAGCACCCCCTCTTCGATCATCACCCGGGCGCCACCGCCCCCTTCTTCGGCCGGTTGGAAGAGCAGCTTGACCGTGCCGCTGAATTCGTCCCGCCGGTCGAGCAACAGCCGGGCGACGCCCAACAGCATGGAGGTGTGCGCATCGTGCCCGCACGCGTGCATCCTGCCATCGGTGAGCGAACGATAGTCGACCTCGTTTTCTTCGAGAATCGGCAGCGCGTCCATATCCGCCCGCACCAGCACCACCCGCTCCGGACCGCCCGTTCGGGTTCCCCGGATCAGTCCGGTCACGCCGGTCACGGCAATACCTGTGCGAATATCCTCGACGCCCATCGCTTCCAGCCGCTCGGCCACCAGCTTCGCCGTTTCGAATTCCTGAAACCCAAGCTCAGGATGCTGATGCAAATACCGCCGGTCGGCGATCACCCCCGGCATGATCTCGTCGATGTCGTTTTTCAGATCTCTCGTGGTCGTACTCATCGATCTACTGTCTCCTCCGTCACTCGGGCGCAGTTGCCGGGTCCAAAGTCCAGTGTCCAATGTCCAGGTCTTTTCTCACTGGACACTGGACTTTGGACTCTGGACCTTCGTCCTATCCCTGCAGATACTTCACCGCCGCGCGCGACATCGCTTCGATGCCCGCTGCCATGCCTTCTTCGTCGATATCGAATTTCGGATGATGGTGTCCGTAGACGAAACCCTTCGCCTCGTTCCGGCTGCCGACGAAGAAAAAGCATCCCGGCACCGGATCGAGGAATTCGCCAAAGTCCTCGGAAACGCTCATCAGATTCCCCCGGGACACCCGCTCTGCTCCGAATCCTTCGACCGCGGCATCGTGCACGATCCGGGCAATCTCGACATCGTTGATCAACGGCGGGGCGCTGCCAACGAAATCGACCTCCGCCCGCGCGCCCATCGCGGCGGCGATTCCCTCGGTCAGCGCCTTCAGGCGCGCTCCCACCGCTTTGCCCTGCTCAGGCGTGACGAAGCGGATGGTTCCCTGCAGCACCGCCGTATCCGGAATGACATTGTGGGCATTCCCGCTCCGGAAGGACCCGATCGTGACCACCTCCGGTACGACTGGTGATCGCTCCCGCGAAACGAGTGTCAGCAGCTCACTGACAACTGCCGAACCGACGACGATTGGATCGACCGTCAATTCCGGGCTCGCCCCGTGCCCGCCTTTGCCATAGATCGTGATGGTGAAGACCGTGACCCCCACCATGGCGGTGCCGTCACGCACCCAGACTTCGCCGCACGGAACATCCTGCCAGATGTGCAACCCCATGGCGGCGTCCACATGCGGATCTTCCAGCGCGCCAGCAGCCCGCATCGCCCGAGCGCCACCGCCGCCTTCTTCGGCGGGCTGGAAGAGGACCTTGACCGTGCCCGCAAAATCGCCCCGCCGCTCCATCAGCACTTTGGTGGTCCCGAGCAACATGGAAACGTGCGAATCGTGCCCGCAGGCATGCATCACGCCCGGATGCTGGGAAACGTAGTCCACCTCGTTTTCTTCGAGAATCGGCAGGGCATCCATATCGGCCCGCAGCATGAGCACCTTGCCGCTCCCCTGCGTGCCGGTACCTCGGATCAAACCAGTCACCCCAGTCTGGCCAATACCGGTCCGGATGTCCTCCACCCCGAGCGCTTTCAGGCGGTCGGCCACGAATGCGGCGGTCTCGAATTCATGAAATGCCAGCTCGGGGTGCTGATGCAGATGACGCCGGTCGGCAATCACACCCGGCATCATCTCGTCGATCGTGGCGCGATAGTCGAACGAATCGGAGGTCATGGGTCCGTGCGATCCTTCCATTACATAGCCAATGGCTCTACGCTGGAACATAGCAGAATCGAACACGACCACGGAAGGAAGATCACAGACCACGATGACGACCGGCGAATCGAAACCTCCTTTGACCGAAACCGAAGCGCTGGCGCTGGTCACCCAGGCAGTGGAGCTGGCCGGCGGCACCCGCCAGGTCTACCGCAACCCGCGCCATCCCTTTGCGATCAACCCGACCAACGACTACGAAATCGACGGCTATGCGATCGAACTCCGTCCGGGTGAGATCAGCTCACCCGCGATCGTCTCGGTCGAGGGCTGGGTTTTCGAAATCCACGAAAACGACATCGACCTGCTGATGCGCCCCCTGAAGCGCCGCGGCGCTACGGAGCCCTGAGGCGTGGGTCTTGGGTCTTGGGTCTTGGGTCTTGGGTCTTGGGTCTTGGGTCTTGGGTCTTGGGTCTTGGGTCTTGGGTCTTGGGTCTTGGGTCTTGAGAATGATCGACTGGACGCGATTTACCCCCGGTCGATACCCATTCTGACTGCTGACTGCTCGTTCTGCGTGCTGCCTGCTGCCTGCTGCCTGCTCCGCTATGGGCGGGAATCGAGCGGATTTGCTGGCCGCGTTTCCGAGGTCGCGCCTTCGGTCGAAGCCGAACCGGGCTGGGTCCAGATGTACTGGCTGGTCAGCGGGGCGCTGCCGGCGGGTGGGCGCGCCGGACGACCGAGAAAATGCCGGTCCCCCAGCCAGCGCCAATTCGAGCTGGCGGGAATGGCTTCTGCTTCCCGGCGAGCGCGGACATATTCCGAAACGATGACCTGAATGGCCGCCGCGATCGGTATCGCCAATAATGCGCCGATGATTCCCATGAATTCGGTGCCAACCAGGAGAGCAAGAAAGACGGTCAGCGGCGTCAACCCAACCGCGCCGTTCATAACCCGTGGCACCAGCACCCAGTTTTCGGTGAACTGGATCGTGGCCGCAATTGCCGCCACCAGCAGCGCGGTTTGCCACGATTGCGTCAGCGCCATCGCCACTGCTGGCGCCCCGCCGATCCACGGCCCGATGATCGGTATTGCTTCCGTAACCCCGGCAATGATTCCCAGCACCGGCCAGAACCGTACTCCGACCAGGCCATAGGCCACGGTGGAGGCAATGCCGATGATGAGACAAAGCGTCAGTTGGCCCCGCATCCAGCGACCCAGTTGCTGATCGACATTGTCCAGCGTACGCCGAATCCGGGTCGCGGTCGCCGGGTTGAATTGCATCAGCAGAATACTGCGAGTGAAGTCCTTCTCCATCAGATAGTAGAAGGTGATAACGAAGATGCTGACAGCGCCCAACAACCCGCCGGTCACCCCAACGGCAACCCCGCGCGCCGTTTCCTCCGGTATGGCCGGGGGGCGCTGGATCGCGTCGATCAGGTTTTGCAGACCATCGACCCCCGGACCGCGCAAAAGCCCGTTGCCACTCTGCCGCCAGCTTCCCTGCAGCTCCCGCAATTGCCCCGGAGCTTCGCGCCGGAAGATATCGGCCTCGTTCTGGATCGTCGGCGCCAGCACATACGCCACCACGCCAATAACGCCGATGATCGCCACATAGATCAGCAGAATGCTCAGCGCCCGCGGAAAATGTCGCCGCTGCAATCCGTTGACGGGACGCTCGATGATCGTGCCAAAGAGATAGGCAATGATGATGAGCATGATGACTGCTTTGATTTCGATGAGGAAATACGCGAGCAGCAGCACCAGCAACAGCGCAATCGGCCCGACCCCGCGCGCCCGAAACAATAGCGATTCGGTCAGCGGATCGGGAGTGAGCAGGGAATCATCCGGTGGTGGTGAAGCAGGAGTGGGATGGTGTTCCATGGCGGGCGCACATCATCCCCCCGCCGGGCGCGGGGCCGAACGCCCGATCGGCAGAGCAGCGATCGGCGCACATCGAAATCGGAACGATCGTGACCGTCTAAGCAACCGACACCCTGAGACTGCGGACTTTCCAGTATTTCGGATCGAGCGGATCGACCCGTGATCGTTTGACATCCGGGGGAACATCATTCCAGACCGTGGCAAACGCGTAGATTTCTTCGTTCCCGACGATCACCCGGCGAGCCGCGCCAAACGGCCGGTTGACCGGGAAGATTTCGCGCGGGGGTTGGGAAACGATCTCCGCCTGGAACCACCCGTGCACCGGACACCGGCCCGCATGCACCTGCCACGCGATATCGGCGGTCACCCCGCCCAGATCGCGAATCTGGACATCGACCACGGCCTGGTCGCAGATCGGGCAGCGCAGCGGTGTGCGCGCGGCGGGCACATCTCGTGGAGGAACGGGAACGAAACTATCCATGCCTTTGCGCTACTCCGCTGGGTCCAGGCCGGCATCGACCGGCCGATCGAATGGAACGCCGAAACGAAAAAACGGTCACCCGCTTCTCCGGAAACGCCAGCGCTGGACTCACTGACTACACGAATCCCATGCTACGGCGTACTGCCGATAATCATACCGCACCCCCCGGCTTGCCCTCGTTCTGATCGCGACAACCATCACCGGCACACGGTGCGGGACCGCTGGCAAGGAAGTCCCGTGGATCGAGGGGCGCCGGAATCGTCCGGGCCACTACCGCATCGATGAAACACCGACTGGCGGTGATCGGCGTCAGCGTCCCTCGCCCGGTCGTCCGGACAGCGTCCATCAGCCGCCGCAAACTCGTTTCCAGCACGGGGCGCTCGAAATCGCAATGGTGATAGAAGGCGAGATTGGTGACGACACCGTGCCAGAGCTGCGCTGCCGGATCGCGGTTGGACACATGCTCCGGCGGCGCCAGACAATCCCAGAAGAGACGCTGAAGCTGCGTCGACGAGAATTCCCCGTCGAGAAATCGAACCAGCACCGCTTCCATTTCGGTCAGTCTCGGGGGTTCCTGCTTCATATGAGTCATGTTAGCAATTTCCTCGGATTCCTCCTCATCTTATTAGCGCGTTGCGATGCTGGCCGCGACCAGATTTGCGCGGAAATGGTCGCTCGAACGGACTGGACCGCCGATCGTTTGACCGCTAAACTGAACGACGAGGGAACGGTGCCGTTCGCTCGGTCTGGTGCGGCTGCTACCCGCAAAGAACCAGCCGGGTTACCGGAATTCTCCGCCCGGAGAAACCCGAACGCGCCAATAGGGAAACCAAAAAAACATGGCATACGCACGGCACAACCAGCTCCATGCGCCGAGTGGGCGTACGATTTTCGATTGGTTCACGGGCCTCGGCTTCCTGTCGATCGACGCCGGCGCGTTCTTCGTCGCGCTGATGGTGTTGTTGCCCTGGAATCTTTACCGGTCACCAGGAGAGCTCTGGGTCGCGCAACCGTTGCGCACCTGGGCGTTCATCTTGACCTTCCATGCGCTGGTGGTCGGGGCGATTGCGCTTGCTCGCGGTATCGTCCGCTCGCCGGAACCAGAGACTGCCGCCCCCGGTCCTGGTCCGCGGGCAAGCTCGAACTGGTCGACTCCGGCGCCGTCCCAAGCGAATCGCCAAACCGCCTCGACCCTGCTGGCGCAGGAATGGGCGCGCCGCTGGCTCGAAGACGATCGCGCCGAAGTCGCGGAAATGGTCCAGCAATCACAGGAAATAAGCGGCCGCCAATCCCGGCCGGCCATCGACCCCATGCACCAGCGTCCCGCGGATACGATCCTCTGGCCGGAAGCGCCGGCTCCTCGCGTCTCGATCGACGCCGAAGCGATTTTGGCCGACTGGCTCGATACCCAGGCCTCGGAATATGTCGCCCCCGCTCCGGGCGGCGTCGACCCACTGCGTGCTGCCGCCCACGTTGGAGAAACCGGTACTTCTGGCGCCGAACCGGCGCTGGACCCCGAGCTGGAATGGAAATGGGTCGAAGCTGCGGCATCCGCCTGGCTCTCCCGGCATGAGGTCGCTCCGGATGGCCGCGCCGATTCCAACGGCCACGCATGAGAATCCGGTGAAAAGACC
>WBZO01003782.1_pt2 | contig 10520 bp, 9 predicted proteins | sample 5204261 | NCBI WGS metagenome assembly WBZO01 (sample SAMN12412400, study PRJNA552823) | activated sludge metagenome | isolation source: activated sludge from anammox sidestream of wastewater treatment plant... | place: USA: North Carolina | collected 2017-09
GATCTTCGCATCCGGGCGCCGCGTCGCGCGATCCAGCAGCCATGCTCCAAGATGCACCGGGATCGCCTCCGCGGGCAAAGCTGCTCGCACCGCGACACGCGCGGCGAAGCCGAGCGCGTCGCGCACAACCCGCCCCGGATTCAAACGACCATCGATCAGCAGTGCCGGCGAAATGACATATGAGAACGCGTCGAAGAACGCGGGCTGCAGGGGGCGACTCTCCTCCCAGTCGAAAACGAAGAAGCCAGCGTCGGTCCAGAAACAGTTCCAGGGAGTGAAGTCGCCATGGCTGCGATGAAGCCGCAGGGTGACATCGCTTCGGGCGCTTCGCTCGAGGGCGCCCCTCAACCGTGCGGCAGCGCCCGACAGCTTGGCCTGGTCCAGTCCCCCCAGCCACAGGGGCAGCGCGACCTCGCCTCGATCCAGCGATGCCAGGTCAGCGAGAAAGCCTGACGCTGCCTCGCGGATGCGCGACTCCGGAGCATTGCTGCGGGGCCGATACTCGATGTGCAGCGCGGACTCGCGCTCAGCTTCACGGTAGGCGAACACTCGCGGTACCCGATCGGCAAGGGGAGTGCCTTCGAGCATTCGCAGGTTGGCCACCTCGCGCGAGAGCGCGTCGCGCGCCATCGAGGTTCGCGCGACCTTCACGATCCGATCCGGCGCGCCCGGTCCGAGCGGCAGGACGATGGTCTTCCGATCGGGGTCGGCCGTACCCAGGTACAGCGCGAAATCGCGATCCGGTCTCGGAGCTTGCGGATCCAGATCGCACTCGGGAACAGGGCCTTCGCTGCGGCCTACTTCCCCCAAGCGCCTCGCAACGACAAGGCGTCGGCGAAACATGATTTGCGCCACGCCGAATCGGGCCAGCAATCGTGTCGCAGCCACCGCAGCGCGCGCCGCTCGCCTGCCAGGGCGGTGCAGAGCCAGACCGGCCCGCACCCAGGCGCCGTGGCCCAGTGGCACGACCAGGCGGGGCAGCGACGTTGGTAACAGACCGTAATGCCTGACGTCCGCGAATCCCCGAAGGTGACCGCGCCAGCGCGACAGCATCCTCGGGCGGCCGACCATGGCGACCAAGTTCGCGTGCTGCACTTGCCGACCAATCGCCGCGGAATCCAGCGTAGGGCAGTCGGCGTTCACCACTACGACTCCTCCAGTGCGGCCAACAGCAGACCCGCGCTCATCTCCAAGGGCAACTCCGAGGACCGCGGCATCCTCGGGATTGAAGCCCAGCGCTGTGGTCTGGCTGCCATCCTGACCCGACAGAAGCCAGCGCCAGCCGAGCCGCCTGTCGGCCTCAGGTCGCATCGGCGCGAATCCGCTTTCGACGAGCGCGCCTGTCGAAGAAGTCGTAGAGAACTTGCAAGACCCTCTTGCGCACTGCCTTGGGCTCGCGCGCAGCAAACGCCGCGAGCGCATCCAATTGCCGGCGTACTTCCTTCTCCGGCAGTTCCTGCTTGCGGCTCAGGATGGTGGACGGAGAGGCGTGCAGGCAGACGATCAGGTCGGGGCGGGGCGCCAGGCGCGCGAGACACCAAATCAGTTTGGCGGGAAGAGCTATCCGGAAACGCCTCGGATCGATCGCCATGTCGTAGGCGTAGCGATCGAACAAGAAGATGCCGGGCTGCTTCGCGATGAAAGGGCGCACCCGGAGCCAGTAGCCGATCAGGTAGTCGGCCAACAGCCAGCCGATCCGTGCGAGCGAGGCCGCGGCCCCGGACGGCTCAGACCCGTGCGGATCGACAACTGGCCCAGGCTCCGACTGGGGAACGCCTTTGAGCCGAGATAACGGCGGAAGAACCCCGGGCCGCAAGTGCCGTAGCTGGCAAGCGCCGTGAGTCGCCTCGGTCAGCACCGACATCACGCCGTCAATGACCGTCGACTTCCCGACACCGTCGACACCCAGCACCGCCACTATGGCACCCGACGGAAACAGAAAGCGCCACAGCTTCGAGAACTCGAAGAGAGCCCGCCTCCGGAGGTACCCGACGCCATCGATCCTGAACGCATGCCTTGCCAAGTCGACCCTGAGGAGCCGTGCCTCGGCTGGGCACGGACCCGGCCCACTTTCCAGGAGCAGTCTCTTTAGTCCTTCGACCGCCGACCTGCCCATCGGTGCCAACAGCATGCGCAATTGCTCCCAGCGTCGCTCCGCGGCGGCACGAGCTTCGGCCAAGTAGCGGGAGGGCACGCAATCATTGTTGAGCACTTCCTTGAGCACACCAAGAACGCCAGCCACCTCAGGCTCCAGCACCCGAATGCCACGATAGGGACGAACAGCAGGGGAGAAGTCCTCTGCGAGGAGTTGGCACCCTTTGTATGCGAGTCCGCAATTCAGATCGACTCTCAATCCCCAAGACTCGCCATCTGTACCGCGGCCGGCCACGAAGACTTTCCGGAAACCGAGCGAACGTGCGTGGCCGATGACGACTGCACCTGTAGCATCAACGACGCGCAGGAGTTGTTCAACGGCGCGGTCACCATCTTCGGGCAGCACCAATAGGTCCAGATCGCTGCCGTCCGCACCAAAGGGCAGGGTGTCGTAGTTGCGCATGACCGCATACGGGCGCCGGGTTCGCTCCAGGGCTTCGAAGAGGCCACGGAGGAACGTCTCTTCCCCGGATCGCATCCGCACCGTGCCACTCGCACCAGCCGTGCGACTCAACACCATTTGCGCCGCGTCAATGCAATCGCTCCGCAAGACATCAATTGCGGCACGCCACTCTCAATTCCACGTACAGCAACTCGCGCTCGTCCGTGCCAACCGCCCCCTCGTATGCATGCTCTAGGCAATTGATCGCCGGATCACCCGTACCGCAATCCAGAAATTTCTGAGAATTTCGTACATCACTCCACGAAACCATGCAGGACCTCGCATATTGCTGTATCGGTCCTGCACAAGCCTTCGCTCGAACAGTCGGCGCTCAACGAGAGTCGCGCTGATGTTTGAGTCGTGCCATGTGAACGTCGCCAGCATCTGCCGAAGGGGAGCGAAAACGCAGCCCGATCTAGCGAGTCGCACGTACCACTCGAAATCCATTGTCACTTTGAATTCTGGATCCAAGAGTCCGGCCTTCTCTAGCGCCCCTCGCTTCACAAAGGTCGCACAACTCGGCAAGAAACAGCCGTAGTAGAGAAGCATTTCACAAGGGAAACGCTGATCAATTGCCACCGCTGCCTCGCGTGACACGGTAGGATCGATGCCCATGAAGAAACGTCCTCACGCCTCGGGTCAACTGAGCTTCGCCGCTTACGAGTTCGCGCAGAAGAAGCGCACCACGCGCCGCGAGAAGTTTCTCGCCGAGATGGAGCGTGTCGTGCCGTGGGCGCGCCTGCAAGCGAGGATCGAACCGCTGTACCCGAGCACCGGACGCGTGGGCCGCCAGCCGATCGGCGTGGCGAAGATGCTTCGCATGTACTGCCTGCAGCAGTGGTTTGGGCTCTCCGACGAAGGCCTGGAAGACGCGATTTACGACAGTCAGGCGATGCGCGGCTTTCTGGGCATCGACCTGGCGCGCGAGTCGGTGCCCGATGCGACGACGCTGCTGAAGTTCCGTCGCTTGCTCGAGGAGCATCAGCTTACGCGGGCGATCTTCGAGGAGATCGGAGCGCACCTGGCCGAACGCGGCTTGCTGATGCGCGAAGGCACGATGGTGGACGCCACGATCATCGAAGCGCCGCCTTCGACGAAGAACAGGGCGCATGCGCGTGACCCGGAGATGCACCAGACGAAGAAGGGCAACGAGTGGCACTTCGGGATGAAGGCGCACATCGGCGCCGACGTCGAATCCGGATTGGTTCACAGCCTGCACACGACGCCGGCCAATGAGAGTGACGTGGCGCACACCCACGAGGTGCTGCACGGCGAGGAGCAGGTGGTGTTCGCCGATGCTGGCTACACGGGCGTGGAGAAACGTGCGGAGGTCGTCCAAGCGCAGGCTGCCGGTGCACTGCATGCGCAGATCAGCTGGCAAGTCGCCAAGCGGCGCAGCCGAATTACGAAGATGCCCGAAGGCAAAGCGAAGGAAGTGCGCCAAGCGCTCGAGCGCCTGAAGGCGCAGGTTCGCGCGCGCGTCGAGCATCCGTTTCATGTCGTGAAGAATCTGTTTCGCCACCGCAAGACGCGCTACAAAGGACTGGCGAAGAACACGGCGCAGTTGTACAGCCTCTTCGCTCTGGCGAACCTCGTGATCGCCAAGCGTGCACTTATGGTCGGAAGACTCCACAGGGAAGTTGCGTCCATCGCATGAGAAACGGGGCGAAGAGAGCTCATGCCGCCTCAAAAACGGGCTGAAATCGCGCCGCGAACCGTGGGGAAGTGGTTTCGCCGCGGATTCACGCGCAACCTGATTCACCGGGCTGTGCGAATTGGGCATTGTTCAGCGCTTCCCAAGAAAAGAAATACTCTCGCTTACGCCTCATCGGAGCGCCGTCGACAGAAGCAAACTGGCAGTCACCGAATACCACGTCCACCTCTGGATGAGCTTCAAAGTACCCTGCGACGTGCTGCAAAGCTCCTTCAACGTACCATTCATCCGTGTTAAGCCAACAAACGACATCGCCCGTCGCTAACGAGAAACCTTTGTTTATTGCGGACGTCTGGCCATCGTCGGCTTCGATGAATGTCCGGAGCTCAACCAAGCCGTGGTCCGCAGCGTATTCGGCGATCACTTCGCCGGTACCATCGTTCGAGCAGTTGTCCAAGATAATGTGCTCGACCAAGAAATCGCCGCGCTGGCTGCGAACCGAATTCAGGCACTTGCCAATGAATGACCCCTGATTGAATGACGGCGTAACTACGGTTATCTTCATGGTAAAGGCCGACGATTCTGGTCTTGGATGATCCTTCCCCGCCTTGCCGACGTCAGCAGCGCAGACGATACGGAGATCAGTGTTACAAAATAGAATAGGTTCCGGAAGCCGAAGAAAACTGTGTCGACGAGTTGGAGTAACAGCATGCTGCAAACGCAGAACACCAGTACGGAAGACGCCCGGACGGCAATCGGGGGGCTTACGGCCGCCGCACGGAAACGCAACCACTCCGCAATCTGTAGCAACCCGAAGAGCACCCACAGAGCCACTCCGGTGACTCCCAGTTCGACCAACAGAAAGAGAAAATCGTTGTGCGCATAGATGCTCTCGTTCACCTGCGACACAAAGCCCCCGTATCTGGAGATATCGTAGGAGCTCAATGACCACATATAGCCGACGCCGCGGCCGATCAGAAATTCGTCCACGCTTTCCGGTAATAGCTGCGACCACAGGTAGAAGCGGCCGGTGCTGAAGTCCTCTCCGAAGAAGCGTTCCGCAGCTGCCGGATAGTAGAAGACGAGACTGGCGAAGAGAGCAAGCAGCAGCACCATGAGCGTTGCGCGGCGACGGTTGTAGCGACCGAATATGTTGAAGGCCAAGCTTAGAAGCACCACTGCCCAGGCGGAGCGGGAGAGAGACAACAGCACGGCACCGCCTAGGATTGCGGTCGCTATAAGGAGTAGCCCGCCATTCAGCGCCCGCCGTCCAACACTTCGCTCACCCAAGCGGGTAAGGGCCAGATGGATACCGAGGCCACAGAAGATTCCGCTATGGATGCGATTCTGAAAGCCGGCATATGCGAAATCGCCATCGAAGCTCCCGAGTGCGCCCCATGTCTGGGCGAGAATGACGATGGCTGTCGCTGTTGTGGAGAGAAGAACGGCCCTTTCCACATACTCGTATATGGATATCTTATTGAATGCCCCCAAAATTATTTGTTGCGCGAGCGCGTAGCCGACGAGCATCGTTAGCAGCAGACCGACAGTCTCTCGTCCGCGCCCGCCCACGTCAAAGGTCTCGGCGTATCGAGGGAAAGTCAGGTAAGCCACCAGGAGTGCGGCAATCGAGAGAATGGGGAGCACCCGCATTCGACAGAGGGCGCCACGGTAGAACAGCTGCATGACAAGTAATGCGGTCATTGCAGCCGCGAGTCCATTGATCCCCAAGGCGAGTTTGCCGAGGGCCAACCCTGTGAGACCTGGCGGAACCGCCAAGAAGGCGACCCAGAGCCAGGCCGCGGGTGTGATCGAAGCGGGATTCTTCCCGTCTCGCGTTGCGATCGGTGTCACAGAAGCATTTGGCGGAGCCGTGACGGCACTAACGCGCCGCCGACGACGCTGTCGCCCCGCGAGGCCATGAAGCCGGGGAGTAGCTGCGTGGTCGTCTCCATAAGCGTGCGCATTGGGGATCTCTCGGGCACATCGAGCCACGCACTAAAGGCGCCCCACCGATTCTCATCACCGCACCTTCGCCCCAGGACACATGCGATGTATCTCAGCTTCGCGTACCGCGCTCGGGTGGTGTTCACCAGACGCTTTCGCCAACTGCTCGGCGGCGCGCCCAAGCTTGAGCCATGCTGCAAGTACAAACGTGCGAACTCCAAATGGAGTTCCTGCACACGCGTTTCTCTTAGTGTCTCGGCATGATCTATCTGGATCGCCAATACCTCGTTGACGTGCTCGATCCGTGCGCCGGCCTCATGACAACGCAGCCAATAGTCACAGTCCGCAATCAGTTTGAACCCATTCCCGAAACCTCCGATGCGGTCGACTAAGGCGCGACGCATGAATACGGTGGGTTGTGCAATGGTGGCAAAGTATGTGTAGTACCTGGGATTGAAGTCGCTATAGAACTGCAGATACCACCGATCGCGTTGATTTTGCCGTACCACAACGCACAAATCCCCGTATACGAGATCGGCCTGATGCCTGTCGAGGGCACGGACTGCGGTATCGATCGTCCAGGGGAAGTATCTATCGTCTGTATTGAGGTATGCGATAAAGGCGCCACGCGCCAATTGCAGCCCCTTGTTTATCGCGTCGTACATACCACCGTCGGGTTCGGATATGTAGCGAAGCATGCCCGCGCGCTGCATTTCATCCAGCAACTCAACTGTGCCGTCTGTTGAGCCACCATCAACGACAATGTGCTCTATAGCGCCATAACTCTGACACTGGATTGAATTGACACACGTCTTTAGGAAGGCCTTCCTGTTGAAAGACGGAGTCACAATCGTGACCAAGGGTTTAGACGGCATTTACGAGTTCCTATGTGTCACCAGTACGACCCGTGGCCATACGTAGCCCGCGCCCGATGACGGATCTGCTCTCCTTCGCCAAGAGGACGCCGGCGAGCGCAGCCACGGCAAAGAGGGTGGTACCGTAGAGGGCTCCCAATGAAATCGCACAAAGGGCGATAGCGGCGACGGCAAGTGGGTATCCAAGTCCTGATAGCGTTTCATGCTGTCGTATAACTGAAAGCAGGTAGAAGTACGCCGACGCCGCCATGATCTCGGCGAGAAGCAACGCGTGCTGAAAGCCGTTCGCTGCCAAGGTAACCAACGCAAGAGTGAATACGAGAACAAACCAACTGTGGAACGCCACAAGTTGACGCAGCCGTCCTTCTGCGACCAACTTTGCGCAATGGATACTGACGACCGAGTTCAAGATGACGTGAACCCCAATCGCCGCCAGCGCGACATGGACGCCCAGCCAACGGTTTCCGATACGAACCTCGAGAAGGTGCACAACAACTACAAGCGCGAGAAAGATGACGCTGGTCATCAACACATTAAGCGTCGTCGCATCGCGAACGCCAGCGACGCGCTCGCACCTGCATCTTGTGCTGGCGATCGCTGGCACGGCCACGCGCCATATCACCTGCCGGAGAAAGCCCAATTTCTGGGCGATCTGATTTGCCATTCCATAGGCGCCCAGGAATGCGTCTCCGCCATACATTCTGAATATGACCGGGATCAAGGGCTCGCGCAGTTGCCAAATCCAAGCATTGAACTGGAGCACAGCCCCCTGCCGTAGATGGCTCGAGATGTCGATGCCCGCTTTCAGGCGTGGAACAATCGGGCGAAGCAGGTAAACGCGAGCCGAGTAGATAGCGGCGGATGCGAGCAATCCAAAAGCGACGGCATCCACGCCGAGGCCAGCGAGGAAGAGAAAAAGAAGGCTCAATATGTACGCAAGCTGCGCGAGCAATTCTGATTGTGCTTGGTTCCTGAAAATCATCTCGGACTCGAGTCGCGCATTCGGAATGGCCGCGAGCGAGCGAACGACATAGGACGCCGCGACAACGCCAACCAAGACAACGTCCAAATTGAAGAGAAGAACGCCTGCAAGGGCGGCGATCCCCACTGCCACCGTTGACAGACAGGTCTGTACGAGATAGACGGCTTCTAACTCCTCCTCGGGTATCGCTCCGGCCGATCGAAGGATAACGACGTCTAGGCCGAGCGATCCGACGGTCGACGCGTAGAAAAAGAGCGCCTGCGCAAGCACAATCGGAGCGTATTGCTCTGCGCCAAGGTGCCAAAGCACTAACGCCATGGCAACCAAAGAGAGGCCCAAGCCGACAACGCTCCGCGTCACCAGCGCAATTAGCGCCCCCTTAATCTTGTCCTTCATCACATCTGCAGATCGACGGCTTGTCATTTGCCGAAAGAGCTCGGGTATTGGCTTAGGGATGGTCTGCATAACTCGCCCGAACCGGGCCGAAACGATGCGATGATTCGGACGTCGAACGGAAGCAACGACAACGATGAAGCAAGCCGATCTCGGACTGAACCTGTCGGTCAAGCGCACGCGCAAGCGCGAGTTCCTTGAAGAGATGCAGCGCGTGGTCCCGTGGTCGGAGCTGATCGCCCTGATCGAGCCGCACTACCCGAAGGCGAAGACGGGCCGCCCGCCGATGGGCATCGGCACGATGCTGCGGGTGCACTTCCTGCAGCAGTGGTTCGGCCTGAGCGATCCGGCGATGGAAGAAGCCCTGCACGATGTGCCGCTGTACCGCGAATTCGCCGACCTGCAAGGCCCGATGCGCCGGCTTCCCGACGAGAGCACGATCCTGCGTTTTCGCCATCTGCTCGAAACGCACGGTCTGGCTGCCCAGATCCTGGCCACGGTCAATCGCATACTGCAAGAGCGCGGGCTGATGCTCAAGAGCGGGACGGTCGTCGACGCGACGCTGATCTCGGCACCGAGCTCGACGAAGAACAAGACCGGCGAGCGCGACCCCGAGATGCGCCAGGCGAAGAAAGGCAACAACTGGTACTTCGGCATGAAGGCGCACATCGGTGCGGATGCCGCATCGGGTTTGGTGCACACGGTGATCGGAACGCCCGCGAACACGAACGATGTGACGCAGGCCGAGGCGTTGCTGCACGGCGAGGAAGTCGTCGCCTTCGGCGATGCCGGCTACCAGGGCGCGCACAAGCGCGTCGAATCGACGCTGGAGAACTGGCACATCGCGATGCGACCAGGCAAGCGCCGCGCGCTCAACCTGAGCGATCCGAAGCAGGCGATGCGTAACGAGATCGAACGGTTGAAAGTAAGCGTTCGTGCGAAGGTCGAGCATCCGTTCCGAGTGATCAAGCGCCAGTTCGGGTTCACGAGAGTTCGCTACCGTGGGCTGGCGAAGAACACCGCGCAGCTCGAGACGCTGTTCGCGCTCTCGAACCTGTGGATGGCGCGGCGCAAATTGCTGGCGATGGCGGCATGAATCCGTGCGCTGAACCCAGCGTGCGGCGAAGCGGCCGAGAAACGAGTTCGATGCGCTAAAAATCACGCCCCCAGCGACCCAGATTTGCGCCGAGCCCGGTGCGATTGACGAGAAGAATGACGTGCGCATCATCGAATTGAGTGAAGCGTCGCCGCTTGGCGCGTTGATCAGACCTTCCTTAGCTCGAATATCTCTTCGATGTACCCCTCGAAGAGGGCCGAAAGAAGAACGGTGCCGCCTGCAATTACAGCAGCGCCCTTGCGCTGCGCGTGCCTCCCCGCTCCTGCAGGGCAAATGGCGTCTCGAGCTGCCAAGATCTCTTCGACATCTCGAAGTCGGGTCTGCAGATTAGTCAACGCTGCGGATGGCATTGCGGTCTAACGCGATTTCCCGCCGACGATCCCCTCATAGCCCAGGTACCAGCGCACGAACTCAGCCACCCCCTACTCCACGCTAACCGTGGGCTCGTAGCCGACGTCTTCGGCCAGCCCGTCACAGGCGGCCTCGGTTTCCGGCACGTCCCCCGCCTGCAGCGGCAGCATCTGCATCTCCGCCTTGCGGCCCAGGCACCGCTCCAGCACTTCGATGTATCGCAGCAGCTCTACGCTCTCGCGGCTGCCGATGTTGTAGAGCCTGTACGGCCCCGCGCCGCTGGGCGCCGGGTCGGGAGCGTTGCCGTCCCACGCCTCGTTCCTGCACGGCAACCGGTCCTGCGCCCTTACCACCCCTTCGACGATGTCGTCGATGTACGTGAAGCTGCGCTTATGCCGTCCGTGGTTGAACACCTGTATCGGCTCGCCGGCCAGGATCGCCTTCGTGAACAGGAACAGCGCCATGTCCGGCCGACCCCACGGGCCGTACACGGTGAAGAAGCACCGCCCGGTGCACGGCACCCGTTGCGACGCGTGCTCGACGAGCGCCCTGGAAGTGCTAGCAAACAGGTCTTGCCGAGCCGTCTGCTCTTGCCGGGGCTTCCT
>WBZO01007093.1_pt1 | contig 10520 bp, 5 predicted proteins | sample 5204261 | NCBI WGS metagenome assembly WBZO01 (sample SAMN12412400, study PRJNA552823) | activated sludge metagenome | isolation source: activated sludge from anammox sidestream of wastewater treatment plant... | place: USA: North Carolina | collected 2017-09
CGCCGCCGGCATGCCGGTGGCCACGCACTTGGCGAGCGTCGCGTTGGGATTCGGGTCCTGCAGGCCACAGGGATCGCCGTCCGCGTCGAACAGGTTGAAGCCCTGTGCCGTGAACAGCTCGACGACATTCGCCGCGCGCACGGCACGCTGGAAGCTGCCGCGCAGGCGCACGTCGTGGACCGGCGCCCAGTCGAGGCCGATCTTGTACGTGTCGGTCGTGATCTCGCCGTAGTCCGAGTAGCGGTACGCGCCGTCGACGGACAACTGGTCGAAGCCCGGCTTGTCCTGTACGAGTGGCACGTGCACTTCGCCGAAGAGGTCGACCACCTTCGTCGAACCCGAGATGCCGATCGTGGCGCCGCCGGAGCCCGACAGCAGGGCCTGCGACTGCATCGCATCGACCGTGTTGACCAGTGAATCGCGGCGATATTCCGCGCCGGCCGCCACCTTGATCGACTCGGTGGCCGACGGAATCGTCCAGCCGAGGTCGCCGGTCACCTGGCCGACATAGATCTCCTGGTCGATCGTGCCGGTCTGGATGCCCGGCGCCTGCAGGTAATTCAAGGCCGCCGGCGTGATGCCATTCGGATCAAACACGTTGTAAGGCACGCAATCCGGATCCGAGCCGTCGACGACGGACCGGCAGGTCGGCACGCCATTGTCGAGCACGACGTCGAGCGCCCTGGAGATGCGAGGAATCAGGAAGTAATTGAGCGTCGTCTGGTTGGCCGACGTGCTCGAATACTGCGCCGACACGTCGTACTGCCACATCGCGTTGATGTCGCCCCGCACGCCGACGAGGCCGCGGAACATCGCATTGCGGAACGACTGCTCGCGACCACCGCCTTCGACATTGCGGCGACCGATGTAGAGGGTCGTCGGATCGTCGGCGGCGATCATGGCCGGCGTACAGCCGATCGCAGTCGCCTGCTGGTTCGACAGGAACGGGTTGCCGCAATTGATCGACGAGCTGTCGAAGAAAATGCCGCCCGGCGCGATCTGCGCGACCGACCGGTAGTTCGTGTACATCAGCTGGGTGTACACATCGGCGTGGTCGTTCAGCTCGTAGTGACCCATCGCGCCGAGGTTGTAGCGGCGCGCCGGGCGCAGGTAGTGATTGACCGGCCCGTAATTGTACTGGTCGAGGTTGTTGCTGAAATTGCGGAAGATGTTCCCGCCCGACGTCGACTCCACCGTGTAAACGAATGTGGAGAAGTCAGTGAACTGGCCGGGGTACGAGGTGCCCGAGCCGCCGCAGCTGAACGATACGGTGGGGTTGGGGCCGAGTGAACATGCCGAGTAGTCGCGGTCGCGTTCCAGCACCTGGTCCTGGTCGTCGACACCGGCATACGCCATGATGTTGCCACGGCCGTCCGCGGAGCTGAGCCCCACCATGAAGTTGGCGGACTTGCCGTAACCGTCGGTGACGTTGTCCGGCGGCAGCTTGAACTGCGACGGGTTGGTCGCCGCGCGGCCCGCGATCACGTCACGCAGCTTCACGACGCCCGGGCCACCGTAATCGTTGTTGTGCTGATAGAAGCCATACTGGCCTTCGAACTGCACGCCTTCGAAGTCCTTCTTCGTGATGAAGTTCACGACGCCGGCCACGGCGTCCGAACCGTACACGGCAGATGCGCCGCCGGTGAGGATGTCGACGCGCTCGATGATCGACGCGGGAATCGTGTTGATGTCCGGCGCCGAATTGCTGACCGTACCGTAGGGCATACGGCGGCCGTCGATCAGCACGAGGGTGCGCGGCGAGCCGAGGCCGCGCAGGTTGATCGTGGCAGCGCCGCTCGCGCCGTTCGCGACGTTCGCGTTCTGGGCGGCAAAGGCCTGCGGGAGCTGGTTGACGAGGTCTTCGACGCGGGTCACGCCCTGGGTCGCGATGTCCTGGCTCGTGACCTGCGTGACCGGAGTCGTCCCCTCGAGGTTGGCGGAACGAATGCGCGAACCGGTGACGACGACGGTTTCCACCGCAGCCTGGTCCTGGTCCTGCGCCATCGCCGGAATCGATGCGCTGGTGGCAGTGACCGCGCCCAACACGAGCGCGCGACGAACTGCCCGCCGAACGTTACTGTTCATCTCCATTGGCTGGATCCTCCCGCGAACGGCGTAACCGTTCTGAAATTTGGATTTTGATTTGGATCAAACTTCGTTGCGGGACGCCGAAAAATACCCCCCGGCATTCGACGCACCCCGCGATGGGCCGGATTATTAGCCGAGCGCTGCCGCGGATACAAGCTTCGTTGCGCAATCACCACATAATGGTCACGCACAGCACAACGGCTGGACCCCACCCGATATTCGCTCTGACCCGCGAAATCCGTCGCTTCGTATTGGCAGCCTGCGACGAACCGTGCCGCGTTGCTCCTTGGCAACACTGCAGCAAACGCGGGAATTGCCTATGCTTGCGCCCCCATGAACGCATCCCGATTGGATATTGCACTGCAACGTGGCGCGGCGGCCCGCACCGCGCGCCGGTTTGCGGAGGCGGAAGCGTGCTACCGCGAGGCGCTCGCGATCGCGCCGAATGACCCGGAAGTCATCAGCCAGCTGGGCCTGACGCTTTCCCTGAGCGAACGATCCGGCGAAGGCACGCCGCTCCTCGAGCGGGCCGTCCAGCTCGACCCCCGCCGCGCAGCGCTGCGCCTGAACCTCGCCGAGGGCCTCGAGGCAAAGGGCGACCTGGCGCGTGCGATGGGCGTGCTGCACACGGTGCTCGCGAGCGATGCAACGAACCTTCGTGCCTGGGTGACGGCGGGCGACATCGCCGAACGGCAGGGCGACCTGCCGGGCGCCATCGAAGCGTGGAACCGTGCGCACGATGCCCATCCAGCCGCCTCGGGGCCGATCGCACGACTTGCGCGCACCGAGCTCGGCCGCGGCAAGCCGGCCGAGGCGATGATGATCCTCGACGCGCTGCTGCAGCGCTCGCCCGGCGATGCCGAGGTGCTCGCGCTGTGGTGCCAGTGCCTGGCTGCACTTCGGCAGTGGCCTGAACTCGAGAAGACGGCCGCGAACTGGTGCGCGGCCGAGCGCGGCAACCCGGTTGCGTGGCGGCACCTCGCGACGGCCCAGATCGAACTCGGTCACCCGCTCGACGCGGCGGCGAGCTGGCAGAATGCCATGGCGCTCGCGCCACCCTCGGCGGACGCCCATGCCGTGCTCGCCGGTTGCCATCTGCAGGCACTCGACTACGAGCGTGCGGGCGAAGCATTGCGTCGCGCCGACGCGATCGATCCGGATTGCCCGTCCGCGCTGTCGAAGGCGGCATTGCTGCACATGTATTACGGGCGCTTCGCCGAGGCCGAGGACAGTGCACGGCGCTGCCTCGCGCGCGCGCCGCTCGACCCGACCGCGCTCAAGGTGCTCACGCGGGTGCTGCGCGGCAGGGTCACCGAAGCGGATTACTCGGCGATCGCGGAAGCTGCGCAGCGCGAGGACCTGCCTGACGACGATCGCATTCCCGCAGCCTTCGCGGCTGCACAGGTCCTCGATGCGCGCGACGACGCCGACGAAGCGTTTGCGGCGTGCGAGTACGCACAGGCGCTCGCCCTCGGGCGCGACCGGCTCGAAGGTCGCGGCTACGACCGTGCGCGCGAAGAGGCGCGGGCAGCCCGCCTCATTGCACTGGCGCCGGCCGGGGCCGATGCCGGCTCGACGCCGCGCGTGCAGGACGTACCAAGACCGATCTTCGTGGTCGGCATGCCCCGCTCGGGCACGACCCTCATCGAGGCGGTGCTCGGCGCCCACTCGCGCGTGTTCGCGTGCGGTGAGCGCCCCGCGATGCGCCAGATCCTGCACGCATTCCTCGAACTCGATCGCGCGGGCAAGACGCCCGACGAGGCGACGCTCGCGAGCTGGCGCGAGGCGTATTTTCGCTCGCTGCCGGACATCGGCGATGCCGAGTGCGTGACCGACAAGCACCCGCGCAATCTCGAAGCGGTCGGCCTGATCGCGCGCCTCTTCCCGGACGCGCGCATCGTGATCGCGCGGCGCAATCCGGTCGAGACGGGGCTGTCGATCTTCCGCCAGGAGTTCAGCAAGCACTGGGACTTTGCCCATCGGCTCGCGGATATCGGGCACTTCCAGGGCATCTACGCACGGCTCGCGGCGCATTGGCAGCGCGCCGTTCCAGGGCTCGTGACGACGATCCAGTACGAAGACCTCGTTGCCGATTTCGAGCCCGCGGCGCGGGCGCTCGTCGCGTCCTGCGGCCTCGACTGGGAGCCGCAGTGCCTCGACTACGCGCGCACACCGCGACCGATCGCGACGTTCAGCAGTGTCGAGGTGCGCGCGCCGATCGGCGACATGCGTCGTGCGGATCGCTATCGCGCGTATCTCGGGCCGCTGATCGAAGCCCTGGAAGAAGCAGGCGTCGATCTCGAGACCGGCGCGCTGCGCGGTTGAACGCGGCACGAACCGTCGTCAGCGCGGTACGTCGAAGCTCGCCGGAGCGAGGCCGGACGTGTGCCGCTGCCACATCGTGTCGAAGGCGGCCTCGAGATATGCCCTGAAGCGATCGGTGTCGAAGAGCGCACTCGCGGGAACGCGTTCGCGCACGCGGCGCTTCATCGCGAGACGACGGCGGGGTTCGCGGCCCAGCGCGAGCGCGAGGGCCACGTAGTCTGCCCGCGAGCCGACGATGAGCTCCGGGAGGCCCGCAGCCTGCAGCACGCTCGCGCCGACTCGCGACGCGAGGCTCCTGCCCGGTTGCGTAACGAACGGCACGCCGGCCCGCAACGCATCGCTCGCCGTCGTGTGCGCGCCGCACGGTGTGGTGTCGAGCAGCAGGTCTGCGAGCGCGAGGCGCGCGAGGTGCGATGCGTGATCCACGCGCGGGGCAAACACGAGCCGCGCTGCCTCGACACCCTGCGCCACCGCCGCGCGGCGCAGGTTGCGCTCGACCGCCGGACCCGAATCGAGCAGCCAGAGGACGCTGTCCGGCACCTCGCGCAGGATCTCCATCCAGGAGGCGAAGATTCGCGGCGTGAGCTTGACGGGCTGGCAGAAACCGCAATAGACGGCGACGCCGGCAGGCAGTCCGGCGACGGCACGGGACGGTGGTGCCGGCGCCGCAGGAGTCCAGCGGTCGTTCACCTGATAACAATGCGGCAGCCGCGCAATCGCGCAGCCGTACAGCGCGTCGTCCGCGCGCGGCAGGACGACACCGTCGGCGATGAAGTAGTCGAGGGCCGGGGAGCCGGGCGGCCCCGGATAACCGAGGAAATGCACGTTGAGCGGCGCGGGCCGCAGCACTTGCGCGCCGATGCGGCTCCATTCCGTGTTGCCGCTCAGGTCGACCAGGATATCGACTCCGTCGGCGGCAATCCTGCGCGCCGTCTCGGCATCGCCGTCCCTCGACACGTCGACGAACGCGTCGACGGCGCGGGTCAGCCGCCGCCGCATCGAAGAGCCATCGTCGGGGCTCGTGCTGTAGGCACGGATTTCGAAGCGCGAGCGGTCGTGGCATTCGAGGAGCCCGGCGATCAGCCACGCGGTCGGATGGTCGCGAAAATCGCCGCCGAGGTAGCCGATGCACAGGCGCTCGCGCCGCGCGGCGGCAAGGGGTGCGGCGCGCGGCACGACAGGCCCCGCGAAGCTGCGGCGGGCGCACAGGGCATGCACGCGTGGATCGTCGCTCACCATCAGCGACAGGAACGGATTGAATCGACCATCGGCATGGAGCACGCGATCGACGAGGGTCGCCTCGATCTGCCCGAGGCCCTCCCAGGCGCAGAGCCTGCGCCGCGCCGAGAGGCTCATGCCGAGCGCGTAGTCGAGCGTGGCGGCCTCGCCGGGCACCGCACGAAGCTGCGCGACCAGGCGCTCGAAGCGCTCGAGCGCCGCTTCGAGCTCGCCGCGCATGTGCAGCATCGTCGCCGAGTTCTGCAGCGCGAGCGGATGTGCGGGCTCGATCGCGAGCACGTGATCGAAATCCTGCATGGCTTCCTGCAGGCGCCCGGCGCGTCGCCGCAAGTCGGCGCGCGCGAGTCGCGCTTCACACTGGTCGGGCGCGAGGTCGATGACACGGTCAAAGGCCGCGAGCGCCTCGACTTCCCGGCCGAGGTCGAGGAGCGCCATCGCGCGATTGGCGAGCGCGGGCACGAGGGTGGGCGCCAGCTCGAGGGCACGATCGAGAACGGCCACGGCTGCTTGAGCCTGGCCGCTCGCGGCGAGGATAGCGCCGTGCACGTTGAGCGTCGCCGGATCGTCGGGCGCGAGCGTCACTGCCCGCTCGATCGCGGCGAGGGCCTGCGCAAACTCGCCGCGCGCGTAGTGCCCAGCGGCCAGTCGCAGCCACGATTCAATGGTCGTGTCGTCCATCGCCGCCTATCGTAGCGGCATCCGTGGTGCCCGAGGCCGGACCTCGGGCAGCACCTGCACAGCGCGAGCGACGACGAGCGGGTAGAATGCCTCGATGCCCCCCCGCACCGCCGCCCTCACCGAGGGGCCCATCGCCCGCACGCTGATCGCCTTCGCCCTGCCGATGCTGGCGGGCAATGTGCTGCAGTCGTTGAACGGCTCGGTCAACGCCGTCTGGGTCGGCAGTTTCCTCGGCGAGGCCGCGCTCACCGCGACCTCGAACTCGAATACCGTGATGTTCCTGCTGATCGGATCGATCTTCGGTGTCTCGATGGCGGCGACGATCCTGATCGCGCAGCACCTCGGCGCGAAGCGCCTCGACGAAGCGCGGCGCGTCGTCGGGTCGAGCGCGTCGTTCTTTGCGCTCGTCGCCGTCGTGATCGCGCTGCTCGGCGTCCTCTTCTCGGACCGGATCCTCCGGGCGATGCACACACCCGCCGATGCGCTGCCGCTCGCCCACGATTACCTCAGGATCATTTTCGTCGCGATACCGTTCATCTTCCTGTACGCGTTCGTGATGGCGGTGTTGCGCGGCGCCGGCGACTCGCGCACGCCGTTTCATTTCCTGCTGCTTTCGGTCGGCCTCGACATCGTGCTGAACCCGCTGCTCATCTTCGGCGTCGGGCCGCTGCCGCGCCTCGGGATCACGGGCTCGGCGCTCGCGACGCTGATCGCGAACATCGCGAGCCTCGTCGCGCTCCTCGCCTACCTCTACCGCAAGCGCCATCCGCTCGCGCTGCACCGGGGCGAAATGCGACTGCTCCGCATCGACGGCGCGATCACCGCGACGCTCGTCAGGAAAGGCGTGCCGATGGGCCTGCAGATGGTGGTCGTGTCGGTGAGCGCGCTGCTGATGCTCGGCCTGATCAACCAGTTCGGCTCGCACACGACGGCGGGGTTCGCGGCCTGCATGCAGGTGTGGAGCTATGTGCAGATGCCGGCGTTTGCGATGGGCGCGGCGGTATCGTCGATGTCGGCGCAGAATGTCGGTGCGGGGCGCTGGGACCGCGTCGCGCGCACCGCACGGGCGGGCGTCACCTTCCAGACGATCGTCACCGCGGCGAGCGTCGCGCTGATCATGCTGTTCGCGCGACCGCTCCTCGGCATCTTCCTGCCCGCGGGCAGCTCGGCGCTGGAAGCCGCCGTCCACCTGAACTTCATCGCCTCGTGGTCCTTCATATTCTTCGGCGTGACGATGGTGCTGTTCGGCGTCGCGCGCTCGACGGGCGCAGTCGTCGCGCCGCTCGTGATCCTGGTGATCACGCTGTGGGGCCTGCGCTTTCCCGCCGCGGCGATGCTGATGGGGCGCTATGGCGCCGACGCGATCTGGTGGAGTTTCCCGGCGTCGTCACTGCTGTCGATGCTGCTGGCGGTGGCGTATTACCGGTACGGCGGGTGGCGGCGCGCACGCATGGTGCCCGCTGCGGCCGGCATCCCGGCCGCCTCTGCCGATTGACGGCCGCAAACACCCCCGATATGCGGCTGGCCAGTGGCGGCGGCGGCGGTGATGATCGCCCCGATGCCGGGACGGAGTGCCACCGTGGATTTCCTCTATTCGCTGTATGATGCGCTCGTCAGTGTCAGCGTGCCGCCCGACAAGGCGCGGGCGGTCGTCGACGCGATGGAGCGCGACATGGGGACGACTCTCGCCACCAAAGCCGACCTCGACGCAAAGTTCCTGCTGCTGCAGCGGGATATTGCCGGCCTGCGCGGCGAGCAGGGCCAGAGAATCGATTCGACGCGCGAGTTTCTCGAGCAGAGGGTCGATGCGGCACGCGAAGCGCTCGATCACAGGGTCGATGCCGTGCGCGACTCACTCGACCAGAAAATCGATGCGGTGCGTGTATCGCTCGACCAGAAGATCGACGCGGTCCGCGAGTCGCTCGAGCAGAAGATCGATACGGTGCGTGAATCGCTCGACCAGAAGATCGACGCGGTCCGTGAGTCGCTCGAGCAGAAAATCGACGCGGTGCAGTCCGGCTTGCGCCTGGAGATCGCCGCGCTCGACCAGCGGCTGTCGCAGAAAATGGACGGCCTGCGCGATCTGCTGCAGAAGGACATGGAGCTGCTGCGCAGCGCCATGACGATCCGCCTCGGGTCGATCCAGGTGATCAGTCTCGGTCTTCTCTTTGCAGCGCTGCGCCTGACTTGACCCCGATCCCGGCGACGATTCCCGCCGGCGCCTTCTTGCCCGCTGCCGCCGCGGCATCGAACGCGAAGGGAATCGTGTAGCCATCCTCCACCTTGGCGAACGGCACGCCGTTGACCGAGGCCGTCGTGCTCGCGCACAGTTCGAGCGCGGGCAGTTTCGGGAATTTCACTTCGGCGGCCGGAATCTCGACCTCGACTGTGCGGATGCCGAGCCCGAGCGTGGCGGCGAGCCGCATCACGAACTCCGCGAGCTCCGCACGGAAATCCTCGACGAGCGACGGGTCGCGCCGCTGGAAATACGCAGTGAGGTAGCGCGCGATCGGCGAGGCGCGCGCGATTTCCTGGTTCACGAGCGCCTGCTCGCTCGCGACATTGAACCAGGGCGATGTCGTGAGATAGTCCATGAAATCGGTGGGCACCGCCGGCTCGTCGGCGCGGATCGGACCGGTCCGCACGGTGAGCACGTCACCGCTGCGCGTGATCGCGACATTGCCGAGCTCGAGCTCGTACGACAGCTTGCCGGGCCACGCGACGAAAATCTCCGGGTTGACGCCGAGGACCTCGGGACACGAGCGATACCAGATCGCGATCTGCCGCTCGTGCTCGATGATCGCATGCGTCTTTACCTGTGTGACGATCACCTGCACCGGGTCGGCAGCGGGTGTTTCGCGCCACAGGCCGCGCGCGAGCAACCAGCCGACAGCGAGTGCGAGCACGGCGACGATCAGCGTGCGCATGACTCACTCCTTCAGGTACTTCGACAGCCAGCCCTGCACCTCGCCATAGAAATACCGGCTGTCCTCGCCCGACAGTATCCAGTGGTTTTCCTCGGGAAACACGAGCAGCCGGCCCGGCACGCGCTGGCGCTGGAGTGCGCTCCAGTACTCGAGCGCATTGTTGAGCGGCACGCGGAAATCGCGCTCACCGACCGTCAGCAGCACGGGCGTCGCGAACTTCGCCGCAAAGGCGATCGGATTCTGCTCGCGCCACACGGCCGGATCGCTCCACGGCGGGCCGCCCATGTTGACCTCCCGCCCATAGATCACATCGCTCGTACCCCACTGCGATGCGAGGTTCACGAGGCCCGCGTGGCTCACGAGACACCGGTAGCGGGTCGTGCTCGCCTGCATCCAGTTCGCGAGGTGCCCGCCGTAGCTCGCGCCGCCGGCGCACTGCCGGTTGCCGTCGATGAAGGCGAAGCGACGGATCGCCTCGTCGGCGGCGTCGTTGATGTCCTCGCCCGGACCGCGCAGCGGATCGCCCTGGATGCTCTGCGCGAACGCCTCGCCGTAGCCCGTGGAGCCCTTGTAGTTCGTCATCAGCACGACGAAGCCGGGCGCGGCGAGCAGGTGCGGATTCCAGCGTATCCCGAACTCGTCACTCCACATGCTGTGGGGTCCGCCGTGCATCAGCACGAACAGCGGATACTTCTTCTGCGGATCGAACCCCGGCGGCAGCGCGAGGAAGCTCTGCAGCGTCGCGCCGCGCCGGCTCGTGAAACGAAACTCGCGCAGCGGTTGCCAGTCGATCGCGGCCGCGCGGGCGTCGTTGAACGTGGTCAGCTGCACATGACGCCGTGCGCGCGGCTCGAGACGCGCGATCTCGGGCGGATGCACGGCGCTTTGCCACACGGCGACGAGCAGCGGCGCGCCGCCCGCGCGCGCCGCGATCGACAAACCGCCGTAGCTGCCGCTGTCGAGCGGATACGCGAGACGCGGCGCCGCGCGATCGGTCGGCGTGCTGAAGAGCTTCACGCGACCCTCGTCACCGGCGAGGAACCAGAGCGTGCGGCCGTCGCTCGACACGACGTAGTCCTCGACCGGCCGGTCGAGCGGTGCCGTGAGGACGAGCGGCGTTCCGGCTTGCGGCCAGCCGAGCGCCACGACGTTGTCGATGTTGTAGACCTTCGCCGTCCGTCGCTCGAATCTCGCGAAGAGGCGCCGGCCATTCATCGAGAATTGTGGTTGGGCGTAGTTGTCGTTGCCGGCCGTCAGTCGAGC
>WBZO01005630.1_pt1 | contig 10519 bp, 9 predicted proteins | sample 5204261 | NCBI WGS metagenome assembly WBZO01 (sample SAMN12412400, study PRJNA552823) | activated sludge metagenome | isolation source: activated sludge from anammox sidestream of wastewater treatment plant... | place: USA: North Carolina | collected 2017-09
CTCCGGACTCGGCCGCGCGGTCGCGCAGCAGGCCCTGCGGCTCCCAGTTGGCGCCGCCGGCGCGGTGCGCGGGCAGAGGGTTCCGGAACAGAACGTCCTGTCCGGCGATCTCGAGCCCCGAGCCGCAGCCGCTGGCTGCCGGATTCGCAGTCATGGCTACTATTGTGCCCAATGAGCCGCGCCACGAACCTGCGAGTCGAGACCTGGAGACACAAACCGTCCCGCCGACGGGACGGCTCAGGCGGTTTCGCGTTCCCCGCGCCTCGTCCCGTAATTAGAATCGGGGCATGAAGGGCGGGTTCCCGACTCGTGTTCAGCCGAAGACAGATCGTCATGGCTGCTCCGGCAGTCGCGCTCGGACGCACGTCGAGTCTGACCAAAGTACGGGACATCGACGTCTGCTCCAGCCCCGAATACTACTGCGGCCCCGGACCGGGCGGATTGGCCGGCGGCGGCGAAATCCTCTTGGCCTTCCGCCGTTCGGAGGGACCGGGGCATGCGCACCCCGACGTCGAGGTTTGCCTGATGCGTTCGCGCGACGGCGGGAGTTTCTGGAGCGAGCCGACGATCTTCGAGTACGGAGCGGTGACGAATCCGAATCTCGCGCGCCTTCCCGGCGGCGTCATTCTGTATATCACGCACAACTTCGAACTGGTCACTCCGGCCACATACCGCCGGCTGGTGGCGTACTACTTCAACTCCCTGGCCGATGCGACCCGGCGGAGATACATAGCCGCGAGCATCCTGCGCGAGATCTGAAACTCGAGGAACAACCATGTTTCAAGTGATAAATCGTTACGCAGTCCCGAGCTTCTTCATCGGACTGCTGTCCGCGTTGCCTGGAACCGCACCGGCGCAGACGACGCTCGGCAACATCCTCGGCACCGTGTCGGACGCGAGCGGCGCGGTAGTCGCCGCCGCGCCCGTGACGACGGTGAATCTCGGCACCGGCGCCAGGCGGACGGTGAACACCAATGCCGACGGCTTCTACGACGTTTCTCACCTCGAACCCGGCGAGTATCGCCTCTCGGTCGAAATGGCCGGTTTCAAGCGATTCGTCTGGGACCGCGCCCTGCTCGAGTCCAACCGGCAATTGCGCATCGACGTCAAGCTGGAGATCGGAAACGTCTCCGAATCGGTGGAGGTGGTGGCCCGCGCGCCGGTGATCGAAACCGAAAGCGGGCGCATCTCCAACGTCGTCGAATATCGTGTGCTGCGGGACGTGAAGCAGGGAGGCAGAGGCACCTACAACTGGCTCAGCCTGACCCCGGGCGCCTTCTACAACGGCAACGGCTACACGATCAACGGCAGCCGCAGCGCCGCCAACGGCTACAATCTCGACGGCGTCAGCGTTGGCAACCCGGTGAATGGCCGGGAAATCGACTCCATGCGGCCCGACCCGGAGATGGTCCGGGAGGTGAAAGTCGACTCGGTGAACAACAACGCCGAATTCGCCTACGCCGGATCGGTCTCCTCTACGACCATGTCGGGGACGAACAGCTTTCACGGGCAGGCCTCGTGGAACCACCAGAACGGCGCGCTGAACGCGCGGAACCCGTTTTCGACCACACGCGCGCCGGGCTTCCCGATCAACAACTGGTTCTTCTCGATGGGCGGACCGGTGCGCCTGCCCAGGCTCTACGACGGCAAGAACAGGACGTTCTTCTTCTTCCATCACGACGGCCAGGAGCGCACGGCGGCGGCGGCCCGCGTCTACAACGTCCCCACCACGGCGATGCGAGCCGGCGATTTCTCCGCAGTCGGCGCGGTGCGCGATCCATCGACCGGGCAGCCCTTTCCGGGCAACGTGATTCCGGCGGGCCGGATCAACCCGAGCGCCCGCTGGTATCTCGACAGGTTCTATCCGCGGCCGACCGTCGCCACCGCGCGTCCGGCCTCCAACTTCCTGCAGAACATGAAGGATGGCGACGTGCGCTCCGACCGCGCCTGGTCGATCCGGTTCGACCAACAAGTGGGAACCCGCAACAACCTGTTCTTCCGCTATTGGACGAATTCGTTCGATTTCAGGAATCTCGATTCCGCCCTGCCGCCGGAGATCCTCGGCTACCGTCACCGGCTGAAAAAGACTCGCTCGGCGACCCTGGCGGATACTCACATCTTCTCGGCTGCCGTCATCAACGAGTTGCGCATCGGTTTCGCGCGGCACAACCAGGATAGGCACGCGGTGCTGCGCGGCCGGTCCGTGGTGGAAGAGATGGGTTTGCGCGGCTACCCGGCACTGCTCAATCCGGACACGTACGGGATGCCCAACGTCTCCATGCCCGGGCTACTGTCGATCAGCGCGCAGGCCACCTCCCTGGAAACCCAAAACGTCTACAATATTCGGAACAACTTGACGTTCGTCCGCCGCAGCCACAGTTTCAAGGCGGGCGTCGATCTGCTGCGCGGCGAGGACGCCCAGTATCCGGTGAGTCCCAGCCAGCAGTTCGGAGTGTTCAATTTCGACGGCTTCGCGTCCGGCCAGCCGTTCGGCGACTTCCTCCTCGGGTTGCCCCGCACCGCGTTGCGCGCTTACGAACTCAGCCGCTATTACGGACGAGGCTACGAATGGGCGCTGTTTTTTCAGGACGAGTGGAAGGCCCGGCGAAACCTGACTCTCACCTACGGGCTGCGCTTCGAGCGGCACAATCCATGGACCGATCGGCAAGACCGCATCTACAACTTCGACCCGGCCACGGGCGGAATCGTCGTGCCGAACGCGAGGGTGGCCGCGCTGGTGCACCCCCTGTTCCCGAAAGAGATCCCGATCGTCACGGCGGATCGTGCGGGGATGCCCGAGCGCGCGCTGGTCGGAACCGACACCAGCGATTTCGCGCCCCGCTTCGGCTTCGCCTGGCGCACCGGCGCGGGTGGCCTGGTGGTGCGCGGCGGCTACGGTCTGTTCTATAGCTTCGAATCCTCCAAACGCTTCCCGAACATGACTGGGGGACCTTTCGTCGCACAAGAAGTCTACGACAACAGCCTCACGGGAGGCATTCCGCGGTTCGCCTGGCCGCAGGCATTCCCGGCCGGTGCCGCCCGCGCTCTGGGCGCCGTATCCGTGGACGGCACCGCGCTCAACTTGTTTTCTTCGTACACGCACCAATGGAATCTCACCCTGGAGAGGCAATTCCAGGAGTACGGCGTCCGCCTCTCCTACATCGGGACCCAGGCGGCGCAACTGCCCTACCGGTTGGATCTGAACCAGCCACGGCCCGGCACGACCCCGTTTGCGCAGAATCTCCGGCCGTACCCAGCGTATCGCAGCATCGGGATGTTCACCCGCGGGGCCAACCAGTCGTACAACGCGCTCCAGGCTGAGGTCACGCGGCGGTTCAGCGGCGGCTTCATGCTCGACGCCCACTACACCTACGCCAAGAACCTGACCGACAGCCAGGACAACAACAACGCGGGCGGCCAGATCGAAGACGCATACGACCGCGAGCGCGAGTGGGGCAACAATCCTGGCATGCCCCGCCAACGCCTGCTCGCGGTGGTGATCTGGGACGTACCCGTGGGCCGGGGCAGAAAACACCTGTCGAAATCGCACCCTCTCGTCGACGCCATTGCCGGCGGGTGGAGCATCAGCGCCAATTTCGGCGCGAACACCGGGCAGTGGCTCACCCCCACCTTCACCGGACGCGACATTTCCAACACCAACGTGACCGGCGGACGCCCGGACCGCGTGTGCGACGGCAACCTGCCTTCGGATCAGCGCTCCACCGGCCGCTGGTTCGACGCCGGCTGTTTCGTGGTTCCGCCGGCAAGCAGCGGCCGCTTCGGAAACGCGGGGCGCGCCATCATCGAGTCGCCGGGCTTCTGGGGAGTGAATACCAATTTCATGAAGTACTTCCGACTGCCGGGCCGCGAGACCAACCGCTTCCGCCTTCAGGCGCTAGTGCAGAATCTCCTGAATCACCCGCGCTTCGGCAACCCGGACCTGAACGTCGTCGCGGCTGGCGTCGGGACCATACGCGCTACCGCCGCTTCGGCCGGTGTAACCGACATCGCGCCGGCCCGCGTGGTCGAGCTGGGTATTCGATTCGAATGGTAAGTCCTCTCGCTCTGATCGCAGCGTTCTTGGCGGCTCAGGGAGCGGCGGCCGCGCCCGCGCTCCGGATCAAACGCCTCGAACCCATCAAGATCGCGCAGCCTCATTGTTACGGGTTCTTCCCATCTCTACACTGGCCTTCCACCAGCGAACTCGTCGTCGCCTTCAAGCTGGATGAGGACGGCCATCGCGTCGAATCCAACCACTGGGGGTACGTCGTCTCGCGGAACGGCAACAAATCCTGGGGCCACCGGCTCACCACGGGCATGGTGTACAACGGCGAGGCCGCGTGTACGCGCGAGCCGTTGCCGGACGGCCGGCTGTTCATCGTCATCCGGTGCGGGAGCGACAACTTGCTGTACAAAGGCTGGTCCTCCGACGATGACGGGACGTGGCCCCGCCCCGTATCGATCGGCTTCAAGGTCGTCAAACCTGGTCCGGGGGTGGCGCGGATCAGCGTGGACGGCGCCGAAGCCTGGTCCGATCCGGCCGTTCTGTTCGAGTCCAGGAGCAAGCGGTACACCGACCTGCTCGAGGTCTCGCCCGGCACGCTCCTGGTGGTTCACAACAGCGTGTCGTTTCCCTATGGAGAGGCGCCCCCTGGAGACCCGAACGCGATGAACGAGATCTTTGGGACCTTCCGCGAGATAACAAGATGAACTCCATGACTCGACGAGCCGCCATTTCGCTCCTCCCCGCGGGGGCCGCGGCCGCTCCTGAAACGCAGTCCCCGCAAGTCGTTCGACTGGGCGGCGGCTGGTGCCTGTTTCTAGACGAAACGCTGATCGAGCGCAAGGAGAACGTGCGGCTCGTGATGCATCGTCCCGAACTGCGGGAGCCGGTCATTCTCGCCGATCGCCCCTGGCAGCGGAAGCTGCTTCATTATTCCTGCGTGGTTCAGGACGGCGGGCGGTATCGGATGTGGTATCGCGGGACCGACGGCGACCCGAAGGTCCTCGCCAAGACTGACCGCGACTGGAGTTGCTACGCGGAAAGCCGCGACGGAATCCACTGGGAATTCCCCAATCTGGGCCTGGTCCGATATGAGGGTGCGGACACCAACATCTTTCTGCCGGCTGAACAGAAAGGAATCAATCCTTCCATCATCGTGGATGCGGCGGCGCCTCCTGCCGAACGGTACAAAATGATCCTCCGCACCCGGACCGCGATCGAGGGGTATGTTTCTCCGGACGGGCTCCGATGGAAGCCTGTCCCCGGCAACCCGCTGCTCACCGAAGGGCCTTTCGACAGCCACAACATCCTGATCCGCGACGGGCAGACCGGCCGATACGTGATCTACCTGCGCGGAGTCGACAGATCCGTCCCCGGGCCGTTTTTCGGCGGGCGCCGCGCCATCCGCCGGAGTGAATCGACCGATTTTCAGCGCTGGTCGGCCCCGCGCCTGGTTGTCGCGCCGGACGACGGCGACCCAGTGAACCTGCACCTCTACACCAATGCGGCCCTCCAATACGATCGCGCGCCGGATGCCTGGGTGATGTTCCCGATGGTCCTCTACGTGGGCCGTCGGGCTCCGGCAGCGCCGCTCGACGGATCCTCCGATGTGCAATTCGCCGCCAGCCGCGACGGCATCGTCTGGGAGAGGCGGTTCCGGGAGGCGATCATCGCCCCGGGTCCGGACGAAAGGAATTGGGTGGACCGGAATCCGATCGTCGGGCAGGGCCTGCTGCACACGGCGCGGGGCGAGATGTCCATGTACTACTCGGACCTTTACCGATCGCCGGCTTCGCGCATCCGGCGCGCCACCTGGCGCACCGACGGGTTCGTGTCAGTGGAGGCCCCTTACCGCGGCGGCGAATTCGTCACGCGTCCTCTGCTCGCGGCCGGGTCCGGCCTCGAACTGAACTGCTCCACCACTGGCGGCGGATCGATCCAGGTTGAAGTGCAGGATGCCGGCGGCAGGCCGCTGCCCCAACGGTCCCTCGCGGACTCCCCCATGATCTTCGGGGACAGCGTCGAATTCGCCGTGCCGTGGGCGCGTTCCGGCCCGGCGCCCTGGAACGGGCGCCCGGTTCGGCTCCGCTTCCGCATGCGCGACGCGAATCTCTATTCCTTCCGGTTTACCCCGTGACTGGGGAACCGGCCCCAACTCTCCTCTTGCATTTTCGCCAGGATTCCGCATAATGCGGAATATGGTGCAACAAACGGCCGACCCTCCGACGCTGCTGCGCCGCGAAAGTCTGACCGAACAGGCTGCGCAGGCGATCCGGGAGGCCATTCTCCGGGGCGATTACCAGCTCGGGCAGAAACTGACCGAGGCCGAACTCTCCCAGCGTTTCCATGCCAGCAACAGCGTCATCCGCGAAGCCCTCCACAGGCTGATCGGGGAGGGCCTGGTGACCGCGAGACCCTACTGCGGCTGCTCGGTGTTTGACGTGCCGGCTGAACGGGTTTCCGAACTGATGGTGCTGCGGGCTTCGCTGGAATCGTTCGCGGCTTATCTCGCCGCGGAGAGGGCAACGCCCGCCGTCTGCGACGAAATCCGTGCCGCGGCCTCCGCGATGGTGGCGCAGCCGCCGCACAGCTACTCGGAGTGGGTCGAAAAGGAGCTGGCGTTTCATCGCACGATCTGGCGCGCGGCAGGCAACGAATGGTTCGAACGGCAGCTGGCGCAGGTCACGCTGCCGATGTTCGTCTTGCGCATCGTTCAGATGGCGAAGACGGACGACCCTGACAGGTTGTGGGGTCGCAAGTCCAGCTGGAAAGACATGAAGGGGGCGGGCGGCCACCAAGCACTGGCCCGCGAAATCGTATCGGGCGACCCGATCCGAGCCCGGAAAGCGATGATTCTCCATATACTTCCCAACGCAAACGAACTCCGGCAGGATGTCTTGGGGGTGTAAGCGAGGTGGGGATGTGGCGACTCCAGTAGCAGTTCCTCGGGCCGCGGCGATTCCCGAGCGCCACCGGGCTCTCCGTACGAAACCGGTCCCGGCGGTTGAGAAAGTCTTCGCGATTCTCGAAACCCTGGCGCGCTCGCGCTCCGGAATGACTTTGGGCGAACTCGCGCGCGCCTCCGGGGTGGCGAAGAGTTCGGTCCATTCGATCGTCACCACCTTGGAACGCGGCGGCTACGTGCGGCGCACGATCCCGAGCAGCCGATACGTGCCGGGGCTGCGGCTGGGCCAGCTTACCAGTTGGTGGTCAGCCAGTCCCGAGATCCGCGATCTCGCCCTGCCCCATATGAGGCGGCTCTGGCAGACCACACGGCTCCAGGTGGTTCTCGGCATCCTCGACTCGAACGAGGTCGCGATCGCCGGCAGGATCGATTCCAGCGGCACCGCCGCCCAGCTTTCAGCCGTCGATAAGCGGTTGGAACTTCACTGCACCGCGGTCGGCAAGGCGCTGCTCTTCGGGATGAGCGCCCTGGAACTCGAGACGCTGGTACGCGCGCGCGGTTTGCCGCGCTACAACGACAACACAATCGCTTCTTTGAGGCAACTGCGGGACGAATTGAATGGTGCGGAACGGCGCGGGTTCGCCTGCAACAACGAGGAGCGGGTGCTCGGGATTCGTTGCGTGGCGGCTCCCGTCCGCCACTCGGGCGGGCGGGCGGCCGCAGCGGTGGGCGTTTCCGGGACGAGCGGAGAAGTGATGCCGGAGACTCTTGCGGCGTTGGGAAAGCTGGCCGTGGCAGCGGCGTCCGCGATCGCCGCGGACCTGGAGAAGCTCGCCTACGTTCTGAACTCGAGGCCCGCTCCACTCATCGGTCCGGACCCGCGCTGGATCGGCTGACGATCGGGAAATCGGGCGGCACTCGCAGGCGGGCAGGATCGGTGAGTCTGACATGCGAGGACATGTAAACGTAGATCAGGCCCCGGCGCGGCTGTTCGCTCCTGTTCGGCTCGCTGCGGTGCACCGTCAGGCAGTGATGGACAACCGCGGAACCGCGCGGCGCAATCGCCGCCACCTCAGGCAACCCGGAAAGACCGGGATGGTCCAGCACCGCGAGAGAGTTGCCGGCCACGCCGGAGGGACCGTGCGGCAACGGGCCGAGCTTGTGGGATCCGGCCGCGAACCGGACACACCCGTTCGCCTCGCTGGAGTGGTCGAGCGCCAGCCAGACCGTCGCCATCTCCGGCGGATCGAAGGGCCAGTATGGCATGTCCTGGTGCGGCGGCACGACCGATCCGACCCGCGCCGGCTTGGCGAAGATCTGGCTGCTGTACAGACGGATCGGACCCGGCAGGATCTGTTCGGCGAAGGCGACGATCTTGGGGTGGCTCGCGAGGTCTCGAAACAGCGGATGGTGCAGGTGCATGTGGAACGCGTTTCTGACCTCGGGCGGGTTCGCGCCGGGCTCGAAGACGATGGTATCCGGCGGCATGTAGTCCGCTGCTCCGGAGAGAATTCGATCAACTTCCGCAGAAACCGGTTCGATCTCGGCGGGAGAGAACAGGTGCGGGAGGATCGCGAATCCATCCCGCGCGAAACAATCGGCGGGGCTGCTGCTGCCGGTGGGTGTCATTAAAGTTTCTCATCCCGATTGTTCCCGACCGCGGCGGCCCGGTCAATCGCAAACCCGGCGGAATCGCGTTCGCGTTCAGCCGCCGGGACGTTTTCCACCAGGAAGCAATCCGCATAGGTCGTTGGTGATGTACCGTGCCGATAAACGTCCGGGCAGGCTGCTGTTCGTTCCGGACCGGCCGTGGGAACTCGGCGTCCTGGAATACGCCTGCCTCATCCAGGATTGCGACGAGAAGATCTACACGATGCGGTACGAATCCCACGAGAGCCAAAAGGTTTGTTCGGTTTGGCGGCGCCGCGCGGCCGGGGACGAAGGGAGGGTTGACCGCCGCCAACACCGGCCAAACCGCACCGTGAACCGGCATGAGGCGGTTGTCGGCGCTGACCGAGGTGTGGGGGCCGCGCAGGTCGACACCGGCCACATGTCGCACGCCTTCGCGGAAGACGCAGAACCAGCGCTCTTTAGCTTGGATGGGGTCCCCGAAGGCGCTGTGCGGAGCCTGGCCCCAGAGACGTCGCACGGACTCGAGCCTGGGCGCGGCCACGCGTGGAAGCGCAAGCAGGCCGGAACAGCGGACTCCAGGGATCGCAGAACACTGGCCGGCACCAGACGACCTAATGAACGAAATTTAACGCGGTTCACCCGCACGGGATCCATCCGCCGTCGGCGCGTGTAGTTTATCCTTGGATGCTATCTTATGGTCATCGGGCATCCGCGGCCGGGCCGCCTCGAACTGGCTGGCATAGCGGCGATTGTGCTGGGCTTGATAGCGATTTTGGCCCGCCTGGCGTTCGTTACAGGCGTAACGGTGGATGAGCCGAGCCATCTGGTCTCCTCCTACCTGTACTGGCAGGGCAAGGACACTTTGGAGCCAGGTGACATGCCGTTCATGCTCAAGCTGGCGGGCGGCTGGGTTCCTAGCCTGTTGGGTCTGCGGCTGCCGGACCGCGAGGACGAGTCCTGGCAGGGCAACCACGAGTGGAAGGTCTCGCAGCGGATGGTCGGGCTGATGACCGGCCGGGAGATTCGCAGGACATTCGGCTTGGCGCGGCTGCCGATGATCGTCTTCCCGGCCGGCCTCTGCCTGCTGATCTGGTGGTGGGGCCGCCAGATCCTGTCGCCGGTGTGCGGAGTGCTGGCGGCTGCGCTCCTGGCGCTCTCACCGCTGCTGCTGGGTCATGGCGCGCTGTTCAAGAACGACGTCCTGGCGTCGTTCGCCTATGTCCTGTTCTGGTATAGGGCATGGGCTTACTGGCGCCGCCCGGGCAGGGCGAGCGCCCTCTGGCTCGGGGTCGCGGCGCTGATTGCCATCGGCGCCAAGTTCTCGCTGCTGGTCTTTGCGCCGGCCGCTCCGCTGATCGTGCTTGCCCGCGCGCTATCGCTGCGAACGAAACCGGCGGAGGCGCTGGTGCTGCTCGGATTGACCATTGGCGTGCTTTACGCGGGAATCCATCTGGCCTGGCAATCGCGCTTTGAGCAGATGCCCCGGAGTGAGCTCCAATCCTGGGTCGGAGCCGCCGGACGGCCGTGGCTCTTCGAAGCGTCGATGCAGGCGCTGCGGACGCTCCGCCTGCCGCCGCGCTTCATCCACGGCGCAATGACGCTGATCGATTCGAACAACTCGGAAAGCAGCATCTACTTACTGGGCCAGGTGCGTTCGGGCGGCCATCCCGCCTATTTCCTCATTGCGATGGCGGTCAAGCTGAACCTCGCCCTCCAACTGCTGATTATTCTTGGGCTGCTGGCGGCATTCCGCGATTTGGCCGGCCGCAAGCTCGCCTGGACGGATGCATTCTGGCTGCTACCGGCGGCGCTCTACCTGGGACTGGCGTCCATGTCCAGGTTGCAGCTCGGGGTGCGGCTGGTGCTTCCAGCGATCGCGTTTCTGGCGCTGATCGCCGGCCGGGGCTTCAAGGCGCTGCTGGACAGCCGGCCCGGCGTGTTCGCGGCCGCCGGTCTGATGGGGTGGATGGCGGTGCGGG
>WBZO01007094.1_pt1 | contig 10519 bp, 6 predicted proteins | sample 5204261 | NCBI WGS metagenome assembly WBZO01 (sample SAMN12412400, study PRJNA552823) | activated sludge metagenome | isolation source: activated sludge from anammox sidestream of wastewater treatment plant... | place: USA: North Carolina | collected 2017-09
AATAGTTACGTAGCTAAGGCTATGCGCCTATTTCACTGCCTTGCCAGCCCCCAAAATACACTCGCCGAAATACCTAACTTATTTCCGGCACGTTCCTAAGGAACGTGTCGGCAATAACTTACGCATTTGGGCGGCGTCTTTTGGGCGCTGGCTGTGTTAGTGAAATAGTTACGTAGCGAAGGCTATGCGCCTATTTCACTGCCTTGCCAGCCCCCAAAATACACTCGCCGAAATACCTAACTTATTTCCGGCACGTTCCTTACCGGGCTAAAAAGGTGTCTTTTCCGCCCAGAGCCAAGCTTTAAGACTATTCCTTCAAAATTTCCTTTGCTCTGGGCAAACAATCCATTCTTTTTATCTCCGGCAGCCCAACCCCAACAGCATCTGAAAACGAGCAATTTTTTGTCAGGTTTTTGCCTTTTTTCAACTTCGTAGGGATGCCGCGCTGCTTCAGATTAACACACCAGACACACCAGCCAGCCAGACGAAAAACCCTGTCAACGATAGTTGTTAATCTCATCAATTTCGTTCTTAATCCTTTCTCTAATGTCAACTTTTGCACCTATGAACACAAATATGGTAGTTCCGAATTCTCTTGCATATTTATTTGTTATTGAAGAAGCAAGAGCAGAACTATGAAAGAATGGTGACGTTAATTGAAGCTCTGTATTAGCTCCCTCTCCTTGCTCCTTAATCCTGATTAGGTTTTCATATTTTCGTGTTAAATCAAACCAATTGATGTAGTCTGCATGGAATGAAGATGCTTTTATTTTTTGTTTTGTATAATAGTTTATTGCTCCTGCTTGGCCATAGTTGTCGCAAAGGATAAGCGTATTATTTTTATTAGGTAGTTTTGAATAAACACTATCTACTTTAGATGCTAACTCTTTCCAACCAAGCATATCAGCAAAATCTTGTGGCAGCAAATGGTCTCTACCATCTTCCCAACGAAGCAAACCGAGCTTTTTGTAAATTTCAGAATGTTGAATTATGAATTCTGGACTTTTATTCGGAAAAGCAACATTATACATTGGGATAAATAATAGTAAAGGGATGGCAACGGCAACCGGCTGCAAATGCTTTTTCCAGCTATCTTTTAACATCTCACCAAGATAAGCAGAGCCAAATGCTATATAAATTGGATAGATCCCAATGGCATAATAGTCTTTGGCTTTAAAATAGATGAATATGCCTAATGTAAAAAGCATTGACCAAAAGAAAAATCGGTAGTTTTTAAAAGGATTATAAAAGAGTAAAGCGTACAAAGCAGAAATAATTACGAATATTGAGCCTATGAAAAAAAGCATCTGAGATTTTAAGAAATCTATTCTGTTCACGTTTACCAATTGAGTTTCTGCCAATTCTTGAAAATGATGAATTGCAGGGAAGCCATTGCTGTATTGCCAAATAAGATTGGGCAGCATTATGGCTAATCCTATTGTTGCTGCAACATAGAGCTTCGGTTGTGCAAATACTTTTCTTTCATTGGTGAATAAGATTGCAGGAATCAACCCTAACAATAAAAATCCAATGTTATACTTATTTAAAAAACCAATGGAAAACAGAATAGCAGCCCAAAATAACCATTTTGGATTGTGGGTTTTAACATATTTGAGAAAGAAAAGATACACAGCTGTCCAGCTTAATACATCAAAAGAGTTGGGTTGATACAAAGTGTTCAATCTTAAAAGTGCAGAAAACAAAACACATGTTGCTCCCAAAATCAATGCAAAATGATTTCCGTTTAATGCTTCAATGGCTTTCCAAACGACATAAATTGTTAGTGCGCCATAAAGTGCCGGGAAAAATTTTATCCAAAAAAAAGAATTTCCAAGAAGTTGAATAATATAAGATGTAAAAGCAGTATAAGGCGGAACTGAAAGATAACCCCACGCTAAATGATTGGCTTGGTCAAGGTGCAGGTATTCGTCCCTTTGTAAATCATAGGCAGCACTTAACAGTAGAAATTGCAGTAAGAATTTTATTCCAATGAAACCTGTTAAAAGTAACGCCTTTTTTGTCATAGGAGCTCGTCTTTTAAAATGTCGTTAACTGTTCAGAGCGTTGCGTCCGGGCGGATTCCCGAGCACCATGCTTCAATTTATGATAACAGCTTGGAAGAAGCAGAAGCCTCCTGAAAAGAAGTTACAAAAAAACAAAAATGGACTGAAAACAGAAGCGAGCACTGCGCTTTAACATTTAATATGATTCAATTTGCTTTGGGTAGGGTCTTTGCTTCCGCCAAAACCTGTGTTTTTGGTCAGACACCAGTGCCCTCGTCCTCCTTGCAGTACCGACTTCTTTTGAGCATAATTTTGCCGAACCTAGACTAGTAGGCTTTCTTGAACAGGCCCTTGCCCCTGAATTCTTTTCCGAGCAGCCTGGCCTTGTGCTGGCTCGTTTGGCTCAGCAGCCCTGTAAATACCTGACGTTCAGCCTGCTCTATTCGTTTGCCTCGTTCGGCACTTTCCACCAAATCTCTCAGAATTTATTCAAAACATTGGCAAATTTCTTCGATTTGTCCGTTCTTTGTATTCACAAGAACGTGTTGGTTTTTGTTTTAAATCACAACCTACGAAGACTTTTCGTCTTCACACGATCCTAATTTTTTTATCCCATGTTTTTGTGAAACACTCATTTACCTGAATCGGGAAAGGGTCTTTGTACCCCCATTGACAATCAATTCATAGCAAAAAAGAAAGAAGCTGCCTTCGTTTTTCACAACGAATTGATTCATAGCGGCTTGTAAAAATCCTTCACGCATTTGGGTATTTAATTTCATAACAAAAAAAGAATATGAAAAGAGGATTACTTGCAATTTTGATTGCTAGCGCTGCAATATGCAGATTAAACGCACAAGAATTTGAATGGGCCAAAGGTTTTGGAAGCAGTGTGCAGGACGAAGGATATGCAGTTGCCACAGATGCCTATGGTAACGTTTATACAACGGGGAACTTTCGGAACACAGCCGACTTCGACCCCGATATCGGCACTTATGAACTTTCAACACCGGCCGGCGATGCTGATATTTTTGTACAGAAGCTTGATGTTGATGGAAAATTTGTTTGGGCATTACAAATGGGAGGTACTGGTTGGGAAGGAGCTCGAAGTATTGCCGTAGATAATGCGACAGGCATTTATGTAGTGGGGAACTTTAACAGCACCGCAGATTTTAATCCGGATATTGCTGCCACGTACCCTTTAACTGCTAATGGTGGTGATGACATTTTTATCGTAAAACTTTCTCTTGACGGCAATCTGATTTGGGCAAAAAACATAGGGGGAGCTACTACTGATGAAGCATATGGAGTAACAACAGATGGCTCAGGGAATGTTTATGTCACGGGAAGGTTTCAAGGAACTGCGAATTTTAATCCTGGAGGAAGCCCTGTTAACTTAACATCCAGCGGAAGCAGTGATGATATTTTCGTATGCAAGTTTGATGCACTCGGAAATCTTGGATGGGCAATTGGTATAGGAGCCGGTAGTAATGATTTCGGATTATCGGTAAAGTCGGATGCCTCCGGCAATGCGTATGTTACGGGCTACTTTAATGGAAGCGTTGATTTTGACCCGGGAAATGGCACTGCTTTGCTCACTGCTCCCGGAGTAGGGTCTGACATTTTTATTGCAAAGTATAACCCAGCAGGAAATTTTGTTTGGGCAAAAAACTTTGGAAGCAACGGATGGGATGTGGGTTACGACATTGCTGTGGATGCTACTGGAAACATTGCTGCTACCGGCAGATTTGAGGGTGTGGTTGACTTTAATCCTGGGTCAGCTACCAACAATATTACTGCGGTTGACTATTCTGACATTTATCTGCTTAAACTTGACCAGAATGGCGATTTCCTTTGGGCGCATGGTTTCGGTAGTTCATTTTCTGAATGGGGGCAGGGAATTGACCTCGATGCCTCAAACAATGTTTACTTCACAGGCTATTTTCAAAATACGGTTGATTTTGATCCGGGATCAGGAACATCCAACCTCATTTCCAATGGAGGTGAAGATATTTTCGTGAGCAAGTTTGATGGAAACGGAAATTTTATTTGGGCAAAAAGCATGGGCTGTGACGACGAAAGCTTTGGCGACCGTGGTCTAGACCTCGATGTAGATGTAAATAATGAAGTGATTACAGCCGGGTGGTTTTACGGCGAAACTGATTTTGACCCAGGCATTGGCTCATTTAATGTATCTCCTGTTGGTAGTTTCGATGTATTTGTTCAGAAGCTGAGCCAACTGGGTACAGGGGTTAGAGAAAATGCAGTAAATTCAAGTGTGCTTGTTTATCCGAATCCAACCAATGGATTATTCCATATTACAGTAGGTGACATTGAGCGTATTAGCAGTATAAACTTTACCGATGCTGCTGGAAGAATAGTGAAATCTGAAGCTCAAATTAGCCTTAACAGCGCTCAGATAAATTTGCAAGGAGACGAAGGAATGTATTTTGGTGTATTAAGGCTTCAGAACGGAGAAATGAGAATTATTAAAATCCTTAAGAATAACTGACGCTGTGCGATCAGGAGCGGTATGAATGGAGCTTACTGGGCTAAAAAGGCGACTTTTTAGCCCAAAACGAACTTTTTATCCGGTTTTTAGCTTTTTGAAGTGGCGGACATCCCTACGGAGTTAAAAAAGGTAAAAACAGGGCGAAAAAAGGGCCGTTTTTAGTCAAGTGGTCTAAGCCCCAACCTGGTCTTATAGTCGCTGCCGGGATAGCGGCCTCCTTTCCCAATACCTCACCATTTAGTGAGTCCTTCAGTTTGTAGGGCTAGCGACTCGGACTTGGAAAGGGGGCAGGTCAGCAACCAAAAATTTTTACGCCCATGTTTCCAATGTGCTGATTTGTACTGTCAAGCCCCAGCCCGACTGACTTAAGGAACATGGCGGTAATAACATACGCATTTGGGCGCTGGCTGTGTTAGTGAAATAGTTACGTAGCTAAGGCTATGCGCCTATTTCACTGCCTTGCCAGGCCCCAAAATACACTCGCCGAAATACCCAACTTATTTCCGGCACGTTCCTAAACATACTGCTGAACTGGAGTTCGGCGACACATTCAGTGCCAACAGAACATGAGCGAATTTTTAACAAACTCTTCAGGAACTTTCGTATAAATTTATATATTTGCGAGGTGTAGAGAAAGCATCGTGTCGAATTTCAAAAACGCAAACTTAGGATAGGACCTGTCTCACAAATCAAATTGCTGCCTTTGGTGGCGAATAGGATGCTACAGAGTGGAGTGCCGTCGCCATTGGACTTATGAGACAACCTCTAATATAGTGCCGACTTCTGTGTTGAGTAAACTAAATCAAGAAGGGTTTATCCGTTGCTGATAAATAAACTGAGCGGATTCATAGCTGATAGGAATTCAAGCTTTACTGATAATCAGGCGCAAAATGGAAGAGGTCAATTGATCCCTTGCTGTTTTTAGCCGTCTGCTGTCAACCCTCTTACTCATGGACTACGCTTTTGCTCCTGGCACTACTGGCTATGACAATATCATGAAGGACCTGTTTCGCCAACGGGCCAACACCTCACTCATAGATCGGGCTGCCATCACACAGGTTGATCAATTCATCCGCCACCTTGCTACTGGCGCCGGAGTTACACGCCCGGTAGGCGATATGCTGGTCGCTTCGCATGGTAACGATAACGGCTGGATGGAGATTCAGCTGGCTAACATTGATGCCGATGGTGATGGCGTGACAGACGCCAACATAACTTACGAAGTGCTGGAAATTGCCGACAGCACCAACGTGATAGACTTGCCAACAGCCATACGGGATATCAATACCAAGTTTCACATCAAGGGTTGTAAAATCGGCCAGAGTCTCCCATTTGTTCAAAAGTTGAAGGCTGCGTTGGGGAATGCAGTACCCGTTACTGCACCCAAGTTTTTCCACGAAGTCTGGTTCCGTACTGACCTCGGTGTGCTGGAATATCTGGGCTATGATTTTAGCGTTGTGCGGCCAACAGCCTTTGCCAGTCGGGCGGCACTTCTCGCTGCCTTTCAGGGAGCTGGCCTTCAATGGATTGACAACAGCGCCGTACCCAATGAAAATTGGGCCAACTGGATACCGACCAATGTCAGCATCGGTCGTCGGGCACGCAGCTACACCGTCAACCTCAACCCTTCCCTGACTCCGACGAGCGGCAGCCCTGTCAGTTCGCTGCGGCTCCCCATTCACAATGGATTCCGACACGACGCTGAAACCTTCACATTTACCATTAACTACAGTGGGCATGCTCCCCCTACCGGTACTGCTGCCCGAAAAGCAGCTATGAAAACCATCATGGCAGGAGGAGCGGACTTCCAGACAACACACGCTTATCCCATTTATAAAAGGTATGAGTACAACTCGCTGGACGAGTTCGTGGACGGATTCGTCTGGGTTTTTAATTACGATGCCAGCCATACGAGGATGACTTGTGTTGGAACCCGGCATCGTTATACAGTTGTCGTACCTATCACCAACCCGACAGATAACAACCTCTATTTCAATTTTTACCCCTACGCAGGAAATACAACCCCTGTGATCAACCAATTGTTGGAAACGGATGCCCGATTTTTTCTGACTGTTTGAACGGAAATTCTACTCCAGGTGTGTCCCATAAGTCAAATTGCTACCCCTGTCTAAAAGGTTATTTGGCGGCTAACATTGACCTTTTGGTACAGCCTGAGATTCTTCGAAGCAACAATATCAGTATCACCTCCTGAAAATATTAGTCAATGGGAAACAATCGAGATACGCTGGTCGTCCTTGCCGAAGAAGTTGCCTCCGTCTTCGTGCCTTTGAAAGATGCGCTTGCAGGACCAAAAGCTTTTGCCGCCTTTATGGCTGAATTAGGCTGGGATATTCTGTCTGCGCCGGCTCCCATGCAAAACCTGAACACCAAAGTGCAAGGCATCATAGACACTCTGGCAGCAGGCGATTTGAACAACAGCAACGTGGCAGGCCTCTTGGCGAAAGTCACCGGTCTGGTGGGTAGCATCAAAGACCTGGGCGATAATCCAGCAGCATGGCTTCCGGCAACGGTGGATGCTAATGAGTTTAAAAATGAATTTCCGAAGCAACTTATCCAGTTTTTGCTGGTGGAATACCTGTTGGGCAATCAATCAAAACTAGGACGCTTGCTGCTGGTTATCGGCCTCATCCGCATCAATTTTCAGGATGCCCAGCCTGGAAAAAAGCGAATTCCCTACTGGAAAAAAGAAATCGCCCTGCAGGATATTGGCAACTTTTTTAACGAGCCTACCAGTGTCTTTACCAATGCCTACCAATGGGGTAATTCTGCCTTCCGTGCCGATTATTTTCTGGATAATTTCTTCCACCTTGGTGGGGCTTTCGGGTTCACCGTTCGTCAGGAAGCTCTTCACCTATCTATAAAAAATGCCCTGACTGCTGGGGCACTTGACCCCACCAAAATTAAGCCGCTCCAACTGAAATTGGTCTTGCTGGAAGACCAGGTGTCGGCACTGCGTTTTGCGACAGGCGTTGCACTTTACCTACTGCCTGAAACAGCTTCTAAAAAGCCCGGTTTTGCTTTGTTGCCATTTGCTACCGGCATGGTAAGTGATTCCATTTCCATTTCTGATGATTTTCAGTTCCTCTTTGACCTGAGTACTGACCTCAATCCAGGTGTTGGCCTCATCGTCCGGCCTGATGAGGTCAAGATCTTAACTGACATCATCGGCTCAGGAGGGCAGGCGCCACCATCGAGCCTACGGCTCAAACTCGGCCTTCAATTCTCTAGACCTGATGAGCCTACTGTCCTTTTGGGCAAAAGCGATGGTAGCCGTCTGGAGATCCAAAGTTTTGCGGTAAAATTCGGGGGAGCAGTAGCTACGAATGGAGAACACGAGGTGCTGGTGGAGGCCGGGCTGACGGGTGGCAAACTGGCTATTAAAGCAGGAGAAGGCGACAGCTTCCTGCGTAGCATCATCGGGGAAAACGGCATTGAGGGCAACTTCGACCTTGTCGTAGGTTGGTCGAGCAAACTGGGGGTATATTTCCTCGGCAGCGGTGGCCTGGAAATTGCCCTGCCGACGCACATTTCGTTAGGCCCCGTTGAAATTCAGGGACTTACGATTGGCATTCGACCCGAATCAGGTAAGATTCCCATCTCGCTCGGCGCCAACGTTCAGGGCAATCTTGGCCCATTGACGACGGTAGTACAAGGCATCGGCTTCAAAACGGTTTTCTCCTTCCCTGATGACAACAACGGCAACCTCGGCCCCTTGCATTTTACCCCTGAATTCAAATGGCCCACCGGCGTAGGGCTATCCATTGAGGGCGGCGGATTCACCGGCGGCGGATTCCTGTTTATTGACGTGGAAAAAGGCGAGTATGCTGGCGGTTTGGAGCTCGAATTTCAAGGAACCATCGCCCTGAAGGCCATTGGCATTTTGAGCACCAAAATGCCGGACGGATCCAATGGTTTCTCGCTGCTCATCATCATCACGGCAGAATTTACGCCGATTCAGTTAGGCTTTGGTTTTACCCTCATCGGTGTCGGTGGGCTACTGGGGCTGAATCGCACAATGGAGCTGGAGCCGCTGCGCCTGGGCGTCTATGACGGCTCAATCAACAGCATCTTGTTCCCCAAGGATATTGTGGCCAATGCCAACCGCATTATTAGCGACATCAGGCGCATCTTTCCACCGAGAGAGGGGCAGTTTGTATTCGGTCCGATGGCAAAACTCGGTTGGGGAACGCCTACACTTGTCAGTGTGGAGTTGGGTTTCTTACTCGAAGTGCCCAATCCTGTCCGTCTGGCCTTGCCCGGCGTCCTTCGCCTCAACCTGCCGGCGGAGCAAGCGGCTGTCATATACATCCAGGTCAATTTTATTGCCACGCTGGATTTTGAGAAAAAACAGTTCACGCTGGATGCATCGCTGTTCAACTCCCGCATCCTCACTTTTTCGCTCACCGGCGACATGGCGATCAGGATTTACTGGGGTGATCATGCCAATTTCTTGCTCACGGTAGGCGGTTTCCACCCGGCTTACACGCCGCCGCCAATGGGATTGCCGGCCCTGCGAAGGTTGGCGCTCGTCATTTTTAGTGGCAACCCCAACTTGCAGGCAGAGAGTTATTTTGCCATCACCAGCAACACCGTTCAGTTCGGTTGCAAACTCTCTCTTCAGGCCAAAGCAGGTCCTGCTTCACTGAAAGGCTACCTGTCCTTCGATGCGCTCATCCAGTTTAACCCATTTATGTTTATCGTAGAAATTGGGGCGATGATGGCAGTGCGTATTTTCGGGGAGGACCTGCTCAGCATCAAACTGCACTTTGTACTGGAAGGCCCCTCGCCTTGGCATGCTTACGGCAAAGGAACAATTTCTATCAGTTTCTTCTTCTTTGACGTCAGCATTACGGTGCATTTTGATGTTACTATCGGCGAAGACCGCCGCACGAAACTACCCCCGATCGAAGTTTTCGACCCCTTGCTCGAAGCTTTTAAAAAAGCTGGAAACTGGCGGACTACGCTGCCGCCGAATACCAGCCTGCTCGTTGCACTTCGGGAAATTCCGGCAGAAGAACAGGCGGACAAACTCATCCTGCACCCCTTTGGCATCCTGGAAGTCAGTCAAAAAGTGGCACCGCTCGACATGGATATCAACAAGTTCGGCGTCCATGTGCCACTGGAAATCCACCGGTATTTTAAGGTGAAATCCCTGCTCATCGGGGCGGAAGATTTTGGGCAGGACCGCCTGGATGTTGTCAGGGAACAATTTGCTCCGGCCCAGTACCAGGAGATGAAAGATGCGGAGAAATTGTCGAGCCAGAGCTTTGTACCCATGCCCAGTGGTGTGCGCATAAAAGGCTCTGACAAACTGAAATCGAGTTACGTCTCTGCCCTGGAAGTGGTCTATGAAGTGATTTATGTGCCTGAAAAACGCCCCGTTAAGTTCTGGAAATTTATCGCAGAATTGTTTGGCATTTTCTTGAGAATCAATGCAGTATCAAAATCCCCGATGGCATTCGAGCCAAATCGCCCTTCGACGAAAGATGCACCGAAGATGAAGCTGAAGCAGGAACAATTTGTCATCGCCAATACGGATACACTCGCACTACACGCTGCTGATTTGGTCTTTGAGACAGAAGCAGAGGCAAATGTGGCAAGGGCACACCTGATAGAAAAAGATGCTGCGCTGGCAGCTAAGTTGCAGGTGACGGCTTCGTATTTATTGAATTAATGCAACTGCTGCACGGAATATCAAATTTTCGTACAGCATCTGCAATTCCTGACAGCACTTGTGCAGATAGAGCTATATGAAAATTGAACACCCACTACACTGTACTTGGAATCGAAGGAAAAACAAAATGTACTTTTTTATTTTTAAAGAACCATTTCTATGATGGCTTTTTGAAAATGACGGGTAAACTTATTTAGAGCTTGCTTACGTTTTGGTGCTTGAGCAGAGATGCTGTTGGGATGGAGTTAAGGAACGTGTCGGAAATAACTTACGCATTTGGGCGGCGTCTTTTGGGCGCTGGCTGTGTTAGTG
>WBZO01007095.1_pt1 | contig 10519 bp, 8 predicted proteins | sample 5204261 | NCBI WGS metagenome assembly WBZO01 (sample SAMN12412400, study PRJNA552823) | activated sludge metagenome | isolation source: activated sludge from anammox sidestream of wastewater treatment plant... | place: USA: North Carolina | collected 2017-09
ATGTCGGGTGAGTTCGAGCCCGCCCTTGACGCGTTCCAGCGCGCCCTGAGCCTGGCGGAGGACGAGTCGCGGACGGTTGCCTACTCCGATTGGGTCTACCTCGCCCTAAGGCGCCTCGGCAGGCACGCGGAGGCGACGGCCGCCATCGCGCTGATCCACAAGGACATGCACACGACAATGAACAACCACCTCTACCTGAAGCGCCTCCTCTTCTATAAGGGCGAGTGGACGGAGGAGCAGTTGGTCGAGGTGTTCGAGCAGGGTGGGTTGGCGTTCGCCGCGTACTACGGCCTGGCCTGCTGGCATCTCTACGAGGGGAACGACGCGAAGGCGCGGGAGTACTTCCTCAAGGTCGTCGACAACGGCACCTCCTGGGGCGGTTTCGCTCACGTGGCGTCCGAGGCCGAACTCTACCGGGGGCTCCTGTGAGCGAACTCGAGGGGCGGCTGAGCGCCATGGGCGTCGTGGTGCCCGACAGGACCTGGAACAAGGGGAAGAACGTGGCGGTTAACCACGTTGGGGATCTACTCTACGTGGGCGGCCACGGCCCCACCGACCCCGACGGCGTGGTACGCCTGAAGGGCAAACTCGGTCGTGAACTGACGGTCGACCAGGGTTACCAGGCGGCGAGGAACTGCGCCGTAGTCGCGTTGGGTAACCTGAAGTCGTACCTCGGCGACCTCGACCGCATCTTGCGCGTCGTCAAGGTGCTCGGGTTCGTGAACGCGGTTGAGGACTTCCAGCAGCACGGGAAGGTGATCGACGGGTTCTCCGACCTGTGGATCGCCCTCCTGGGCGAGGCCGGTCGCCACGCACGCAGTTCGATCGGTGTCAGCTCTCTCGCAGGCGACATCGCGGTGGAGATCGAGTTCATCTTGCAGGTCCGCTGAAGGGGCGGGGAGGGGAGGTGGTGTCGATGTTGCCCAGCGAGGCGACCTCTACCACCGGCATCAAACGCTATACGCTCACCGAACAGATAGTCGAGTGGCTCTCCACCCGGATCATCACGGGGGAGTACCGACCCAACACGCCGCTCACCGAGGTCGAGTTGGCCGAGACCATTGGGTGTAGCCGCAGCCCGTTGCGAGAGGCGCTGCGGGTACTGGCTCAGGAGGGGTTGGTGGACCTGGTTCCCGGCAAGGGCGCCACGGTGAGCCCGCTGGAGCCCAAGCTGGCCGCCGACCTCTACGACACGAGGGCGCTACTGGAGCCGGCGGCTGCGCGGCTGGCGGTGGCCGTCATCACCGGCGCCGACCTTGCTCGTCTGCGGGACGCCTACGCCGAGCTGCGGCTGGCTGCGGACAACCAAGACGTGACGCGGTACCAGGGCCTCAACTGGTCGTTCCACTCTGACCTCTACAGCCTCTGCCCCAACTCCACGATCGTCGACCTCATCCGACTGACGTGGCGCAGGAGCCTACGCTACGGCCAGCTCCTGCGTAGCAACAGGGACAGGCCGAGGGGCTCGGTCGTGAGGAAGGCGAGGCTCATGGAAGCGATCGAGGCGAGAGACGCCGACGGGGCCGCCGAGCACGTGGCGGCCATCATCATGAGCGGGCGGTCCGACGTCCTGGAGGCGCTGACAAAGCGCCCCGACGACCCCTACAGCTACTGGGAGAAGAGCGAGCTCGCGGCCGGCTGACCCGCGGGGTCGCTCTCGTTCGGCTGGTCGATCGCGAGCCGCCCGGGTGGATGGGCGGCTCGCGACGGTTCGGGTTCTTGTGATCGACGCGGCTCGGCGGCCGCTCAGGCGTTGACGATGACCTCAGCGGACGAGAGGTCGCCCAAGATGTAGGCGTAATCGCCCGGGTTCACGCGCGAGAGAAGCCCCCGCATCATGATCATGATCGTGTCTTCGTAGGGTGCGGTGAACACGTCGAGTTCCTCGAACGTCTGCGCGTTGAAGACGCGCGCCAGGACCGTCCCGCCCTTCACGGCCTTGCCCAGCTTGTCCATGAAGACCTCAGGCTGGAACATCCCACCGTTGGTCGGGCGCACCAGCACGCGCCGCCGCATGAGGTACTGCTTCCTCGGCAGCACCTTCTCGCCCTCCCACATGCCAAGCTCGATCATCACGTTGAACACGCCTTGCACGCACTTCGCGAGGTAGTCCGGGTCGTTGGCCAGCACCGAACCGCCCACCTCGACCACGACGGACGGCTTGCCCTGCTCGATGGCGAGGTCCGTGAGGGTGCCGGAGTGCACGGGCTTGGCGTGCTCGAACAGGATCTCTGTGCCGTACACGCGTGAGAGGTGGCGTGAGCGCGCATGAGTCTCGCCGCCCCCGGCGTGAGTGAGCACGTAGTCGATGCCGCTCTCCACCCCGCCGCAGTGGAAATCGAGGACGTAGTCGGCCTTGGCGACGAACCCGGTCGAGATCGTGTGCGCCATCTGCTGGGTGAGCCAGCCACCGGGGTCGCCGGGGAACACCCGGTTGAGGTTGTTCATGTCCGTGTTCATCCCCTGGCCCGTAGTGCGCGTGAACGACTCGAACGCCACCGGGTTACCGAGGGGCATGGCGAGGATGCGCCCCTTGAGCCGCGCGGGGTCAACCCGCTTCAGGACCTCCCTGATGACGAGGACGGCGTACGCCTCGTCGCCGTGAGAGGTCGAGAAGAGGCCGAGGGTAGGGCCTGCGGCGGCGCCTTCGAGCGTGTGCAAGGCGATGCTCAGCTTCTCGCCGGAGGAACGGGTCGTGACGGGCAGCCACTCTAGCTTGGTCATCCGGCGTTCTCCCGTTTCTCCTCCGCGATCCGGAGGTACTCGACGAACGTGGCGCAGACCGACTTGATGTTGTCCTTCAGGCCCTCGACGACGGCGTACTCGTTCGGTGCGTGGATGAGGCCGCCGTGCCCCAGGCCGTACGCGATGAACGGGATGTTCAAGTGGGCGTTGGTGAAGAGGTACGCGGGTCCGGAACCCGGGTAGATGGGCCAGATCTCGCCGTTGGTGTGGCCGGCCTTGTCCATCGCGGCGACCGCGGCCCTGGCGAGGTCGGAGTCGGGGTCTGACTTCGAGTAGGGCGTCACCTCGCTGAAGGTCACCCTGACGTCGTCGTACCCGTGCTTGGCCAGGTGGTCGAGGACGCTTGCGATGATCTTGTCGCCATCCATCTGCGGCACCATGCGCACGTCGATCTTCACGCGCACGCGGTAGGGCACGATCGTCTTCTGGCCGGGGCCGGTGTAGCCGCCGTAGATGCCGTCGATGTTGAAGGACGGCGTGAAGAGGAACTTCTCCATCAAGGCACGACCCTCGAGCCCGTCCATGAACCGCGCCACGTCGGCGCGCTCGGCGAACATCTTCGTGTCGAACGTGGTGAGGAGCCGATCGAGCAGCTGCGTGTCGGTCTCGCCGGGCGGGAGGACGTCGTCGTAGAAACCGTCGACCCGTACCTTGCCGTCGGGCGTGCGCAGGGTGGAGAGGGCGTGTACGAGGCGCCAGACCGGGTTGTCGACCCACGCGCCGTTCATGCCGTGGATGTCCACGCTGCGCGGACCGCCCCAGTCGCCGCCCTTGATCTCGAGCTCGAAGTAGGCGATGCCCTTGTTGCCGAGCAGCACCTTCGGCTTGCCGTTCTCGTCCTGGCGTAGGCCCGGCAGGTAGACGCCGTCGGCGACCCTGAGCTCGTCGGCGTACTCGGGGACGAAGCGCTTCAGGTTCTGGCTGCCGACCTCCTCCTCGCCTTCGATGACGAAGATCAGGTTGATCGGCGTGTAGCCGAGGACCGCCTGCATGGACTTCACGGCGCTGAAGAAGTTCACGAGGGGCCCCTTGGAGTTCGTCACGCCGCGTCCCACGACGCAGGGGCCGTAACCGTCGACGTCCACGATGTCGGCCCCGAAAGGCTCCACGTTCCACTCCTCGAGCGGCTCGGGCGGCTGCACGTCGTAGAGGCAGTACACGATCAGGGTCCCGGCGTTGGGGTCCTCGCTGTCGAGGCGTCCGTAGACGACCGGGCTTCCGCTCTCGTACTCCACGAGGCGCACGTCCTTCGGGCCCAGCTCCCGGATCATGTCGCGCACCATCTCGGCCGCCTCGTGGATCCCCCAGGATTGCGCTGCCACGCTGGGTTGGCGCACCAGGGTCCGGATGTCTTCGAGGTAGCCGTCGAAGTTCTGGTCGATGTGCTCGTAGAGCTTCGCCAGAGCTGCGTCGAGGCTCATGGTTCTGGTCACGCTCACTGTGTCCTCCTGCCTAGTCGAGTTTGAGAAGCTTCATGGCGGTGCCGCCGAGGATCTTGGCTCTGGTCTCCTCGCTCACGTCCATCTCGCGGATCGGGTCGAGGTTGTACTTGAAGCGCCACGTGCGGTTCGGGTTCGCGTCGGAGCCGTATAGCACCTTCTCGTCCGAGCGCATCCAATCGAGCATCTCCGGTCCGATCCGTGGGATGAGCCGGGCTATCTGCGCGAACGTGAGGGTGGTGTCCAGGTAGACGTTCGGGTGCTTGCCGGCGATGTAGGGGTCGGGTCCGAAGGGGTTGCCGTGAGCGATGATCATCGTCGTGTTCGGGTGCCGGATCGCCAGCTCGTCGATCAGGAGGGGATCGCCGTAACGGATGATGCCCTCTCGCAGGAAGACGCCGCCGGTATGGAACAAGACGGGTAGGTCGAGCTCGGCGCACTTCTCCATGAGCGGCGACACGCGGGGGTCGTCAATCGAGAAGTGCTGGATGGGTGGGTGCAACTTTAGGCCACGGAAACCGTGGTTGCGGACCAGTTCCTCGAACTCCTTGACGGCGTTCTTGCGAGTGGGCGTAACGGAGGCGAAGCCGGTGAGTCTGCTCGGGTGCTTCTCGACCAGACCGGCGATGAGGCGGTTAGACGCCTCGAGCTCCTCCTGGTCCTGACCGAGCGCGAGCACCACCGAGAGCTGGATGCCCTCCTTGTCCATCTCGGACAGGAAGTGGGGCACGTCCGTTCCAGGTTGGATGTGGGTGTGAAAGTCGATGACCATCTGATCCTCCGACCTCGCGGTCCGGCCGTCCTGCAGGACCGGTCTCTGTCTAGGCGGCTGTACGGCACGGCTGACCGGTATTCCAAGGTGTCGACTGTCGACAGCAGCCTGGTTAGAACATAGCATGCGCGGAGGTAGGCGTCTCGGTGCGCTGGTCGTGGGCCGATCGGTCAAGGGGTTCGAGCGCTGCGCGAGGGACGGCGTCTGTCGCATCTTGCCGGGAGAACGGTCATTCGAGCAGAATCATCGCGCCATCAACGGCCCAAGAATCTTGATTCCACCGCTTCTACAAGCTCTCTCCGTGTCAATATGCGATGCGGAGCGGACGACGGACGCCCATCCGGAAGCCTGCGGGCTCGCGCTTGCCGCACCTCCGCAGGTGCCCACCTTCCTCAAGTAACGCCGGCCACGAACCCCACCCGCTCTATGACGCGCCGCCGCCGCCTGTACATCCGGTCGAGGAGGGGTACCTCAGTGTCGTGGTAATCGTGCAGCTCAGGCACCGAGGTTCCGCTGCCGCGAGTGATGCGGCCCGCCAACTGGATCACCTTGCCCTTGAACGACACGGGCATGGTCAAGAAGAGAGCGTCGAGCGCCGGTAGGTCGAGCCCTTCCCCCGCGATCTTGTCTATCGCTACCAGAACGCTGCCGCCTCCGGTAGAGCTCCGTGCCCGAGCCATGACAGCGGACCGTTCCTTGGTCTTCAGCTTGCCGTGGAGTACTTCGGCGTCGGCGCCGGCCCGTTTGATGAGGTCGTTCAACACGTCGGCATGATCCACGCGGTTCGTGAGTACGAGACAACGACGGCCCCGACCAGCCGCTGCTAGCACGTCGGCGACTATCTGTTGGTTGCGTGTCGGATCGGTAGCGAGCTCACCGTAGATGGCCTGGATCGAAGCGCCGGACCGTCCATCTTCACGTGTCACGAACGAGGTGGTGTGCACGTGCAGACAGCGCGCTTCGTGTGGCGCCACCATCGTGTGGCGCACCGGCCCGCATTGCATGGTTATCAGTTCGTCCATGTGATCGGCGCGGAACGGGGTGGCGGTCAACCCAAGCCAGTAGGGCGCTTCTAGCTTGTCGAGGGCCGCCAACGCGGCTGGGGCGGCCGCGGCATGGCACTCGTCGATCACGACGTGTGCGTAACCGTTCAGGCTATCCGGGTCGAACCCACGGCGACTGATGGTCTGTAGCATGACGATGTCCAACAGCCCACCCAGCCGCCTGCGGCCCGCACCAAGCTGGCCGATCGAATCGGCCTGGACTCCCAGGAAGCGCATGAGGCTGGCGCGCCACTGGTCAACGAGTTCAGCGCGGTTCACGATCACGACGGTCGGCACCTGACGCGCGGCGATAAGGTTGCAGGCCATCACCGTCTTGCCTGCGCCTGGAGCCGCGACGAGTATCCCCACCGGGTGACGTCTCAGGGCGGCCGTCGCCACCCTTTGCTCGGGTGTCAGGTGGCCCACGAACGAGAACGGAACAGTGAACGGAGCGGGTTCGGTTCGTGAGGTGGCCACCGTGATCCCTGAGGCCTCGAGCAGCCCCTTGGCGACCTCCAACAAACCTCGGGGTAAACGCAGTTCGCCCTCGCGGAGCTCATACGCCGTGACGAGGCGTGGCGTGCCGAACGTACTGAACCTCTGGGCTTGCTTCCTGTAGAACTCGGGGTTCGGCAGCGACGCCGCGTGCTTGAGCGAGTTGATGGTGGCGGGCCCCACGCCCTCCAGGGGGATGTGCACCCCGGCGTCCAAGCGGAGAGTGACGTTCGCGGCGGGGACGCCACCAGGTGCAGGTATAGGTCGGCTCGGTGCCGAGAGGACACGCTCAAGGTCACTAGCGGAGACCTTGGCGATGGACGCTAGGTGCGCGAACTGGTCGTCGTGGATCTCCCAGGTGGTTGGATCGGCGAAGACCGTAGTGCCCCGCTTCCGACTTTCACCCTGGAGTGGGAGCGCGATCAGGTTGCCCAACCGGGCGCGGCCGTTGGCGTTCGTCGGGAGGAGGTCTTGAGAAGGGAATAGGCGGTCGTAACTCCCGAAGCTCAGCGTGCCACGACGGTCCATGGCAAGTTTCAGTAGCTCGGCGCCCAGAAGCCTGGCCACGCGGGCGGGTGTCGGCGTTTCGAAGAATAGCCAGACGTGAGCTCCTCGCCCGGACCGCGAGATCTCTACTAGCGGCGAGAGGCCCCGCTCCTGACACGCCGCCGCGTAGGCTGCCGCGTCTGCCTGCCACTTGGACTCATCGAAGTCGCACGCGAGCAGGCTGCACGCGTCGTCGATCAACAGCGGGTAGATGCCTGCGTGGAAGCTATCGCCGCGTGGCGTCCTCCCGCGCAGGTGCTGATCCACGACCGTAGCGTTGTATGGCAGGTAGTCCTGGGGGGCATCGCCGTCAGTGTGGTAGCCGCCTCGCACGGCGGGACTCCAGCCCGCCTTGCCCGTGCGCCCACTTACCCAGCGCGTGGCGAAGACATCCGGACGGCCGAGGAAGTAGCTCATGAAGAGCGCGACCTTGGCCTCTGGTGACGAACGGGCGTCGATCGTCGTCTTGGCAGGACCATCCCGACGAGAGTTCTGCAGCTCGGCAAGTTCTGCCCTCAACGCCGCTAGGCGCGCCGCGGTCGAGGCGATCTCCTGTTCGAGTCGGCGAATGCGAGGGTCGTCGGGCGACAGGTTCATGACGAGGGTCTCAAAGACTGACCAAGCAGAGTAAGCATGGCGGCGCGGCCCAACCTCGGCGTCCGATCGATGCCGAGGTGAAGCCCGACGACCACCTTGCTGCGCACCCCACTACTCGACAATGTACTCAAGCCGAGTCGGTCTTGGGCCGCACCTCTCGCGCCGCCACGAACGCCTCGAGCGTGTCCAGCCCCCGCCGCATGTGCGCCTCGACCTCGTGAAGCATGGCGTTCAAGTCGTCGCCCTTGGCGAGCGCCACGTAGGTGTCGTGGGCGTCGGGGAGGGCCGCCTTGCGGTGGTGGGCCTCGTGGTGGAGGGTGAAGTAGAAGTGGAGCCGGCTGCGGAGCAGGTTCCACGACTCGATGAGGCTGCGGTGCTTGGAGTACTCGTAGACGAGGCCGTGGAGGTCCATCTCGCGCTTGATGGCCTGCTGCTGGTCGCCGGCGTAGGTGGCGTAGGCGAGGGCGCGGTGGCGCGAGTCGAGCGCGCGGAAGAAGTCCTCGCCGCGCTTGTCCCACACGATCTTGAAGGCGAACGACTCGAGGAGGGTGCGGAAGGAGTAGATCTCCTGGATGTCCTCGATGGATAGGGACCTGACGACGGCGCCGCGGAAGGGCACCTGGTCGACGAGTCCCTCCTCGACCAGTTGACGGATGGCCTCCCTGAGCGGACCGCGGCTGACGCCGAGTTGGTCGGCGAGGGTCGTCTCCACGAGGCGCTCGCCGGGCGGCAGGGTCGCTTCGAGGATGGCCTGACGCAGGGCGATGACGAGCTGTTCGCGGAGCGTCCTGCCGGCACCCTGTTCGCGGTCGAGTCGACCCAGCCGTTCGAGCACTACGTACCTCCATGCGCCCCGGCGTGAGGCTGCCCGATCCCACCGCCAAGGAAGCCGACCCCCGGCGCCTGCCGTAGGTTAACGCGCTATCCCGGCCCCGTCCTGCCTGGCCGCGCCGCCACGTAACGCGCCTTCGCGTCCTCGTACAGGTTGGCCAACCGCGCGGTGACCGGCCCCGGCACCGCCCCGTCCCCTATGACCCGCCCGTCCACCTGGGTCACCGGCGTCAGCCCGCCGAAGGTACCGGTCACGAACGCCTCGTCCGCGCCGTACACGTCGGTCAGGGAGAAGTCGCGCTCGAACACCGGGATGCCGTTCTCGCGGCAGAGACGGATCACGTTCCCTCGCGTTATCCCGTTCATGCAGTACTGCCCGGTCGAGGTCCACACCTCCCCACCGCGGACGCAGAAGAAGTTGGTGGCGTTGCAGGTGGCGACCGCGCCGTTGGGGTCGAGCATCAGGGCCTCGTCGGCACCGGCCAGGAGCGCCTGCTGCAGCGCGATCACCTCGTGGAGCTTGCTGTGACAGTTGAGCTTCGGGTCGAGCACGTCGGGGGAGGGGCGCCTGACCGTCGAGGTGAAGAGCTTGACGCCGGCCGCGCGCACGCCGGGGTTGCTCGCCTTGTGCTCCGCGATGATGACGATGGTCGGGCCCGTCACCACGAAGCGCGGGTCCTGCGACGGCGTGCGCTTGCTGCCGCGCGTGACCATGAGGCGCACGTGCACGCCGTCGCGCATGCCGTTGGCGTTCAGGACCTTCCAGATCTCGTCCGTGAGCTGCTCGGGGGTGAGGCCGATGTCGAGCGCTATCGCCTTGGCGCCCTCGTAGAGGCGCTTCAGGTGCTGCTCCAGGAAGAGGAGCGCGCCGTCCTGCAGCCGGAGCCCCTCCCAGACGCCGTCGCCCACGAGGTAGCCGCTGTCGAAGACCGACACGGTGGCCTCCTCGCGCGGCTTCAGGGCGCCGTTCACGTAGACGCGCACGTCCTTGTTGCGCTCGTCGGGCAGGGCGTCGTGCGTGCCCCAACTGGAGCTACTGGTGGTCGTCGTCATGCTCTCCGATCTTCGGACTTCGAATGGACGGTGGGGGGAACGCCACTAGCCCGCCAGCGCGCTGCCGAACAACCCCACCACGAGCACGAGCGACAACAGGAGTCTCTTCACGGTCACGCTTCCCCCTTCGGACGCGCCGGGCGGGATCCCGGCGGGCTTCCTTCGGCGTTGGTCCGGTCCCGCTCGCGAGGGCTGGTTGTGGGGAGCGTAGCGCCGGGCGTGCTAGATTGTCAACAGTATGAGAAATGGCTGAAGGGGCGGCCTGCCCGCTCGTCCCGGAGCCGACGATGGGAGTCCACATGCCGAACCCCACAGCTAGACTCGGCCGCTTGCGGCAGAGCATGCAGCGTCACGGCGTGGCCGCCTGGCTGGTCACCACGGGCGACGCCCACCTCAGCGAGTACCTCTCCGAGCGGTGGCGCGCCCGCGCCTGGCTCAGCGGTTTCCGCGGGTCGGCGGGTCGGCTGGTGGTGACGGCCGACCGGGCCGGCCTCTGGGTCGACCCGCGCTACCACATGCGGGCCGACACCGAGACGGCCGGCGCGCCCATCGAGGTGTTCAAGGAGGGCAAGCCCGGCACCCCCGACCTCGCCGCCTGGCTCGTCGAGACGCTGCCGAGAGGCAGCGCGGTCGGGTTCGACCCCGAGTCGGTGAGCGTGGAGGCGCTCCACGCCCTGGAGGCCCGGCTGGCCCCGGCGGGGCTCGGCGCCAAGGCGTGCCCGGGCCTGCTCGACGAGGTCTGGACCGACCGCCCGGCCGATGAGCCGGCGCCCGTCGTCGACCACCCGCTGAGGCACGCGGGCGAACCCGCCGCCGAGAAGCTCGGCCGCGTGCGGGCGCGCCTGGCGGACCTGGGCGCCGAAGGCATGCTCGTCACCGCCCTCGACGAGGTGGCGTGGCTCCTCAACCTCCGCGGCAGCGACGTGCCCATGAACCCGGTGGCGCTCGCGTACTGCCTCGTGCGGGGCGCCTCGGCGGAGCTGTTCGTCCACGAGGAG
>WBZO01007096.1_pt1 | contig 10517 bp, 7 predicted proteins | sample 5204261 | NCBI WGS metagenome assembly WBZO01 (sample SAMN12412400, study PRJNA552823) | activated sludge metagenome | isolation source: activated sludge from anammox sidestream of wastewater treatment plant... | place: USA: North Carolina | collected 2017-09
CGACACCCTCGAAAAACTCCCTGCCTGGCCTAATAGCCGAATCGATGAGTTGCTGCCGCTTGCACCAGAGGCCATCAAAGCATTATTGAAAAAATATGGATAGGTGGTAGCGTTGGAGGCTTACGAATATATCATTCGCTTAAGCTGCATTGCGTAGCAATTCAGCTTGAAGCGGTTGTTATGCAGAGCCGTGTCATCAGTACATCCACTCCTCATGTGCAAGCGGCGCGCGGTTTAGCTCGTCACGGAGCACCCGGCAGGTCGGCATCAGGGCTTCCAGGCGCTCGAGGAAGCGTTCGTTATGGTGGCGCTCGTGCAGATGCACCATCTCGTGGACCAGGACGTACTCCAGGCATGCCACGGGTTTCTTGATCAGCTCGAGATTCAACCAGATACGCCCGGCTTCGGCGTTGCAACTTCCCCAGCGCGTCTTCATACGCTTGATCCGCACCTCGGCGACCCGTTTGCCCACACGGGGCTCCCACTTCGCGAGCATCGGGGGCAGCAATTTACGAAGTTCCCGGCGATACCAGCGCTGCAGGACGGCGTCGCGCTGCTCGCGGTCGGCACCGGCAGGTACACATAGCTCCAGCGTCGAAGGGGCTGCGAGGCGGACGCCGGACACCCTGCCGCCCTCCTTCACGTCGAGCAGGTAGCGCCGCCCCTGGAAGTAGTGACTCTCCCCGCTCACCATCTCCCGCTGCGACTGTCGCTCCTGTTCCGCGAATCCCTTCTGTTTGCGCCGGATCCACCCCAGGCGCGAGACCACCGCCAGCCGTATCGCCTCGTCGTCGAGACGCGGAGGCGCCGCTACCCGGACCCGACCCTCGGGCGGGTAGACCCCTATGTGAAGGTGCTTGATCTCCTTGCGCACCACGTCGACGGCGATGCCGCCTACCAGGATCTCATGGCGGTCAGTAGTCACGCTGCGCCTTCACGATTTCGAAAATGGTGTCCACGAGCGCGTCATCCTCAAGCACCGACTCGATTGCATTGCGCACTTCACGCTCCTTGAATCTGTTGCCACGCCAGTCCGCTTTCTTCACGTCGCGGATCGCATCGTCCAGCGCGAGCGCGGCCTGTTCGGCGACATCGGTGGACCTGTCCGCCACCTTGTTCCGGGGCTTCAACAGTTCCTCAAGCTCCGGTACAGCCTTCAGATTGTCGTACAGCGCCCGGCGTGCCGGGCTGTTGATCGGCGCTGGATAGCGCTGATCCTCCGGCTGCTTGACCTTCTTGGTCAGCTCGATGATCCGTTTCAGATACGCCTCGTAGTCGAGGGCTTCCTGGCGGCGCTGTTCGATCAGCGCATCCAGCAGCTCCGACATCCTCTCGTAGTACTTCGGGTTGACTGCCATCTCGTCGATGATCAGTCGGCGGACGTTGTTCTCGATTGTCTCCGCCATCGCCTCCGGGTTCTTGCGAATGCCGTCGGGCAGCGCATCCACCGCCGCCTCGCCGCGCTCGACGATCAGATCCACTAATGTCATGTCGTCGAAGCTCGAGATTTTTTCGCTCTCTTCGGCACGGATGTAGGTGTCGAGCAGGTGGCGCATGGCCGGCTCAAACATCTTCATGTCCACGTAGTCGCCGCTGGCAAGCTTCACCTCTTGCCGGACCTTCTCGTAGTGATCCACCTCACGGCGGATCGCTTCTGCCTCAGCCTCGCTGTAGCCCGCTTCGAGCATCTCGTTGGCGAGATTCGCGTAGGCGCGCAGGAAGGCGGCGGCCAGCTTGTAGAGCGCCACGCGCCTGGGCTCGTTCTCCTTGAGCTCTTCGGCGTTGCCACTCTCGCGGGCGCAGAAGTAACGAACGTAGGCGGCGGTGTCGCGCGGCGGTTCGACCGGCTCGCACAGCGCCTTGATCGCCTCGCGGGCTTCCTCCAGCCGCTCGCGCCCCTGCTCGAGCCGATCCTTCAGCAGTCCTTCCACATCCTCCCTGTCGTAACCCTCGAAGGCCTCTCCCGTGTAGTCCTTGACCGCCCCCTCCAGCGAGCGGAACAGGTCCTTGTAGTCGATGATCGAGCCGTATTCCTTGTCCTCGCCGTCGAGCCGGTTGACGCGACAGATGGCCTGAAACAGTCCATGGTCCTGCATTTTCTTGTCGATGTAGAGATAGGTCGCGGGCGGCGCGTCGAAGCCGGTCAACAGCTTATCGACAACGATCAGGAGCTTCATCTGCCCGGGCTGCTCGATGAAGCGTTTTTTCACCTCCTGCTCGAACTGCTCCACCTTGACCATCGCCGTCTCTTCTGGCTCATCGAAGTGGGCGGCGAGCATCTTGCGGTAGATCTCATAGCGCCGCAGCCGCTCGGTCATCCCTTCGCCACTCTCTTCGCCCTTGATGTCGGACGGTTGTGGCCGGTAGGAAGTGACAATGGCGCATTTACCGGCCAGGTCAGTCTGCTGGAACATCTCGAAGAAACGGCAGGCGGAATAAATGCTGTCCGACACCAGCAGCGCATTGCCACGCCCGCTCTTGAGCCGGTCGCGGGTTTCCATGTCCATCAGGATGTCGGCAACGATCTTTTCCAGCCGGCTGCGCGAGGAGAGCACCTTCTGCATGGTGCCCCAGCGTTGCTTGAGCTGGGCACGCGCCACATCGCTGAGCCCTTTGGTTTTCAACTCGAACCACTGGTCCACCTTTGCCTGCGAGGTGATGGCCTGGTCGATGTCGCGCGCCTCGTAGCGCAGATCGAGCACCACGCCGTCGCGCACCGCCTCGTCGTACTTGTAGGTGTGGATCCAGGAGCCGAAGGTCTCGATCGAGCGACGCTTGTCGCTCTTCAGCAGCGGCGTGCCGGTGAAGCCGATCAGCATCGCGCCGGGCAAGAGCGCCTTCATCGCGTCGTGCAGCTTGCCCGACTGGGTGCGGTGGCACTCGTCCACAAAGACGAAGATTTCGCCCTTGGCGCGAAAATCCTTGGGCAGGTGGCCCTGAACATCCGTGAGGAAGGCATCGATGTCGCCTTCCTCCGAGGCGCCGAACTTGTGGATGAGCGAGCCGATCAGCCATTCCTCGTTCGCGTTCAGCACCCGCACCAGGTCCGCGCCGCTTTGTGTGCGGTGAATGGCTTCGCCGACGCCCTTGAAGACCTTCTCGATCTGCTCGTCGAGTTCCGTGCGGTCGGTGAGGACCAGCACCCGCGCGTCTTTCACGTGCTCGCGGATCCACTTGGCCAGCCACACCATAGTCAGGCTCTTGCCGCTGCCCTGGGTGTGCCAGAGGATGCCGCCCTCGCGCGAGCGCACCCGCTTCTCGGCCGCGCGCACGCCGAAGTACTGGTTGTGGCGGCAGGTCTTCTTGATGCCGGCATCGAAGACCATGAAGTCGTGGATAATCTCCAGCAGCCGCTCTTGACTGCATAGCTGGCCCAGCTCGCGCAGCAACGGGTTGTCGCCGGCCGCGGCCAGTACCCCGGCGGGAAGCTCGGCCTCCTTCCAGCGCAGCCAGTATTTCTCCGGCGTCTCGATCACGCCGTAACGCAGCCCTTCTGTGTCGTTGCCGGCCATGACCAGCTGCACTGTCGTGTAGAAGGGGCGGATGAATTCCTTCTTCTGGCTATCGAGGTTCTGGCGGATGCCTTCGCTCACGGACACGGTGGAACGCTTCAGCTCCAGCACGCCCACGGCAATGCCGTTCACGTACAGCACCAGGTCGGGCCGCTTGGTGTGCACACCGCAGACCGTCACCTCCTCGGCAACGGCGAAGTCGTTGTTCTCGGGGTGCTTCCAGTCCACCAGCCAGACCGTGACCGTCTGCTCGCCGGCCTCGGGCTTGACCTTCACCCCGTAGCGCAGCAGGCCGTACACCTCGCGGTTGGCGTCGTAGAGCGTCTTGCTGCCGCCCAGCGCCGCGGCCTTGTCCAGCTCGTGCAGCACCTTGTTGATGAGCTTGTCGTCGTGCCCTCGTTGCCGCAGCCAACTGGACAGAAGTTCCTTCTCGATGTTGGCGTTGCCCTCGCGGTCTTTCCAGTGGCCGAGATAGGTGTAGCCGAGCGCATCGCGCAAAAAAGTGATTACGCGATTCTGCGACATTCGCTCGAGTTCGCCGACGCGCGTCATTTTGGATTGCCTCCCGATGCGATTTGGTCACGAACCGCACGGCCAAGCGGGGTAAGGCGATATTTTTGTAGGCGACTTCGCGGCTTGTCTGGGACCGTCATTTCGATGAGCCCCATCTCGAGAGCGGGCACGAGATAGAGTATTCGGAAATTCTCTTCCCCGCGAAGACCGAGTTCGAGCTGAAGTTCTCGTCGCGTGTGCTCATCCCGAATCGCTTGAAGTAGACGGGCGACTTCCCCTGTGACTTCCCCTGTGACTTCCCCTGTGACTTCCGGGGTGCCGCTGCCAGAGGCAACTGTTACTTGCTCCAAATACTCCTTCGAGAAGGGGAATTCGAACCAAACATCTTGTCCATCAAACTCGATGCGTGGCTCCGGCGTCCTGGCCTCGCGACAGGCCTCGAAAACGCGCTCAATCCCGCGTCCCCAGGCTTCAATCTCGCCTGCACGGAAAAATACGTGGGCAATTTCAGGGTTATGAGGCTTGGAAGAGTGCGCGCCCAGCAGTTTTTCCATCGTCCAGCCTTCCGGCAGTTGCCCGGGATTCCAGATCCGCAATCGGTCGGCGTAGACCCGAATCTGGATAGGCGCCGGCGTGGCATAGTCCCGGTGGATCACGGCATTGAACAAGGCCTCGCGCAACGCGCCCGGCGGCATCGGGAAGCGCTCGATGCGCCGGATGCCCTCATAACTGATGCCGGCCCGCAGGTACTTGGTGAGGATCAGCTCGTGGACCTTTGCCGGCTGCGAGAAAACATCGCCGCCGACCTCGTCCTGGTAGCGCAAATCCGTCTCGCTCGCGAAATAGCCGATCTTGATCGCGGCGCCGGTCACGAAACGCTCCGGGTCCGGGTGGAACAGCAGCACGGCGGAGCGCTTCAGGTAATGGCCCTCCATCAACCGCAGTTTTTCGAGCAAGCCCAAATCGTTTTCAGCCAGATCTTCGGGCGCAAGGCGCCCACTCTTGAGCGTGCGTTGTCGAAAACGCTTGATTGCCTCCGGGTCCAGATCGACCGCCGAGACGCCGGGCACCGGCACCGAATCCCAGGTCCGGCCGTAGCGCCGCAAGAGGAAGCGGTCCAGCGCGGCACCCTTGAGCACCTGATTGGTGCTGCCGCTGCGCAGGTAATAGACGCCCTTGTAACTGATCGGGTTGGGATGGGCATCCACCCGGATCTCGAGGGTGTCCTTGCCGTTCTCGCTGTGCAGGTTCACCGCGACCAGAATGCCGAGCGCATCGCGCACCTTGTTGGGCAGTTCTTCCAGAAGCTGCCGCGCATCATCCAGTCCGACCACTCCGCCCCGGTCATCGCGCCCGACCACCAGCACACCGCCCTCGGCATTGGCGAAGCCGCAGATCCACTTCAGGTACTCGTCGCGCCAGGACGATTTCCACTCGGTGTGCTGGTCTTCGCTCATGTCACACCCTCCGGCTCCACCAGCCGCACGCGGCCGGTGAGGAGCTGCTGCATCATGCCCTGCTTGAGGGCGCGGGTCTTGATCTCGCGCTCACCGACGCTGCTCATGCAACGGCCTCCGACATACCCGTCTCTAGTTGCGCGCACACTCTCATATCGGCTGCGACCCAAAGTATTCCACGTCCACAGTTCCTGCCATATCAGCAACAGTTGCTCGAACGATGTCCCGACGCAGTCGTGTTGGCGGCGTCAGGAGGGAGCCCAAACGCTTGAATGACGGAGTAAGAACCAGCCAGTCCCCGTTCACGAATTCCACGACCACGTGCTCGCCTACTTCCGGTAACCTGCTGTCCCACTCTACCCGCAACTGCTGTGTCTCGCGGGCCCACTTGCGACGAGCGCCCTTAGTCTCGCCTTCGTAGAACTGCAGCCAGGCATGACGACTCTGAGGCGTTGGCCAGGTCTCGTCGGCGTGAAGCGCCTCGACCGCTTCAAACCTCAACCACATCATCAGCCCGTCACGATCCTCGAACCTGGCACCCGTCGACCTCACGGCCTCGAACGCTGCCTCTCTCGAATTCAAGCCGGCCCGGAGGAGCACGATCACGCTCTTGTCGCAGCTCCCGGCTTCCACTGCGAGCGCGGCCAACCCCGTGATGGCATCCGCTCCTTCGCAGGAGACTGCACTGGCGTGCACACGGACGGCTTCCATCGCCCATGGAAGCCTGTACGTCAACGCTTCCTGCAGTAGGTCGACCCCATCGTCATCACAGATGCCGATGACATCCGCGGATAACTTGCCCCGCATCCAGGCGTCAAGCGCCTCGGTCCACTTGGCGGGCAGGTCCTTGGGCGCGCGGAACGGGGCCGTATGAAACACGAGCTCTGCGAAGGCGACCACCGCAGACGACGCATCATCGATATTGCTTTCGGAAATCGCAGTCTCAGCTTTGCCGAGCAGCTCCACAAGGCCCTGCAAATTTGCGTCGAGGAACTGGCCCGCCGCCAATCCAATGCCGGCGGCGTGATAGCCCCTGCGCTGCGGCTCGGTCGTTTGCGCCCATACCCGAGCGGCCCGGGCCGTTACGAACTCACGAATCAGCTTCTGCTCGGCTTCCTGATACTGCTCCACCTGCCGGGCAAAGAGCGAGCCTGCCAGCGCGTGATCCAAGCTGTTCGCGAGCTCGGCGTCGTCGGTGCCCGCGTCCAAGAGCGCCAGTATCGCCGCATCGAGCGACGCCAGATCGCGGTCCCAGTCTGTTGCAGAGATTCTCAACTTCTTGGCCGCTGAGTCGCTGAAATCCCAGGCGCTGGAGTTGCCCGCGATGTACTCGACGAGTTCCTCGACGGGGACCCCAGCTACCGCAGCGATTCGTCCATAGATGTTCAGGGAGAGTTGCAGGATCCCGCTCTGCACCAGCGGCGCCTTGGCCTCATCGACGAGCTTCTCCCAGTTGCGCACGGCTTGGTTCGCCTCGCGCGTGGTCTTTTCCCAGACGACGTGAAGCACCAACCCCTCGACATCGACGAAGGCACGGCCTGCACGGCCCGCGACGTTGGCGAACTCCGCGGTCGGAATGATCTCCCGATTGCGCCAGATGGAAGGCACCAGCAGTACGCTCGCGGAGAGGTTGAGTCCTTGTGCCAGCGTCGGCGACGCTACCGTCAATCGGCAGTCGCCCGATCGCAGCAGACGCTCCACCTCAGTGAGGAACGGACGCGGAAGGCCCCCGTGGTGCAGGGCGACTCCATGCTGTAAGCACTGCACCGCAGGATGGCCCTCGCCTAGCCACTCGGCCCCGGTTGCCATCGCATTCCGGATGCGCTCGCTGGGAGCCGTCAGCGGCGCAAGAACTCCGTGCTCGATGCACTTGAGAATCAACCGTCCGAGGGTCTCGACCGACTTTCGCATCGGGCAGTAGATGAGAACGTCCTTCTCCTGGGCCACGAACCGCCAACCGACCGCCAGCGTCAGCTCATTCCTGTCGGATGGGAAAGCCTTGCGTCGCCTGGATCCGGTGGGCGGGTCGGCAGCTTCGATGAAGCGCGGCACAAATGGAGCCTCTTCCCCGACTCTCACTTCAAGCCGTGCAGCGCTCGACATCCATTGAATCACTCCGAAACGCTGCCTGGTTGGTCGCCACAAGGAATGCACGGGCTCACCAGGATCATCCTGGCGGAGCCATGCCACGAGGTCACTCATCTCCTCCGGGTCCGGGAACAAGGCGGACAAGCAGACGATTCGTCGGCCGTCTGCATCGTCCCGGCGCAGCAGCCGCTGCACGAGAGCCTCGTAGCGAACCTCACGTTCATTCGGCCCGAGCATGTGGCCCTCGTCGAGCACGACGAGGCCGACATCGTTGATGATCGAATTGTCGTTGCGGAGCGCGAAGTCGAGCTTCTCCGGAGTGGAGACCACGATCTTGCCTTTGCGGAGCGTTTCCGCATCGCCACTCTCAATGCCAGCCGAGCCATACAGCGACGACACCGAGAAGCCGAGCGGCACAAAAGTTTCCGCGAGATCGCGCTCCACCTGCGCGGAAAGCGCCCGTAGTGGGGTTACATAGACGGCGCGTTGGTCGGCGGCAAGCGTGCGCAAAATACAGAGTTCGGCGATCCGGGTTTTGCCCGCACTCGTGGGGAGAGCAACCACGAGGTCGTCCGCCGGGTTAATGGCCCGTCGCACTGCCTCGAGTTGTGAAGGCCACAACTCGATCGCCGATCGCTTCGCGGCGTGGAGTCGCTGAATATAGTCACGCCGAAGGTAGCGCCATCGATCAGCGTCCTCATGCTCGCGAGATAGAAGTGGAATCTGTTGATGCAGACTCAGTTTCCAGAGTTCGTCGAGGAGGTGGCGCGCCAAGATTGTCGTCCACCAATGGCTGACACTGCCCACATCATGGGCTGTGTCAGCGGCATGCTGAAGGAGTTCGTTGGCGGCTGTCGCCGACTGGTTCTCGCCGGTTGTGATCGCGTGGTCGAAGAGAGCCAGCGCGCGCATGAACGCCGAAACGATCGCTTCATCACAGGCGTCGGCCGCGTTGAAGTCTTCATCCTCGCGCAGGCGTTCGACGATCCGGTCATCCGAGTGCTCCGCGTCGAGGAGCCAACTTGCATAGCGCTGATGCAGGTTATCGAGTTGGCGACGCAAAAGCTGTACGAGTGCTGCCTCGGTTGGAGCGAGGTTCATCCTTCCAACTTCATCGGGCAGCATCGAATACGCCCTCGCAGAGTACCGTGCGAGATGAAAGGCCACCGCCGCACTCACTCGATGGAAGCCCGCTGCGCGATCATTGGCTCCACGATGAACCGCAGCCTCCATGGCCTCCCCCGCCACGAGAAACGGCTGATCGAGATTCGCGTCTGGCTTCATTGAGCGCAGCCGCAATGCCATGCTCAGGACGGCATGGGCATAGTCGAGCAGGTCCTCGGTCAGGCTGCTCGGAAACGCCGGTGAGCCGGACGGCATGACGCCGTCACGCCAGATCATCCCCCGGGCACGCCCTTTGTCGAGAAGGCGCTCCCTGAAGCCCGGCTGCGTTGCTGCGCTCAGGCGCTCCGTGAGGCTTTCGACCGACTCTGCCATCTACAGCCCCTCGAACAAGAGGTCGATGAACCTCGCGTGGTCTTCGATTCGAACGCCTATGGCGTGTCGAAGCTGTTCCTTCTTCGCGGAACCTTCCAGGTGAGTCTGGAGGAGGTTCTTTGGTGAACCACCAGTGAGAACGAAGAGCATGTGGGCAACGGGGATCCCGCGGAAGCTCGCCAACACCGCTCCTTCGAGCTCTTCTGCGAGATCGTCATTACCCGATTCGCGAAGTCGCTCCGCGATGAACAGGACCGAGTGACGGGTCGGTCTGCCCCGATCACGGTCCAGCGATTCGCCGGCCTCATCAAGGACGGCCTTCGACAACGTTGCACGGCTTTTTGACTCTCCTTTGAGGAGTAGAAGCTTGTCCTTGTCGGCGCGCCCGATGCCTATGATGTCGTCACCGCGGAGCGCCATATCGCGCCCATCCTTCCAGCGCAGACGTCGGATCGGGACGGCGTACTGAAGCTCCTGTTCCGCGAGCTCTGTTGCCAGTATTTCTCCGAGGTCGCCTGACCGTGCTGTCTTCCTGGTTGGGACGTGCTCACGCAAGAGTGCGGCGGTCTTGGAGGCACCCAGCGAGGCAATACGCTTCGCCGTGGTCTCCGGGTCCACATAGTGACCACGAACCAGCTCCCGAAGGTCTTCCAAAATCGAAGCGCGGTCACCATCACGTTCGGTCAGCACACGAAGCGAATGGCGCCCAACGTCTGTTCTTTCAACGTTGAGCCACTTGGATAGTGGATGTGCCTTTGCAACATTCACCGGATTCATCCGTGGGTTTGCTTAGCTGTCTGCACTGATGACTCGGAATTGTTCGAATCACTGATCGTCATCAGCCGCACGCGGCCGGTGAGGAGCTGCTGCATCATGCCCTGCTTGAGGGCGCGGGTCTTGTCGCGGCGGGCTTCCAGCGCGGCAATCTCGGCGTCCATGTCGGAGAGGACGGTGGCGATAGCGGTTTGCTCCGAGAAATCCGGGCACGCAATCTCAATTTGTTCGATGGTTCGAGCATTCAGACTCGGCACCCCTGATGCTTCGTTGTACTGCTTCCAGTTGATCAGACAGAACCGGTAGAAGAAGAACAGTGCATGGTTGTCTTCGGTCATTGCACAGTAAAACAGCGTATCAACCGTCCAGAATGGCCTGTCCATGTACTGAGGCTGATCAATCGTTCCCTTGCGACCAATGAGTACAGACGGCTGGTCGTAAAGGGGCCGAGATGCGGTCCCGATCTGTCCGCCCGTGGCTAGGATGGGGTATGGCCCATTGGGCACTTCGACTTCGTGCTGGCTCTTCCCGTGACATACCGTCAGTACATCCGTAAGCCTCCAACGCTACCACATTAACGCCCTGATACAAGATTGCTATCTTTGAGTTTTTTATAAGGAGGAGCGATGTCATCATCAGAAGCGCGTCGGATTCATATTGAAGCATGGCAAGCTGG
>WBZO01004406.1_pt1 | contig 10515 bp, 9 predicted proteins | sample 5204261 | NCBI WGS metagenome assembly WBZO01 (sample SAMN12412400, study PRJNA552823) | activated sludge metagenome | isolation source: activated sludge from anammox sidestream of wastewater treatment plant... | place: USA: North Carolina | collected 2017-09
AAAGAACGTTGATGTATAATTTCAGCTATTTGATTTAGAGCCTTGGCTGATTGAGTATCTTGAGTTGATTGTTGTTCAGGCTTTTGTAACAAAGCTTCCAAATCATGATAAATAATTTTTTGTTGTGTTGGGTTAGATTTTGCAGGATAATGTTTGCTTACTTCATTATCAAAAAGCGTTAATCCAAAGGCATCTCGCTGATTTTTGAGCAATTGCATGATAGCTGCAGCTGCATAAACCGAAAATGATAGCTTATTAAATTTATTTTCCTTTTCTGCTTCAAGTGGGAATAACATAGAGTTTGATATATCAATCATTAATTGACATCTCAAATTTGTTTCTTCCTCATACCTTTTTAAAAATAATTTATCTGTTTTGGCATACAACTTCCAATCAATATGTCTTGTACTCTCGCCTGGATTATAAATACGATGCTCGGCAAACTCAACCGAAAACCCATGAAAAGGACTTTTGTGTAAACCTGTTATAAAACCTTCCACTACTTGCTTAGCAAGTAACTCTAATTTAGAGAATGGTTCTATTAAATCACGTTTTATCATTTTTATAAAGTTACAAATTTATATTAATGATAAAGGAAAGAATTTAGCAATTGCTAAATAAAAAACATATAAGTGGAAAAGAAGTAAGCTTTCTAGCTTACTTCTTTAATTGCATTAATTCTAAAGCAATATTAATAGTAACATTTTCGCCTAAGCCGCCACTGTTACCAATGCCGAATTGAGTACGATTAATAACAGCTTTTCCTTCTAAACCTGCTACATTATATTTTACTTCATTCCCATTAGCATCTTGCCCAGACTGCTCTCCAACGCCTAAATAATTGAATGGAATTTCGGTATCTATTGTTTTATCTTTTATGGTTAATTTCCCTTTTGCTAAGTAAGAAAAGCCTTCAACAGCCGACTCATTCTTTACAATTTCATTTGCCTCAAAAGTAATTTTAGAGAATTTTTCTGAGTCAAAGAAATCAGATGCAGCTAAATGACTATCACGTTTTGCATTTTGAGTATTAATAGTTTTAGCATCAATTTCAATGTATATCTTCTTCTCGGCACTTTCTAAATTTACCCAACCGCTATCAATTACTGCTGTACCTTTTACATTAGATACAATATGACGAATACTAAAATCAACAGCCGAATGAGAACCATCTACATCGTAAACACCTTTTAATTCATTTACATCTTTAGTGTTAGCTTGTCTAATACTATCACACTCAACTTCGCTCGAACAAATATATTCTTTACCATCAATAATACAAGTTAAATGAGACTCGGGCATTGGCACATCTTTCTCAGGGTTTACAGAGCTACCAATTCCAACAATATAAGGAGCAATTACTAATGATACAATTGACATTAATTTAATTAAAATGTTCATTGATGGACCAGAAGTATCTTTAAATGGATCACCCACTGTATCACCAGTTACAGATGCTTTGTGTGGTTCTGATTTTTTATAAAATGTTTCTCCATTTATTTGTACGCCTTTTTCAAAAGATTTTTTTGCGTTATCCCAAGCACCACCAGCGTTATTTTGGAAAATACCTAATAATACACCACTAACTGTTACGCCCGCTAATACACCACCTAAAACTTCAGGACCAAATACAAAACCTACAATTACTGGAGTAATTAATGCAATTAAACCTGGTGTAATCATCTCACGAATAGAAGCCTTAGTAGAAATAGCTACACATTTTTCATATTCAGGTTTTGCTTTGTATTCCATAATTCCAGGAATCTCACGGAACTGACGACGAACTTCCTCAACCATATCCATAGCTGCACGACCCACAGCTGCAATAGCTAAAGCCGAGAAAATAAATGGAATCATCGCTCCTACAAATAAACCTGCTAAAACAGGGGCTTTATAAATATCTATAGCTGAAATACCAGCTACACCCACAAAAGCTGCAAATAATGCTAATGAAGTTAATGCTGCTGATGCAATAGCAAATCCCTTACCAGTTGCAGCAGTTGTATTACCTACAGCATCTAAATTATCAGTACGCTCACGAACCTCAGGAGGTAATTGACTCATCTCTGCAATACCACCAGCGTTATCAGCAATAGGACCAAAAGCATCAATAGCTAACTGCATAGCTGTAGTTGCCATCATACCTGCTGCGGCAATTGCTACACCATATAAACCAGCAAAATAATAAGAACTCATAATACCAGCTGCTAAAACTATAGTAGGAATTACGGTCGATTCCATACCAACCGATAATCCTCCAATGATATTTGTAGCATGTCCGGTAGCCGATTTTTGAATGATTGAATTTACTGGGCGTTTACCCATTGCTGTATAATACTCGGTAACAATACTCATTAAAGTACCAACTACTAAACCTACAAAAATGGCAGCAAATACATTTAATCTTGTAAACTCATAACCACGTAAACTCATATTTTCTGGTAACATCCAGTTTACAATAAAGTAAGAAGCAATAACGGTTAATACAATAGAAGACCAGTTACCTAAGTTTAAAGCATTTTGTACACTATCTTTCTCGCCTTTTACACGAACAAATAAAGTACCTATGATTGAGAAAATAATTCCTAAACCAGCAATTAACATTGGTAATAAAATTGGAGATAAACCACCAAAATTATCAGAAGACGCATCAATTTCTTGACCAAGAACCATCGTTGCTAAAATTGTTGCTACATAAGAACCAAATAAATCGGCACCCATACCAGCTACGTCACCTACGTTATCACCTACGTTATCAGCAATTGTAGCAGGGTTACGAACATCATCTTCAGGAATACCTGCTTCTACTTTACCTACTAAGTCAGCACCTACGTCGGCAGCTTTCGTATAAATACCTCCACCTACACGGGCAAATAAAGCAATAGACTCAGCACCTAATGAAAAACCAGTTAAAACTTCTATAGCTGTTTTAATTTGATTACCCTCTAAATGAGCAAACATAGCTAAAAACACAATAAATAAAGCACCTAAGCCAAAAACAGCTAAACCAGCTACACCCAATCCCATTACTGTACCACCAGTAAATGACACTTTTAAAGCTTTAGCTAAACTAGTACGCGCTGCTTGTGTTGTACGTACATTAGCTTTTGTAGCTACTTTCATTCCTATATAACCTGCAAAAGCAGAAAATACTGCACCTATAATAAATGCTACCGCAATAATCCAATGCGAATGAATTTCTCTTCCGTTTACTTCGTGAATAGTGCCACTCCATCCTAATAAGATGGCTGCTACAACAACAAAATAGCTTAACACTTTCCATTCTGCTTTTAAGAAAGCCATAGCTCCTGCAGCAATATAACCAGCCAATTCCTTCATGTTGGCCTCTCCTGCATCTTGCTTATTAATCCAAGCTGATTTAACAGCCATTACAACTAATCCTACTATTCCCAATACAGGAATCAAATAAATCAAGTTCTCGTTCATGATATTAATTTAAATTAAAGGTTGCAAAAATACGCATTTATCTGAAATAATAAAATAATTAACAATTTGATAATCAAATGGTTGTAAATTTAATAATTTAGTAAAGTCCATAAAATGTATTTAAGCGTACATTTTTTTCTTAGTTCAGATTAAAAAAAACCTCATCAATATGGGTTGTAGGTAATTGACAGGCTTTGTTTTTACACACATACACTTGTGTTTGCGTTTTATTATATCGGTTTTTTAATAGTGGTACATCAGATTCGGTGGTGCTTATGGCAAATACAACATGTGGTGGCGCTTGTTTATAAATTGATTTTAGATAAGATAGACTCTCGTCTCCAGTAATTACAATCTCAGTAGATGCTTGTGTGATCCATAATAATAAAATGCTCCAATTGCTATACCCTGCTCCATAATGTACTATTTCTTTGATTACTTTATTGAGTAAGTTTTTAGAGATTTGAAGATAAGAAGACTCGTTGAAATAAATTGACAATTGGTATAAGTTTAATGCCATTTGCGAACTTGAGGCTGGAATGACATTATCACTCCACTCAGCTTTTCGAACAATGAGTTTTTCTTTTGAGGCATCGGTAAAGAAAAAGGTTTGTGTGGCATCATCATAAAAATGTTGAATAGCGTAATCACACATTCGTTTGGCTTGATATAAGTAAGATTGATTTGCTGTTATTAAATACACTTGCATAAATGCCTCAATGGTAAAGGCATAATCTTCTAAAAAACCCGAAATTATTTTAGATGCACTAGCTAAATGTAACAAACTAGCATCTTGTCTTAAACAATGAGTGTACAAATAATCTGTATTAGAAACAGCGAGTTGTTTAAATGAATCTTCGTCAAATACTAAATAAGCTTCGCACAATGCTTTAATAATTAAAGCATTCCAAGATGTTATTATTTTATAATCTAAGCCAGGTTTAACTCTTTTATTTCGATGTTCTAATAAAATTAATTTTGATTGTTGAATGATATCAGATAGTTCAGCAACGGAGATATGGTGTCTGTCAGCTATTACACTATCCTCATCTTGCCTCATCAATATGTAATTATCTTCCTCCCAATAGCCTAGATGGTTTACATTATAATAATCGGCAAACACATGATAATATTGCGGAAGAAGTTTTTGAAGTTCTTCTTTTTTCCATACATAATACTTCCCTTCCACTCCTTCGCTATCAGCATCCAATGCTGAATAAAATCCTCCAGTTGGATTTAACAATTCACGTTTTACAAACTCAATACTTTCATATACGATATGTTTATATAATTGATTTGGATTTTGCTTATAGGCTTGAGTGTATAAGCTAATTAATTGTGCATTATCATACAACATTTTTTCAAAATGAGGAACTTTCCAAAGCATATCTGTACTATATCTTGCAAAGCCTCCACCAATTTGGTCATAAATACCACCATAAGCCATTTTGGTTAAGGTAAGTTGAAGATGGTTTTGTAGTTCGGAATCTTTATAAAAATACTGATAATACAATAAAAACAAATAATTATTAGGCATTGGAAATTTAGGAGCTCTATTTGTTCCTCCATCTTCTTTATCAAATCTTAGTTTCCATTTTTGGACACTTTGTAATAAAATATCTTTATCAAAATCCTGTTCTAATACCGACACATCTGGCATCTCTAATTGTGCTAAACCTTGAGTAAGTTGTTCGGCATAATCATAAACCTTTTGAGGATTGGTGTGAAACAACTCTGCTAAATTTTTCAAAATTTGCATCCATTGTTGTTTAGGAAAATAGGTACCACCATAAATTGGTTTTCCATTAGGTAAAGCAAAACAATTAAGTGGCCAACCACCCTGACCTGTCATTATCTGAACCGCACCCATATACACCATATCAATATCGGGGCGCTCTTCTCTATCTATTTTAATATTAATAAAATGTTGATTCATTAGTTGCGCCACCTCTTCGCTTTCAAAACTTTCATGTTCCATTACATGACACCAATGACAGGCGCTATATCCTATACTGATTAAAAGTAATTTATTTTTTTGCTGTGCTTTAGCTAAAGTAGTTTCATTCCACGGCATCCAGTTTACAGGGTTGTGTGCATGTTGTAATAAATATGGGCTAGATTCGTGTATTAATTGATTAGGCATTTTACTAAGATAAAAGAAAGTTGGTTTTATTCAAACAAAGATTAAAAGAAATCGTCTGAAAAATTAATGAGATAAACTTTTTCGGTTGCCCGTGTGAGGGCGGTATATAGCCATCTTATATATTCAACATTAAGCATTTCTTTGGTTAAATATCCTTGATCGATAAACACACACGACCATTGTCCACCTTGCGCTTTATGGCAAGTTACTGCGTAATTAAATTTTACTTGTAATGCGTTATAAAACGGACTACTTTTTAAATATGCCATTCGTTTTCCTTTTACTGGTTCATCTGCTACATCTAACATTACCTCCTCAAACAATTGTTGTTGCTGAGTTTTAGTTAACGACGGCACTTCAGTATAAATACTATCTAATAATAAATTAACCATTAGTTCTGGTGTATTTTGATAATCGCTTAACTCAACCAAACACTCAGCAAAATGAAATCCATACAACTCTTTTCGCTTAATAATTTTTTTAATCTTTAAACTATCACCATTGGCAATGAAACCAATTTCAGACGAATCTTCTAACCAAAAATAATTATTCTTTACCACCATCATTAAATCACCACTACATAAATCATCGTCCATATACCTTACTCTATTACGAACAGCTTGGTTAAATAAATTGGCTCGTTTATTACTTCTTGTAACAATTAACACATCATCATAACCATATTTACTATACGCATTATTTAAGGCATCTTCTAACTCATCGCCTGCTAACTTCACAACATCCTTAAAAACAGTAAGCTTAGGAAAATCTTGATTAAAATGACTGATGCAATTTCGAAGATGCGTTGCATTTAATAAAATACCACTAGCATCTTGTTGACGTGCTACTTGTTTTAATTCAATATGCTTAACATGAAAACGATAAGCTGTTTTTAAAAACTCAATACTTAATGCTGGACTTTCGTTACTGCCAACAGGTGGCAATTGAGCAGTATCACCTACTAAAATAAGTTTGCAATTCACTCCAGCATATACATACTCTAACAAACTTTCTAATAAATTACCATATACACTATCTCCTGTTGATTGGTCTAAACCAATCATAGACGCTTCATCAACAATAAAAATGGTATTAGTATGTTTATTTTCTGCTAACGAAAACATCACACCACCATCGTGTGTAGGAATTTTAATAAATATTTTTTTGTGGATGGTTTGAGCTAATTTTTCAGAATACAATGATAATACCTTAGCGGCTCTACCTGTTGGCGCTAACAATACACTCTTCCATTTAAAAACAGGTAAAGTTTTAGAAAGCGCCGCCAACATATTTGTTTTACCGGTTCCTGCATAACCTTTTATAACTAGTATTTCTTGTTCATTATTAGTTGCTACAAATTCGGATAATAAATTGAGTAGATGTTGTTGATCGGTAGTAGGTGTAAAATGAAGATGACTTAAAAACACCGATTTGAATTGACTAATGAAATTCATAGGTTTTAAAAATCAAAATCTGGGCATTTAGCAACACTTGTGCCTCTCTTATCTGAACCTAAGGAAGAGAAAAGTGGAGTTACACCTAACATTAATTCAAACGAATTAGCAGCCGATGAACGTAGCTTATTAATAGTATAATCATACGCAAAACCAGCGGTGACATTTTCCCAAATTCTAACCTGAAAAATACCGGAAATAAAATCTTTATTTCTAATGCTCGCCCCTACTCCAATGCGCTTAGCATAATAAGCCATTAAATTTAACTCGGCACTTGGAATAGCTGTAACTGTAGTGTGTAAATTGATTGCAGGTACCACTATCCATTGTCCATCAAATGCAAATTTCCTTCCGTAAGAAACATATAAATGCGGAGTTAAAATAGATTTACTTCCTATTTGCTTATCACCTTGAACACGTTTTAATTTTGTGATTTGTTGTACTGAAACATCAAAAAACATTTTTCTACTATACACTCTTATTCCGGGAATAAAATCAGGATAAGAATAAAATGAACCTAAATAAGTTGTAGAGTAGATAGGATCAAACTCCGACAATACATTTTTAGCAATTGAAAAACGCTGAACACCTGCCATAACTCCAAACGACATTTTATACTTATTAGTAATTGGCAGATGAATAGCATAAGAACCATAAATTCCTACAGTTTCAAAAATTCCATTTTTTTCTTGCGACAAATAAACACCTACATTATGCCATCGCTTATAACTACGCTCCTTGCGAATAGTATAGTTTGCACTTACGAAGTTTGAAGCAGGCGCATAATCAAAGCCAACCCACTGTTTTCTAAATCCAATTATTGATTCAAGTTTACCATTTGGATTACTACCAGCCGCTGCTGGATTATAACCGAAACTATTAAATGTAAACTGAGTAAACTGCCCCGTTTGCTGACACACACCAATGCCATGAACTAATAATAAGATATATAAAACTATGTTTTTCATCTATCTAATAATACTAACCGTTCCTTTTATAAATTGATGTTTGTTACTCCTTGAAAAATATAAAACATAATAATATGTAGCATCAGGTAGTGGGAGTGTTAAGTTTTTTCCATCCCAAGGAATATAATTACCTGTTTGATGATGCACCTGTTGTCCCCATCGATTATAAACGTATAAATCAAACTCCGGAAAATTATTAATTAAAGAAATGTTCCAAGTATCATTATAACCATCGTTATTAGGTGTAAAATGAGTTTCGGGAACTGGTTCACACACTGGATTTTCAATATGAAAATTAATGGTTGTGTCTTGATTATTAGCATCGGTTACTTTTACCGAATAATCACCTGTTTCCAAATTTTCTGCAGATGACAAAATTGAACCATTACTCCACTCATATTGTATAGGTGATAATCCAGTTTCAATAGTAATTGTTGCTTCTCCTAACTGACAAGGTTTTTCTTTCACTTGTAAACTCACACTTAAACTTTGTGCATTAAGTATGCTATTCAGCAACAAACATAAGATGGTATAAAAAACATGACTTCTCATTTATTTACAATAATTATGCATTAATTCATCAGCAGCTACCACACCATGTTGTTTAGCTGTTTGTAATGTTTCACATGCCTTTATGTTATCTCCAATTTTAGAATACATATAAGCCAATGCAAAATAAGCATCATTAAATTGCTTATCTAGGTCGATGGTCTTTTTATAATCTTCTATAGCCGCGTTGAAATTCTCTGTTAATTCGTTCCAATAAGCCCTATTATAGTATGCTAATGTGTAATTGGGATTTAGTGCAATACATCGGTCTAAATCTTTAAGGGCATTTTTATAATCATCTAACAAGCCTAATGCAAGTGCCCTATTATAAAATGCTTTGTCATGTTTCGAATTAGCTTCTATCACTTTATTAAAACAATCAATGGCATCTGCATATTTTTGTTTCTTTGCATAAATCATTCCTTTTAATAGGTTGGCTTCATAAAAAGAAGGATTGATTTGTAGGATTTGTTTAATTGTTACGTTAGCCTCTTTAAGTTGATTTAACTTGAGTTGTGAATATGCTTTAAAATACAACATACTATCAACTGGTAATTCAGATGTATGAATTGAGTTAATCTCATCAATTGTGAGCTGATACTCTTTAGCTTCGAAATTCGATTTAATTTTTGAAGCCTGAGTTTGAGCATAGGAATAACATACGAGTGAAATAAACACACTCAATAAATATATACTCTTGTTTATCAATTTAAATAAAGGGTAACAAAAATTAGAAAATCAAAATTAAGATAATTTTTAAGACTAGAAATAGATAAAGTAAGTAATTCTATATTATATTGTTAATTCTGAAGTTATGACGGTTCTTTTTCTACCCAATCTCCATTGTCTTTAATAAGATTGATGAGCTCATCAACGGCATGTTCGGTTGGGATATTTTTCTTTACTACCTCTTTCCCTTTGTATAAGGAAATTTTACCTACACCTACGCCTACATAACCATAATCAGCGTCTGCCATTTCTCCTGGCCCATTTACAATACATCCCATAATTCCAATCTTCACACCTTTTAAATGACTGGTGCGTTCTCGAATACGTTGAGTGGTTTCCTGTAAATCAAACAAGGTTCTACCGCAACTTGGGCAAGATATATACTCTGTTTTACTAATACGAGTTCGAGTAGCTTGTAAAACTCCAAAACTCGTTGAATTTACAAGTTGTGGTGTAGCGCAATTTATAGTTTTTAACCACAAACCATCACCCATACCATCTAACAATAAAGCTCCTGTTTCGGCAGAAGCATACAACTGAAAATCTTCTTCAGACAAATTCTTATAATTATATTTTAGAATTACTGGCATTGATATCTGAGCAGTCATTAACTTAATAAACAATGCTCTTATTTCCATCATAGTGTTATCAGAAAAACTATCAGCTATTAATACTATATTATTTTTAGTCTTTATTTGATTTAAGAAATTATCAGTCAATACATCCAAAGTAACGGCAACAAAATTAAGTTCAGGATGCGTATTTTCGCTTATTAAAAATTCATCTGCACAAAATAATGGATACTGTCGGATAGGTTGATTAATTTGTTTCCAAGTTTCGGAATTATAAATTATTCCTAAAGTTCCAGGAATTTCAAAATCAATTTTATTATTTCCTACATACACATAGTCGCAAGCCATATCACTTATATTCCATTTATCTGTTGGTATAGAGTAATTGTAACCTAATGGATAAAATGAAGCGGGTGATAATTGTTCTCTATGACTTAAATCGGCAATTACACGCGGTACATTATGTGCACCAATATTTATGATATTGGTAGATGTTCTACGAGTATATTCGTAAGGGTTATAAGGTAAATTCCATGAAGTGTGATTTGTTGAAGAATTAATTTTATGTGCTTGATATTTCTTAACTAAGGCTCTAGCCACTGGCATTTCAAATTCAGGATCTTCGGTTAATGACACACGAACCGTATCACCCA
>WBZO01007098.1_pt1 | contig 10514 bp, 18 predicted proteins | sample 5204261 | NCBI WGS metagenome assembly WBZO01 (sample SAMN12412400, study PRJNA552823) | activated sludge metagenome | isolation source: activated sludge from anammox sidestream of wastewater treatment plant... | place: USA: North Carolina | collected 2017-09
ATTCCTAATGATGAATCTGTGATAAAAAATATTCTACTGTTTGTTCTTAAAAATGAATTAAAACAAAAAGAATATCCAGATTTAACAGAAAATTAATTAAATAAGAGGAAAAAGAAATGGAAAGTTTAATATATTACGGATTGGTTTATTGGGGTATTGGTTGTATTTGTTTAGCTATTTGTTTTCTATCATTCTTCATAATGGTTGGTATTGTTAGAACAAAATATGATTCTTTAAACATATTCGTATTATTTCCTAAACTACATAAATCGTTAATAATGAGTTTAGTTCCTTTCGTCACTATTTTCATTATAATACTCAATCTGTATACTATTGTTTATTTAACGAAACTAAAACACACTGACGATGAACTTTTTGGTGATGCTTTGGATGCTATGTATAATTACATCGAAAACAAAGTAGATTTTGCCACTTATGTTAATGACTTTTCTAAAATTACCACTCGTTATAAATTACTTAAACATAATTAATTTATAATTAAACAATTTAGAGGATTTATAAAAATGGAAGATTTTGTTTATTTTGTAATAATGTATTTGATAGTAGGTTCTTTGGGAGTTGTAATTTATTATTCATTTGCTGTAATCTTTGCAAAACTATTCCCGGAATATAAAATTCCTGTATCGATAACAAGAGGGGCAATAGTTTTATGTTTATTACCACCTTTAAGTTTCATGTGCGTCCTAGGTTTTGTGTGTAGAATAATCTATGAAACAAAGTTTAAAGATATAGATGTTGAATTATACAATTATTCAATATCTATAATAAATGCTTATGACAATGGTTTTATGTCACGTGACGTCTATACAGCTCATTGGAACAATATTTTAACAAGATATAAATTGTTAAAATCAATGAAGAAATAAAATCAAACAGGTGAAAAAATGTTAAAATTAATGTATCAAATAGTCCCTAGTATATCACAGATAGGGATTATTTTTATAGGTTTGTATTACTGTGATAAATTTTAAAGAGGAGAATTATTTTCATTAATAATTAAATTGTAAAAAATAGGAGTTTAATTTTAATATAATACCGTTTATATTATCATAAATGGTAGATAAGGAGATATAAAATGAGTTTAGAAAATTTAGATGTAGTACAACCAACCACCGAACAACCACAACACACAAAAAAACACAAAAAAGTTCTTTACAAAATCCCTGTAAGTGCAACTAGAGTATTTACACATCTGGAAGATAATGAAAAATTCTATGATTACAAAGCTAGGAAAGAGTTAGGGATTTTAGCTAAAGTACCCGCTTCTGAATTTACAGGAGATGCTAACGGAGTATATGTTCTTGGTTATGGATGGAAATGTAAATGGTTACATTACAACAACGAGTTTGTTTTGAAATTATTTACTGACGAGAACGAAAAAAGAAGACAACTTGGACAAGGAATTATTAACTTCTTTGTAAGTCGTGGGTTGTTAAAGTATTACGCTGTAGCTCTTTTAAATGCTAAGTTAAGATTTAAATTCCGGCTAATCGATATTTTAGTAACTGTGATAAACAATACCGGTTATCTCACAGCTTTCAGAAAACATCCTGTCTATGAAGATAACTTTAGTAGATACTTATCTAATGAATGGGTTGCGAAATGGTGCATGAACATTGATCTTCATGATACTGGTATTTTCTTAGACAAGAACTACGAATTACTTTTTGAATTAGTCAAGATGGTTAAGGTGGTTGATGAATCTGAAAAACATCGAGAAAAATCAGAATTGATTAATAGTCAAAAAGAAGTTAAAGAACAAGATTAAATGTTATACAGAGAGAGACTTTTGTCTCTCTCTGTAATATAAATTTTTTTATTTTAAAAGGAGAATATGTAATGTTTGGTATAGACTTATTTATTATTAAGAATTTTATTTTAAGTTTATTTGAATCTAAAGAAGAACAAAAAAATGATGTTATGTCTTTAGATTATAGTAATAATTTAATAGATTTTTCTTTATTAGGGGAAGGATTTGTTTTAAGTGAGGATAAAGAATATTTATTAACAAATGGAACATTTAATATATCAGGGATGTTTGTTAAACATTACAGTACTGTTAAAAATAAATGTATAAACCTATTTAAAAGATATGGTAATGGATGGAGGTTAATTAAATCTTTTCCACTAAAAAGTGGTTATAGTGCTTACAATGCTAAAAGTTTCTTCACAATAGATAACGATATATTAATAATTCAACAACATAATGATAATAAATTTCTATTTTATATAGAAAGATATAAAATAGATAACAATGAATATCGTTTAACTAATGTAGGTGAAGTAAATCTTTATCAAGGATATGGAAATTTTGACGATGAACAAATTTTTATTGACTCTATTACAAAACAAATAACTATTTATTTTAATAATTTTAGAGAAGACAAAAATCTGTTATTTAAAATATCCTATTTAAATGATATAAAAGTTGTTAATATTATCAACCTAGAGATAAAAGGAGATTATTATAAATATTTATCTGATGCTAATAAATTAAATTCTAGATTCAACTATGTTCCTATAAATAGTCCTTATAAATATTTAAGTAATAAACCAGATGGACTAAAACTTTGTTTTTACGATATGGTTGAAAATAAGTTTATTTATTTTGAAATAAAAGATGATTCTATAAAATTAAAAAATAATTCTTATGTAAAAAGAGTAGAATTAATTCTTCATTCTGGATTATTGTTTATCATTCATGAAGCTTTCAGGGATGAATATTTATCTATATTTAAAATAATTGAAAGTTCTGTCTCAACAGATGAAATTCAGTATTTAAACTTATTACAGGAGATTGATTTAACTCATGAGGTTAATAAATTATCTAAAAAAGAGAAAATAAATTTCTTCTTTGATTGGATGTCTTCTTGCAGTATACTTGTCGATATAAAATATTCTAATGATTTTGAATATATTCAAATTTCTTATTTAACTAAGCCTGGAACTAAATATGGTTTTGGATGTAATAGGTTGATATTAAAAAAGAATAAATTTAACAGATATGAAACAACTGGTGTTATCTTAAAAGATAATGATAATGAAATTATTTTAAAACCTTATTCTGATAAGATACTTCACATGTTATGCAACAGTATGAGAAAAACATCTTTTTATTTTCCTGATATAAAAACTAATGAATTAGTAGAATTTAGTAAAATAAAGAGAAAATTAATTATGGAAAATAACAACTCAGTAGACTCATATGTAGAAACATTAAATAATCAAATTGTCGTTATTAGAAATAACTGTGTAGTTATAACTAACGCTATTTCAAGAGAAACGTAAAATGGATGAAGAGTTAAAAAGAAAAGCTAGAGAAGATTTTGAAAGGTTCTATGGAAATAATAACCAACATATCATCAGGTTGAATGAACATAATGAGTATATAAATCCATTCGTTCAAGATGCTTGGTGTGGTTGGATGGCGTGTTATACTTATTTTCATAGTGTAGGAAAGGATTATGTTGCTATAAGATATAATAAACTTAATCCTAAAGCTTGGGTTATTTATCATAAAGATAATCTTAACAAAAAAGATTTCTGTCCTAATTCTTTTTTAAATATTAAAATAGAGGATTTTGCAGAAATAAGACCTCATGTTTTCTTATTTATAGGAGATATAGATAATGATTCTGATAAATTAAAAGAATTAGGTTTTCATGTTATAAGAGATAGTTTTTACTATCAATAAAAAATTATTATAGGAGTATAAACATTATGGAAAAATTACAAATTTTATTGATATAGTTGTTTGGTTGTTATTAGTGTTCTGTATTCTAAAAATTTCTTTATTCATACGTGAATTGAAAGATTCATATAAAATCACTTCTTTGTATTTAAGAGAAATGGTGCAACAGGATATTGTTAATAATTCTTTACAATGGTTTATAGTTTTAGTTTTGTCTGTTATTTGGGTATCTATTTAATATTTATAAAAGGAAAAAGAAAATGAAAAATATCACTATCGTTTACAACAAATTCGATATCGTTTCAGTTATAGCTGCTGCGTTTATGTATAGTTATTATAAATCATTAGCTGTACAATTTAAACATAAAGTTAAAGCATTAAGCAATGATAGCAGTGAAGTATTTCTTGTTACAGAAGATCCTAATTATTTTTATCTTTTCATAGGTATCTCTGAAGTAGGAAAAAGATTCTTAAAAACAAATCACAAACTTATCTTTAAGAACGATGAAGGTAATGTTTTATCACAAGTTTATCATAGTGTGAAACAAGACAAAAACGAATATTCTATGTTATATAAGAAATTAAATATAGCATTGGATAATTTTCTTACAAAAGATCTTAATGAAGCAGAAGCTGCTTTATGTTTGAAACATTATCTATTAAGTCTTGATGTGTTAAAAGATGAAGCTGATTTTGTCTTTCTTTATGATGGTGAAATTAATAAAGAAGAATTTAAATCTTTTATAAAAGAACTTAAGAATAAATTTAAAACTAATTTCACAGGTAATAATCCTTTTACACAATCAAAAGGAATACTCTTTCCTGTAGCTACTGTATCAGATATGTATGCTGTATGGGTTTCTAGATTCATGAAACTTTCATATAGTCATTATATAAATATAGTAGTGACTGGAAGAGGTGTGGTTGTTGATAGTGATGTACCTGGAATTAAAGAAAAGATTTTTGATGAACCTGGTTATGTAATGGCTTACCAGTACCTTTAATATTATATTACTATCAGATAGCTAAAAAGCTATCTGATAGTAATAATCTATTTTTTATTTTATAAAATTATATTTTTATATTATTGAAAATAAAAGGATATGTTTTAATATATAGAAGATATATATTATAGACAATTTGAATATTATTAATCTATAAAGGAAAAAAATGCAGAAAAATGAATTAGGTATAATTAGAATTAATGAAGATTTTGGAATACAAACAGAAAACAAAAATTTAATTAATAATAATAAAGAATTATATCCACATATGGTTGACACACATTTAATAGATAAACCTATATATAATGCATTAACCATTATGTCTTACGATTATGATTTAAACACAAAAGACAATAAAACACATTATTTGAAATCTTATATAGATAGATTTCAGTTATTATGGACCGGGAAAATAAGAGCTGAAGTAAGATCAAAAGATACTAATAGAGATTATAAAGAAGGCGATATATGTATTCTTATAGAGGGTCATTCTGATCAAGGTGTGTGGATAGGTACTGGTAATGTTTTATCATTTAAAATAAAACATGTGGATACTTTTGGATTAGGTAGAGATAATATTTTATTACACTATAAATTATTAACTAAAATATTTGTTAAAGACATAGAAAGATCTATAAAAGAATTAAAACAATTTGGTTTTTAATATATTAAATAGTCGTTATAAAAGTTTTTAGTAATATATACTTTAATTGATAAAAGTTAACAATTTTTTTAATATAAAAAGGGAGATTTAAAATGATACCATTTATAAATCAAGATATTTTAGTAGTTACTATTTTAATATTTTCTATGGTTTTTGCTCTTGGATATAATCTAATAAAAATTATCGTGAAACATAATAATGAATATTGTGATAATTATTCATTAAGTTTTGCTAAAGCTATAAGTTTTGTTATGTTGGTGAGTGTTATCATACTTTTTATGTTTCTCACTGGTGTTTAAAAAATGTATATAATGTCTAGTGATGGAAAAATATGGTTTACTGAACAAATTACCCCTACACAACTACATACTTATGAAGTTAATCCTGTTTATCTTTCTAAAGAAAATGAGATATGGCGTGATATTAACCACTTTTCACAAATTCAAATAAACGATATTATTTTCACAACATCTAACGAAACTATAATTAAAAAACTTTTATTAGAAAATCCAGATTTAATAAAAGACAAAGATATAATAGAAATAGATGAAGAATGTGAAGATTTTAATGATCGTATAATAAACGAACAATTAGATAAAGATTATTTAAATAATACATTAAATGATCCTGATTACTATATTTAAAGGAGATTATGAATAAAAAATTATTCTATTTTGACTTAGAGGAAACTGTTATACAATCTTTCAACGATCCTATCTTTTGTAATGAAAATGTTATAGAGTTCTTCATAGAGAAGAACTCTATAACAGAAATAGGTATATTTTCAGCAGCTATAATTAATGAAGATCATAAGAATTATTTCATTGTTCATATGTTAAAAGGAATAGAAAAAAGATTTAACATAAAAATAAATCAAGATAGAATAGTACCTATGGAGCAAGTATCTTCTTTATACAAAAATAAGAATGGTGTATTTGTAGATGTATGGGAAATGTTATCTCTGTATGGTAAAGATGGCGCTTTTCATTATTATTGTAGTAACATGCATAAGAATAACATAACTTGTATTTTATTAGATGACGCTTTTGAAAGCATAACCATAAATAACCATAAAAGAAGATTAATTACTAAGATAGTTAACATAAAGGAACTTAAGGTATAAATACGAATAATGTCCTTAAACTAAAAGCAGATCATATCAGCTCTATTTATTTAGGGGATTTTCGAGTTATTGTTTTAATAAACCCTAAAGATTTAGAATTATATACTGAAAAAATCTATCACGGAATGGAACTTATAGATCACGGTGAAAACTCACATTCTTATAAAAAAGTTATAAGGATAACAAAAACAACTAATGAAAATTATGGTGAAAACGATTCCATACAAAAAGTTGTTCATGTTTATTTAGTTGATATTTAGTTATATAGTTAGATAGATGGTTTTACTATATCCATCTATAAATTTTTTATTTATTTAAAAGGAACATAAAATGTCAAATATTATTCAAAAATTAACAGATGATTCTTTTTTGATTAAATCACTAAAACAACAATTATTAAATTCAAAATTTGAAGATAATAATGAGTTGTGCAATAGAAAACCATATATTGCTTATTCAGAAATTTCTCATATTTTCACATATGTTGACAAAGATTTAGATCATTTAAAATCTGTTTTACAACAATATAAAATGTTTTATGATGAGCTATATTTCTTATTACACGATAAAGCTATAGAATACTTAAGAAATAAACACTCTCATGGAAAATTCAGTGTATATGTAGAACACGAAGAAACATATAATAAGATAATAGAAATTATTCTATTTTGTATAGAAACTATAATGAGAGGAGGTATTATAGATTCTGTAAATTTCTCTAATTACTTAAATCAAAATACAGAAGAAAATGAAAAGATAGCTATAAGAGTTTCAAGTTATTTATGTATGATGAACAGAGATAATGAATACTTTGTACATGTTCTTCCTAAAGTAGAATTATTATCAATAGAGAAAGATGAAAATAATGAAATTCATTATTATTTAGAAGAAGAATTACTTGCTTTTGAAATATCTAAAAAATAAAATTTAATTAAAAAGAAAGGGAAATATGGATATACAATCTTTAAATTTTGAACTGCTTAAAGCATTCATAGGTTGGTGTTATAGTAAAGATTTAAAACCACAACTAGTTGTTAAGTATTTTGAGAATATAGGTATAGATAAAAGTTATTTTGAAAATAATACTATTGTTCTGAATATAGGTCAAAATTCTGTAATTGATTTATTAATGGAAGATAATGTTATTAGTTTTAAGAGTAGATTCAATCAAATTTCTCATAGTTTAGCTATACCAATAGAACATATTATAACATGTTTTCCTAGAGAAATACAAGGTTTGAATTTAGCGTTATATGCTATAGTAACATCTGTAGATTCTCATAATAAAAAAACTAATAAAGAAAAACCAAAATTAAGTTTAGTAACTAAAGATAAAGTCGATAATAATAAAAAAGGAGATAATAATGAAATTTGTAATTAGTAATGTCGATAATGTAAAGAAATTTGTTTCTTTACTAGAAAGAATAGTTGTTATATTAAAGAATGAAGGATATGATATAGTTATCTTAAAACACTATCAACCTGTTGGTTGTATTATAACAGATGATAGTTATTTCTGTTTATCACATAAAAAAATAGATCATGTAACTTTGTTAAGATTATTAAACAGAGCATGTGTTTTTAATGATGTGACTCTAGAAATGAAAGAAATTTTCACCAATCTTTTATTAGAATCTGAATCAGAGTTAGTGGGGTTTAGCTACGATGGTAGAATCTACAACACATTTTGGCCTTTTACTAATATATTAAATAAGCCCTAATCATGAATTATTTAAATGAATATTTTAATACTTTAGTGTTTTTAACTAATTATAATTCAGTTACTAATACTGTTGTTATGTTTTCTATTATAGGTGTTGGTAGTGTTTTTATTGTATTCTTCATGTTTGGAAGAACAGTATTAAAAAGATTAAACAGAAGAAATAATAGTAGTGTAGAAAATGTAAAATGGGATACGTTAGGTAACACAACAATCGGTTATAGACTTATTGGTATTATAGTTAATAGTATTAATAAAAATAATTATTTTGAATTTGAATATCCTTATAAAGACAAATTAGTTATTTCTCGTAATATTCCTGAAGATCTTAAAGAAGAACCTTTCATGACAGTGTATTGTTTAAAATTTAACCAATATTTAAATAACTATACTACTATATCTCAGGAATATTTTTCTATGAATGATTTAGATGCATCTTTAAATTGTTTTCTATATCGTTTAACTAGAGTACCAGCAGACTTTATGTCTGGTATGGGAGTATCAAACTTATCTTTATTAAGACAAAATAAAAAGGAATAAATCATTCATGTCAAACACAAATATAGAATTAAGACATCAAATACAAGGAAATGGTGTAAGATTATTTCTCATACAAACACCTACGTACGGTAAGAAACTTTCTGTTTTTAACAATCTGTTTAATAAAGCTAAACAATATTTTCCTGATTTAAAAGAAGAAGATGTTGATCTAGGTATAGCTAAAAACACAGGGTATATGGATCATCACGCTCTTATAACTTTCACTTTAGAAGATAGAGAGAAACTTCCTGAAGATTTTAAAAAACTAACTTGGTTTGATTATTTTGTTTGGTTAATAGAATAAAAAAAATATATTTTAATAAACTATTATTTAATTAGGAGAGGGAAATGGAATCAAAATTAGATCAATTTGCAATAACAAAACTTATTATCGAAGATATCAAACAAAAAGGATATCATAAAGTTGAAACTCCTACAGGATTATTTTTATATCTTATCAAAACAACTCTTTCTGAATTTAGTACTATAAGAAAGAACACACCTTGTCTTTGTTTATTATCGTCACCTATAGATTTAGATAAAGGAGAAGTTATAGATATTGATTACTTTATGATTGAGTATTATTCAGTCATAGATATTATCTTAGCTGTTAATTCATTCCTTGACAGATTGTCTTTACTTAATGGTTCAAATAATAATCCATGTATGTATTCTGATTATTATCGTAAGTTAACAGAAGACCCTCATTGGAATGTTCCCTTATCTATCTATATAAAAGAAGAAAGAACTCTTTCTACATTAAGTAGTCATTACGATTATTTAAAACTAGTAATAGTTAATTTTTCTAAATTAGTGTTTGGTGAAAAACATCATTTCATGATGAACTCTGGTATGGTTGTAGCACATGGTGATAAGGGTAGTGGTTATAGTGGATTATGGGAAGAACATAACATACCTTTCCATAGAGGTATGTTAATGTTTTTATTAACCTATACTAAAGCTATGGATGAAGAAAAACATAAGTCTTGTGAATGGGTTATCGACAACTATCCTAAGTATCTTCCTATGATAGAAGAAGCTGAAAAGTTAACACTAAAAGAAAAATTTGATATCATAATTTAATTATTCTTATATCTAACTGATAGACACATCAGTTAGATATATTGTATTTTTTATTCATAAGGAAAGTGAAGATGAAAGCATATTTATCAGGATCATCAGAAATAAATCAATTAGTAAAATATTTATACGGTAGTTCTTTTGAAAAAACTAATTCTATTTCTAATACTGAAATGGACGCTGTTCATAAATTAGAGTTTCTTTTTGATGTGAATGCGATGGGTCGCAAGAAACTTGAAAACACACATAAGATGTTTAAAGAATTTATGGATATGTATCACACTATAGTTTTTGAAAAAATTAATGAGTTCGGTATAGAAAATACTGAAGGAGGTAGTTATAATCTTAACTCTAGTGAAGACTATATGTGTGACAATACAGATAATCAAGTCTTGCAGTATGTCGACAGTATCATAGAAGAAAATAAATGTAAGAGTTTAGTTATTTGCACATATATGGAAATAAGAGGTTATGAGATTACACTTAGACAAGAAGTTTCATTAACCGATTTTAATCCTGAGGATGTCTTTAAAAAGATTCATTAATAAATTAAAAGATAAAAATACATTACTATCATACAGTTTTCTGTTTCTATAGGAATTTTTTCTATGTATGATAATCTTTTAACTATTAGCTGGAATGTGTTTGAATATAATTAATTAAATACATTC
>WBZO01007100.1_pt1 | contig 10511 bp, 7 predicted proteins | sample 5204261 | NCBI WGS metagenome assembly WBZO01 (sample SAMN12412400, study PRJNA552823) | activated sludge metagenome | isolation source: activated sludge from anammox sidestream of wastewater treatment plant... | place: USA: North Carolina | collected 2017-09
GGCGAAGAGCACCGCGTAGCCGGCCGGAGAGGCCCCGAACGCCGACAAAAGGGCGCCGCCCAAGAGCGACCCGGCGAAGAAGGCCGCGGCGTTGGCCAGGTTGAACACGGTGAGCACTTCCACGCGTTTCTCGGCCGGAATTCCCTCGAAGAACAGTAGAAGCGTCGCCAGCTCGTAGGCCGCCCAGACCATCCCGCAATAGCACTGGCCGATGAGGAGCCAGCCGAAGTGGTCGCTGACCATCCAAAGGACCGGCAAGGGGCAGATGCCCAGGCCGCTGAGGCACAGCACGCGCCGCGGTCCAAGCCGCTGTACCACCCGCCCTAGCATAGGGAGGACCGCGACCTTGGCCAGGTAGGCGGCACAGACCAGCACCACGTAGCCCCAATACGAGAGTTGGAGGTGGACGAACATGTAAGGCGTGAAGTACGGCCCGGCCACTTGCACCGCGGCCTGCATGGCCAACAGGAACAGCAGGGCGCGAGGGTCGGCGTTGTCGCGGAAAGAGCGGATGAGGCGGACCAAGGCCAGTGGGTTGCGCGGGGGCATCCCTGGCGCGGGGCTTTGCCGGGTGAGGAAGCCGGCGGAAAGTCCGCGGCTGGCTGCAGCAATGAGAAAGAGGACTGCGAACGCCGCGAGCGGCGCACCGGCGGTCTTTCCCCATTGAAGGGTGGCCCCGCCCAGGACAAATCCGGTCAGGATGCCTGCTTGGCAGAGCAACGTGCGCTTGGCGAAGTAGCGAGATCGGATGCGTTGGGGGACGAGGGTCCCAACCCAGGCATTCCACGCGGGTCCGGCGCCCATCCCCGTTGCCCAGTAGATGGCGATGATTGCGAACACCAGCGTGGTGGGCATGGCGCCCAGGACGGCGGCGGCCACCAGCGGCAGGAAGGTCAACGCCTGGACCGCCACGCAGAGCACGACCCAAGTGCGATGGCTCCCCACCCGTCCGAGCAGATAGGGAGCGGCCACTTGGAGCACAGCCCCCAGGAGCATGGGCACGGTGGCCGCCAATCCGCAGGCCAACTGGCTGGCGGTCAATGCAAGGACGAAGGCGGGAAAGTAGTTTTCGCCGATTCCGACCATCACGCTGGCCGTTGCTCCGTCGGCGCAGACCGCGTGAAGGTCTTTCCGCAAGGGGCTCAAGGGGCACGCTCGCTTTCCTGCGACGAGTCGGCCGGCTGTCGAGTGCCGCGGGCCGCGCGGATTCCCTTCCACGCTTCGTCGGCCAACGGCAGATGTCAGGGCGGGACTTTCAGGTGTTTGTCGTGGATCTCAGGGGAGGGAGGCCAGGCTTTCGACCAAGGCCATACGCTGATCGGGACTGGGCCGGGGTGCTTGCCGGGGCACATGGCGGTCCACGAACGAAAGGCGAGGGACCAGTCCGCGGCGGTTGGCCACTTGAATGGCCAGGCCGGGCCTGGCGTTCGCTTCGAGGACCACCGGCCCTCGGGCGGCGTCGAGCACAAAATCAACGCCCAGATAGCCCAACTCCAATCCATCGGCAAGATGCATCGCCGCCATGAGGAGAAGGTGGAAATCCGGGATCACACAGCCCTGGATCGGCGCTCCGGTGTCGGGATGCAAGGCGATGGCCCGATCGCGGCAGACGCCTCCGAGCGTCCGGCCGCTACGGAGGTCCACGCCGGCGGCCACTGCCCCTTGGTGCAGATTGGCCCGGCCCCCGGACGCTCGGGTGGGGAGCCGCACCATGGCCATCACCGGAACGTGCCGATAGAGGACCACGCGGATGTCGGGCGTGCCCCCAACGGCGATTCCTTCAAAAAGGGGGTGCGGGATGATGCGTTCCTCGAGAATGGCCACGTCCGTTTGACCGGCCAAGGAGTAGAGGCCGGACAGGATGGTGGCTACATGGTAGCCGAGGTCGGGCCAGGAGATGCGGTGGCCCATGGGGGTAATGACGGCTTCGGCATCGTGCCCGGCGGCTACCACGATGCCGCGGCCTTCCGCGCCTTGGGCCGGTTTGACCACGAAATCCGCCCGGCCCTCAAGAATGTCCCTGAGCCGGCGGATGTCGCCTTGGCGGCGAACGACGCCGTAAGTCGCAGGGGCGGGAATTTGCCGGGCGTGGCAAATCTCCTTGGTCCGCAGCTTGTCGTCCACCAGGGGGTAACGCTTGCGGGGGTTGTTGGGGAGCACGCATTCCGCGTTCCGGCGGTTCATGCCCAGGATGCCCCGCGCACCTTCTGACGCTTCTTAGGATCGGGAGAGAAATAAATGCCGGGTTTGACAAACTAATGGAAGCAACTGCGCCGAGGAGACTTGGCCGCCTGGAAGATGCTCGCTCGCAGTTGCTTCCATTCCTGGGTTTCCCACGTATTTGCGGAGTCGAAGAAAGACAAACTCCGCCCGCGACTCATCCCGGCGATGGCGGCTCGAGGCGGGCGGACTTTGCCTTTCCAATTTGTCAAACCCGGCATTTATTTTTCTCCCGATCCCTATCAGGCGTCCCCGCCGACCGCGTCCCGGAACCTCCACAGTTCCGAAAGCCGGTAGCCGGTGTAGCGGCCCACGAGCACTAACGCGGCAATGGTGAACAGGTGAATTTCAGGATGGGCGAGCAGCAGCAGTCCGACCCGCTCCCACCGGAGAAGCACGTAGCAGAGGCCGGCCATAAACAGCGTGCCGGTCAGGAGTCGAACGGCCGACCGCACGCCGTCCTGCTCCGAGTTCACGTAGAACCTCTCTATCGTCATCGTCATAATAACCATGGGGAGGAGCACGGCCTCGATGCCGGGCGTCCAGCCGCAGTAGTCAAGCGCCGAGATCCCAAGGACCATGGTCAGCACGACCAGGGTGAGCATGACGCTCAAGCGCGGGACCATGAGCAGTCGCAGGCGTTCCAGGAAGAGCCGGCTGGAGAGCCCCACGGCCAGCACGGCGGCGAAGATCATCAGGCCCGTCTGCCAGTTGGCATAGACGAAGCTCAGGGCCAGCAGGGCCGGAGTGAAGGTGCCGAACGTCCGCATTCCGACCATGGTTCGCAGGATCGAGGTGGCCAGGGCCCCCAAGGGCATGAGCAGGATGACAGCCAGAACCTGGTGCATCTCGACCGGGAGCCGCGTGAGATCCAGGATGTCGGCGAGCTGGTCGCCCGGGGCCCTGGTGGCCCCTTCCGGCGGGGGCATGCGTACCAGCGAGAACCGGTACTTGAGGTTGGCGACGCCCGTGGCGCGAACGACGCCCGGGTTTCCATAGCGGACCGGCAGGAGTCCCGCGGGAGTGGGCCGTGCGAGCCCGCTTTCGAGATCGAACGGCTCCCAACGGGCGCCCGGCCGCACTTCGACCCAGGTCTTTGGGCGGATCGCGGCGCCCCGCTTGACCTCGAAGCCGGTGACTACGCGGGCGGGAATCCCTCCCGCCCTACACAGGGCCACCATGGCCCGAGCCCGGCCCAACGGGGCGGCACGCCCTGACTCGATGGCCCCGGCCGCATCCCGGGCGGCACGCTCGTCGCCAGCTCCCACGTGTACCGTGCAGTAGTCCAGGGCCCGCTGGACGAATTGCGTCCGGCTGGGCTGGTCTTCGAGCAACTGTTCGAGGGTCCGGGCAACTGCCATGCTGCCGGTCTGGATCGAGTCCTCGGCCCGCAAATAAACCGTGTTGGCGCCTTCGGAATCTGGAGTGTTGGGCCGCCAGGTGGCCCGCCGCGTGAGGTGGAGGTCGAAGTCGGCGGTGAGGCGAATCGGGCCTGGCTGCTGGGCTACCGCGGCCAACTCACGGGCCTCTTCGGGCTCCTTGCTCTTTAGCCGTTTGAGCGTCAGACCGGGGCCTCGCACCGCCCGGTGGACCAGGCGGGCGTGCCGGGTGTTCAAGGGACACGCCAGCCTGACCCGGCTGCCCGACTTGTCGGCCACCCCGGTGACCTCGTAACGGAGACGCCAGAACGTGTCGCCGCGGTCGGCCTGGGCGGAACTGCGGTGGTGGGCCCGCCATGCCAGGGTTCCCGCTCCGGCGAGGACCAGGGCAATGACAACCCAGGGTGTCACTCGCCTTGCGCTCACAGATTCGCCCTCCCGCGGTCGAGCACAATGCCCGGCCAATCGGCTACTTCCTGGAAAAAGCGGCCGCGACCTGCGCCGCCGCTTCTCCGTTCCGGTCGCGGAGGGGGCGACGAGGCGATCGCAAACCACACAAATATAGTATGGGCGGCGGCACGAGCCAGCCGGCCCCCCGAAGGAGTCGAATTCCCGGCACAAAGCCGGGTTGCGAGGAGCCAGTCCCGTTTCTTTCACCGGCTCGAAAGCTGCCATCGCCCATTTAGCCGGCGGGCTTGTCCGCCGTGTTGACCAGCGCGTCCATCCCCTGTCCCCAGCGGCGAGCAAGCTCGCCGGCTATATGGGCGCGAGTCTCAGCGCGTCTCCATCAGTCCATAGGACTTGAGGCGCCCTTTGAACTTTCCGACGGTTTATGCCGATCGTTATTGTGGTCCGCTGGCCGCCGGGGGCAGGTCGAGGGGAATTTTTTTCAGAATCTCGCGCTTTATCGCCCAATCACCTCTTAACGTCTTCGAATCTTCTACTACAATAGGCGCGAGACGCGGCAACCTCGAAGTGCAAATCAGGAGAGGCACTGGGAAGGCACGAAGCGACAACGCGACTGGGCGCGATCCCAGAAAGTCCGCATTGGCGTAGCGTCTCTCAATCGCTACCCTATGCCAAGGTCGTTCCAGTCCGGCCCTTTATTGGACGCGAGCCGGACGACTCGATTTCGAGGTGAATTCCCTCGAGGCGCGTTGCCTCGACCCTCTGTTTCAAGGTGATTGCCCTCACCCGCAGGACGCACGAGCCCAGGTGGCCGATTCTCTAGGGCCGTGTCCGCTTCCAAGGTCCTGGCGACCGGGGGCATTCTGGAGGAAACCCTCAATGAACAACATGGACTGTGCTGAAACCTCATACTGCGCCAGCGTGGAGGAGGAGCCTCCGAGTTCCGGCGGCCAGCCGATCTCTCTGGCTCGGAGCGTGCGGCCGGCCGGCCGCAACGGGTCCCACCGCCGGGCCCCTCTCCGCGAGCTCTTTCTCGCTCCACGCCCCTGTCCCAGCCGCCTTCGTCCCAATCCCCAGACCAAGGCTTTCCGCAAGGCGTTCTTTCCCGATGTGCCTGACAAGCTCTGGAACGACTGGCACTGGCAGTTGCGGAACCGGATTCGGACGCTGGCCCAACTGGAGAAAGTCCTCGACCTCTGCGACGACGAGCGCAAAGCCCTGGTCCAGGCCAAGTCGATGCTGCCGGTCGGGGTGACGCCCTATTACGCCAGCCTCCTGTCGCGGGACGACCCGGACGAGCCCCTGCGGCGGACCGTCGTGCCGCGGACGGGCGAATTCACCAGGTCGCCGGGCGAGGCCGACGACCCGCTCGGCGAAGACGGGCATAGCCCCGTGCCGGGCTTGGTCCATCGCTACCCGGACCGCGTCCTGCTCTTGGCCCTGGACTTCTGCTCGACCTACTGCCGCTACTGCACCCGCTCGCGGGTGGTTGGGCACGGCGAGATCATGCCCAGCCAAGCGCGGCTCCAGGCCGCTATGGACTACATCCGCAACACGCCCACGGTCCGCGACGTGCTCATTTCGGGCGGCGACCCGCTGGCCCTGAGCGAGGACCGGCTGGACTGGATCCTCACCAGCCTGCGGCAGATTCCGCACGTGGAGTTCGTCCGCATCGGCACGAAGATGCCGGCCGTGCTTCCCCAGCGGATCACGCCGCAGTTGTGCCGCATGTTGCGCAAGCACCATCCCCTGTGGATGAGCGTCCATTTCCTGCACCCGGACGAGTGTACGCCGGAGGCCTACGCGGCATGTTCCCGCCTGGCCGACGCCGGGATCCCTCTCGGCTCGCAGACGGTGCTCCTCAAGGGCGTCAACGACGACGTCGAGACCATGAAGGAGCTCATTCACCGGCTGCTCTTGATGCGGGTACGGCCCTATTACCTGTTCCAGTGCGACCCGATCTCGGGTTCGGCCCACTTCCGCACGTCCGTGTCCAAGGGCCTGGAGATCATCCAGGGCCTTCGGGGGCACACGACGGGCTACGCGGTACCGACCTACGTGATCGACTTGCCCGGCGGCGGCGGCAAGGTGCCGCTCCAGCCGGAGTACGTGCTCGGCCGCGACGGCGACGACCTGGTGCTGCGGAACTTCGAAGGAAAGACCTTCCGCTACCCGGACCCGGTCGAAACGCCTGTGGAACAGGCCGTGGCCTGCGTTTGAGCAAGTTTCCGAAAGTCTGGCCCATTTGGCGGCGAGTAAGCCCGTTTGGGCCATTTGTTGACGCTCAGAGAGCTAATGCCGCCGCCCAATTGGCCGGCAAGGTTGCTCGCCGCGCCGGCCGAGTGGCTGGCTCCGTGGACCCGCGCGGCGAGCAAGCTCGCCGACCGAATGGGGGCTGGCGACACGGAGACGTGGCTGCATGTTGATTGGTTTGACCTATGATCTGAGGGCGGAGTATCTGGCCGCGGGCTACAGCGAGGAGGAGACGGCCGAGTTTGATCGGCCGGACACGGTCGACGCCATCGAGTCGGCGCTCCGGTCGCTGGGCCACGCGACGCAGCGGATCGGCACTGCCCGGCAACTCGTCCAACGCCTGGCCGCCGGGGACCGATGGGACCTGGTGTTCAACATCGCCGAGGGGCTCCGCGGCCTGGGACGAGAGGCCCAGGTGCCGTGCCTCCTGGACGTGTACGACATTCCCTACACGTTTTCCGACCCCCTGGTGATGGCCCTCTGCCTGCACAAGGGGCTGACCAAGCTGGCGGTGCGGAATGCGGGCGTGCCGACCCCGGACTTCGCCCTGGTGCGCACCCTGGACGACCTGGCCCGAGTAGACCTGCCCTATCCGCTTTTCGCCAAGCCGGTGGCCGAGGGGACGGGCAAGGGGGTCTGTCCGGCATCGAAGGTCCGCGATCCCGCTGCCCTGCGCCAATTGTGTGCCAGCCTGCTGAGCCGATTTCCCGAAGGGATCCTCGTCGAGACCTACTTGCCGGGGAGGGAATTCACGGTTGGCCTGGTGGGCACGGGGCCGGGCGCTCGAGTGCTTGGGACCCTGGAGATCCTGCTCCGCCCTCAGGCCGAGGCGGAGGTCTACTCTTACGCGAACAAGGAGAACAGCGAAGAACTGGTCGACTACACCCTGGTCCGCCCCGACCAGGATGCGGAAGTCGCCCAGGCCGAATCGCTCGCCCTGACCGCGTGGCGGGCCTTGGGGTGCCGCGACGCCGGGCGTCTGGACGTGCGGAGCGACGCCTCGGGCCGGCCGCAGTTTATCGAGGTCAATCCGCTGGCTGGGCTCCATCCCACGCATTCCGACCTGCCCATGCTCTGCACGGCCTTGGGCATTCGCTACGACACGCTCATCGGCTGGATCGTCGATTCGGCGGCGACCCGGGTGGGAAAGGAGCGAGTGGGCACTGGGTAGTGGGGAGGGGGGAGTGGGCAGTGGGCAGTGGCAAGTTGGACCACGGAATCGTAGACTGTCCACTGCCCACTGCCCATTGCCCACCACCCACTGCGTCTCATGCGCGTCCTGCTGCTGCACAACGAGGTTGCCTGCGACGCCTCGGAGTCCGATCGGGACGTCCTGGTCCAGGCCGCGGCGGTCGAGGCGGGCCTGGCAGAACTCGGCCACCAGTCGGCCCGGCTCGCCTGCTCCTTGGACTTGGACGCTGTCCGTCGCGGGCTCGAGCAATTCGCGCCGGACTGCGTGTTCAACCTGGTCGAGTCGCTGGGCGGGTCTGACTGGATGGCCTTCGCGGCCACGTCATTGCTCGACGTGCTCGAGGTGCCCTACACCGGAAATCCCACGGCGGCCCTCCTGCTGACCAACCACAAGCTCTTGGCCAAGCAGTGGCTCCGCCAGGCAGGCCTTCCGACGCCCGAGTGGCTCGCTACGCAGCCGCGACGGCGCGACGAGGGGCCGGGCGCGGCCAGCCAGCCCTTCCGGCCGGGGCCTTTTATTATCAAGGCCGTGTGCGAACACGCTTCCGTCGGGATTGGCGACGGCTCGGTCATCGGCTGCGAGGACGAGGCGACCCTCCGTGGCGCGGTGGAAGAGGCGGCCGTCCGCCTCCACCGCCGGGTTTTCGCCGAGCGGTACGTCGAGGGGCGCGAGTTCAACCTGTCCGTGCTCGCCGGGCCCGCCGGCCCCCAGGTCCTTCCCCCGGCGGAAATCGACTTTTCCGCGTTCCCGGCCGACAAGCCGCGGATCGTCGGCTACCAGGCCAAGTGGGCCGACGATTCCTTCGAGTTCCTTCACACGCCGCGGCGATTCGACTATCCCGAGTCCGACGGGCCGCTACTGGCCGACCTGTGCCGTCTCGCCCGCGAGTGCTGGGCCCTGTTCGGGCTCCGCGGCTACGCTCGGGTGGACTTTCGGGTAGACGCGGCGGGGCGGCCGTGGGTCCTCGAGATCAACACCAACCCCTGCCTCTCGCCCGACGCGGGGTTTGCCGCGGCCGTGGACCGCGCCGGACTTGCCTTTTCCCAAGCCGTGGCGCGAATTCTCGACGACGCCGGGGCGGCCGAAGAAAAACTCCTCGATTTGCGACCATGACCACACCAGCCTCGTCCGCCCCTGCCGGCTACGCCTTCCGTCACGAAATCCTTCCCGGCGACCGCGAGGCGGTCCGGGCGATCGTCGAGTCGACCGGGTTCTTTTCGCCCGCCGAAGTCGAGGTGGCCGACGAGCTGGTCCGCGAGCGGCTCGGCGCCGGCCCGGCCAGCGGGTATTTCTTCGTCTTCTTGGAGCGCGACGGCCAAGTTCTGGCCTACGGCTGCTACGGCCCCATCGCCGCGACCCAAGGGAGCTTCGACCTCTATTGGCTGGCCGTCCACAAGGCGTTTCAGGGCCAAGGACTCGGCCGCGCGGTCCTGGTCGAATGCGAGGGACGGATCGGATCCGAAGGCGGCCGCCGGGTGTACATCGAGACGTCGGGCAGGCCCCAGTATGCCCCTACGCGGGCCTTCTACGAGCGGTGCGGCTACGTGCGCGAGGCCACGCTCAAGGACTTCTACGGCCCCGGCGACGACAAGGCCATCTACGTGAAGGCCATCTGAGTCCCAACTCCGCGGCGACCGCGAGCGCGCCGTGTCGCGAGCCGCACGGCGGCGCGGCAACCGTCCGCCGCGCGGGCATCGCGACCCGCGACGCGACGGAATCGCTCGGCGCATCCGGGAAAATTGTTGAATTCGCGCCGCGAAAGTGCTAGGATATTCTCATGGTGGGTGGAGATCGAGGTCGAATTGCGATTTAAGGCGGTTCGCCGAACAACAACCAGCGATGCGATCGAGGAGTCAGCCGGCGGATGACTGTTGTGGAGAGCCTGCCGAAGTTGCCCGTGCTCCTGATCTACGGCCTCGATCCGTCGTGGACGCCGGCCGAGCAGGACGAGGCGGACCGCGAGAGCCGGCGCCTGGGCCATGCCATGCGTCGCCGGGGCCATTCCGTGCGGTTTCAACCGGTGTGCGACCCTGATCTTGCCGCGGTCCTGTCCGGATATGAGCCCCAGGACGTGCTGGTGTTCAACTGGTGCGAGGCGGTCCCCGGCATCGAGCGGAGCGAGGCCCTGGTGGCCGAGACCCTGGAGGGGCTCTCATTCACCTACACCGGCTCGTCGGCCAAGACGCTCAAGCTCTCGTACGACAAGGCCCGGGTGAACCGGCTCCTGGAGGCGGCCGGCGTGGCGACGCCGCAGTGGAAGGTCCTCAACTCGCCCACGGCCAACGGGTGGGACTGCTTCCCGGCCATTGTCAAACCGGCCCGGGAGCATTGCAGCCTGGGCGTGGACGAGGGCGCCGTGGTGACCGACCGGGACGAGTTCCGCAGGCGTGTGGAGTATGTCTTGAAGACCTTTGGCCAGCCGGCCTTGGTCGAGGATTTCATCGACGGGCGCGAGTTCCACGTGTCGCTGTGGGGCAACGAGTTCGTCGAGGTGCTCCCTCCCGTGGAAATGGACTTCTCCTCGTTCGACGACATCCACAAGCGCCTCTGCTCCTACGAGGCCAAGTTCGAGCCCGGGTCGGAAGCCTACACGAAGATCAAGAGTTACGTCCCCGCCCGGCTGACGGATGACGAAGTGGCGGCCCTGGAGACGGCCTGCATCGCGGCGTACCGGGCCTTGGGCTGCCGGGACTACGGGCGCGTGGACGTCCGGCTCCGCGACGGGGTGTTCTACGTGCTGGACGTCAATCCGAATGCCGACATCAGCGCCGAGGCGAGCCTGGCCCTGGCGGCCGAGAAGGCCGGCTACTCCTATGGGGCGCTGGGGAGTCGGGTCATCGAGTTCGCCGCCCAGCGTCACGCCGAGGCCCTGGCCCCCCACCAGTAACTGCACAGGACCGCCGTCACCTGGGCCACCAGGAAGATGCGGTCCGCATCTGGGGCGATGCGGATGCCCGACGAGCTGGCCACCGTAGTGTAGTCGCGGTAGAACGTGCGGAGGTCGCCGCGGGTGAGCTCGCCATTGCCGCTCGCCCAATGCGTAATGCTCCCGAGGATCA
>WBZO01007101.1_pt1 | contig 10511 bp, 8 predicted proteins | sample 5204261 | NCBI WGS metagenome assembly WBZO01 (sample SAMN12412400, study PRJNA552823) | activated sludge metagenome | isolation source: activated sludge from anammox sidestream of wastewater treatment plant... | place: USA: North Carolina | collected 2017-09
CGCCCGGCAACGGTAGAGCGGGTCGGATAGCAAAGCCGGCCAGCCCGCCGGCCCGCCGTAGCGCTTGGCGATGTCCATTTGCAGGTAATCGTCCTGCATCGGCGGCAGACCGAGGAACGGCAAATAGGTGAGGACAGCCAGACCGCCGAGAACGCATAGGATGAGCGCAATCCGCGTAGCTCGATGCAGTTTCCACCCGTTTGGATCTTCTTCCCCGTTAAGGAATCTCAATCTGAATCCATCCTACGATAGGCTCGTTTGGCTGAGTCTACTGCCGAACCGGGTGGCAGTGTCAAGCACTAATTGGCCTGAGCCAGGGCGGGTAAGCGGCGGACGATCTGGTCGACTAGCGCGAACGGAGTCTTGGCGGTCACCCTGACCCGGCGGCCTTCGCTCGTTGGGAAGACGTTCGTATAGGCCTGGAGCAGGTCGGCCTGATCGGAGGGGGTCCTCAGCCGCAGGATTCCCAGCAGGGCCTTCAAGGCGTCGCGGACCTGCGTGGCCATCTTCTCATCGGGATAGGTGAGGTCGGCTTCGAGGTCGACGCCTTGGGCGAGGTCGGACCAGAACAGGAATTCGCCTGCGGTCTGGCCCATGCGGAGGAAGTTGCCCGGCGTGCCTTCCGCGCTGACTCGAGGCACCATGGAGCCGAGTTGCTGGCTGACCGCCCAGAAGTGGGCCTTCGCCGGGATCTTTCCGACCAGGGCCAACAGTTCGCGGGACGGGCCCGGAGCGGCGTCCCGGCTGTCGATGACGCGTTTGATCTGGTCGACGGGGCCGAGCACGGCGACGCCGGTATTGAAGAAAGTGACGCCGCCTTCGCCGGTGGCGAGAATCGAATAGCCTTTGTGGCTGAGGCGGGTCATGCCGGGAAGCCCGATGCGGGGTTCGAGGCCGAACTGGCCGCCGAACTTGCCGCGGGCGAACAGCAGCCGGCTGCCGGGCGAGATGGCGAAGTCGAGCTCCCAGAGGTCTTTACGGGGGTCGAGGCCGGTTCTCGCCTCGAACTCGTGGAAAAACCGGAGGGCACTCTCTCCGCTGACATAGCGATCGTAGAAGGGCGTCTTCTGCAACTTGTCGAGGCGGAAACCGGCCAGGACGACGGTGTCGGCAGGGATCAGCGGCGCGATGGCGGCGTCGACTCGCGCGGAGACAGGCTCACGCCTGCAGGCACCGAGGGCGAGCAGCGCCAGCGCGGCGCAGGCGACAATTGCGGATTTCATGCTTCTGGCTTTCCGATGCTAACCGGAAGACGACTGGCGCGAGCGGTTTCTTCCCGTGTGCCTACTTCAGCGGCTTGACGCTGATCTCTTTGAAGTACACCTTGGAGTTGCCATCGTGGTTTTGCAGGCCGATGTAGCCGGCGGGCGGCCTCGGGCCGCGGACGGGCTCGAACCACTGTTTGCGCGGAGGAACCTCCTGGCCCTCCTTGAATTCGTTGACCAGGACGCCGTTGAGCGTGATGCGGGTGACCGCCGGCCGGATCTCGATCTCCATGGTGTTCCATTCGCCGTTCTTCTGCTGCCGGCTGCTGACCTTGGAGAGTGAATAGATGGCGCCTGTCGAGTGCCAGTCGTCGCCGGCTCCGTCGATCTGGACTTCGTAGCCGTTATGGACCCCATACCAGGGGTCCGGCGGCGGTTCGGGAAGGCGGATGACCACCCCGGAGTTGTCGTGCTGGCCGGTGGTCTTAAAGACCACTCGCAGCAGACAGTCGCCAAACTTCTCTTTCGAGTAGTAGAGCAGGCCCATGCCGCCTTCCGTCTTCATCAATCCGGCTTCGATGACGAAGCGTCCGGGACCGACCATCCGCCAGCCGTCGAGGGTCGATCCGTCAAAGAGCGGCCTGAAATCGGCGGCGGCGAGAGTGGAAGCCGCCGCAAGCGCGGCCAGGTACAGTTTCATCGATGGAACTCTCCTAAAGCGTCTGCTGGGCTTCGCCCAGCGTCACCTTGACGTCCGCTTTGCGCCCGTTGCGGTAAACGGTCACGGTCAGCACTTCGCCCGGCCGTTTACGGGCCAGGGTGCGGCTCAACGCGTTCAGATTATCAACCGGCCGGCCGTCCAGAGCCATGATCAGGTCCCCGCCGATGCCGATTTCGTAGTTGCCGACGATTAGCGCGCGCCGCGGACCCCGGAGCCCGGCCGCTTCAGCCGCGGAGCCTTCCGTCACTCCCTGGATGAGCAGTCCGCCTTCGGGTGGCAGCCCGAGTTCGGCCGCCAGATCGCCGTACACATAGACGACATCCACGCCCAGCCGAGGGCGACCGTACTTGCGGTTCGACTGGTAGTCCTCGATCATCGTCTTGGCGCGGTTGATGGGCATCGCGAAACCGATGCCGATATTGCCGCTGGTGCCCAGGATCGCCGTGTTGACGCCGATGACATTGCCCTGGGAGTCCAGCAGCGGCCCGCCCGAGTTGCCGGGATTGATCGCCGCGTCCGTCTGGATCATGCCTTCCAGCTTGCGCCCGTTCTCATCGGCGATGTCGCGGCCCACGCTGGAGACCACTCCGGTCGTGAGCGTTCCTTCCAAGCCGAAGGGATTGCCGATGGCGAGCACCTTCTGGCCCACCTGGACTCGATCGGAATCCCCCAGCGGCATGATCTTCAGAGCCGCGGCGCCCTGGATGCGAATCATGGCGAGATCATTGGCCGGATCGCGGAACAGGACATCGGCCTTGAATTTCTTCCCGTTGTAGAGCGTGACCTGCACCTCCGGGGCGCGGCCGCTGACGACGTGGTTATTGGTCAGGATCCGTCCCTGGTTGTCGATCAGGAATCCGGAGCCGGACTCCCTCGCCGGATAGATCTGCAGAAACCAGTTCTGGTGGTAAACGGTTGAAGTAATGTTGACGGTGGCCTCGTGAGCGCGCTTGTAGATGTCGATGTTGTTCAGTTCGTCCGCGCTCAAGCCGGCTCCGCGGGCGACCTGCGGAGCGGTCCACAGCGGCCCTTCAGACGCCGAGTGACCGCGCAGCGCAGCTATGGGATTCCACCGTTTCGCCGTGGTGACCCAGATGAAGCCGCCGGCGATCACCGCGGCGAGGATCCAGATACGAGTTTTCATTCAACGAGTCTCCGAAGTGCGGCGTGCACCGCGACTATCTGTACTTCCGTCTCGCGCTTCTCGCCCGATGTGTCGATGACCCAATCCGCAAAGGCGCGCTTCCGGTCGAGAGGCATCTGGCGGGCCAGCCGCGCCTCGACCTCCTCTCTGGACAATCCATCGCGCCGCATGGCTCGTTCCACCTGTTGTTCGGGAGTGCATACTGCCAAGACGATTCTGTCGAACCTCCGGTAGCTCCCCGTCTCTATCAGAATAGCCGCTTCAACCAGCCCGATCGAGGACGGGTCGCGCCGCAAGAGCGCCTGAAACCACTCCTCTTCGCGCCGGATAACTGCCGGGTGGACAAACGAGTTCAGCAGGCTGAGGCGTTCCGGGTCGCCAAAGACGAGCGAGGCCAGTTTGCGGCGCAGAATGCGGCCGCCTTCGTCGAGGATGTCGCGGCCGAACGCGGCGACGGTGGGCTGGTAGGCTTCGCCTCCGGGTTCGAGGACGGCATGGCCCAGTTCATCCGCTTTGAGCAGGTGGCAACCCAGCCGCACCAGGTGCTCCCCGACAAAACTCTTGCCGGTGGCGAGTCCGCCGGTGAGGCCGACGCGGAGCACCTTAGCCGAGCCCTCGCCGGCGCTCGGCGCATTCAACCGTATTCGCCATCAGCATGGCGATCGTCAGCGGACCGACTCCGCCGGGCACCGGAGTATAGGCGGAGGATCGTTCGGCCATCGCCGCGGGGTCGACATCGCCGACAAGAACCGAACCGCGTTTGTCGAAGGCGGCCAGCTTGGCGGCGTTGCCGGGGAAGATGCGTTCGACCGCGTCCCGGTGATCGATCCGGTTGATGCCGACGTCGATCACAACCGCGCCCGGGCGGATGAAATCGGCGGTAATAAAGGCGGGACGGCCCATCGCCGCCACCAGGATGTCCGCGCGCCTGCAGACACCGGGCAGGTCGCGCGTCTTCGAGTGGCAGACTGTGACCGTGGAGTGCGCATGCAGCAGCATCAGCGCCATCGGCTTGCCGACGATGTCGCTGCGGCCCACAATGACAGCTTCCTTGCCGGCGATCCCGATCCCGGACCGGCGCAGAATCTCCATCACGCCCGCCGGCGTGCAGGGCCGCGGGGCCGCGACGCCCGCGACAAGTTGGCCGACGTTGTAGGGGTGGAAGCCGTCCACGTCCTTGTCGGGGCGGACAGCGGCCAGCACCGCGCGCGAATCGATGTGCTTGGGCAGCGGCATCTGGACCAGGATCCCGTCGACCGAGTCGTCGTCGTTCAACGCCTCGATCCGCGCGAGAATCTCCGCTTGTGTGGCCGTGGCCTGCAACCTGACCTCGCCGCCGGCCATTCCGAGTTCGCGGCATGTCCTGGTTTTGCTGCGAACATAGATGTCGCTGGCCGGATCGTCGCCCGCGACGACCACAGTCAGACCCGCCGGCCTGCCCTGCGCCGCAAGCGCGCGGATCCGGTCTTTCAGTTCGCCGACAATCGCGGAGCTGATCGATTTGCCGTCAAGGATCGTTGCCATCGGATAGCCTTTATCTTAATGATCGGACATAGCGCGCCGGGCGAACGGGATTGCAGTCTCTCGACCCGCTGCGCGCGACCGCGTTCGCGATCCTGATTCTCTATCACACCGGCGTGTTCTTTGCGCCCCGGGCCTGGCACGTCGAGAACCCCGAGCGGCGCGCACCGCCTGTCGGGATGATGCTGTGCTGTTTCTCAACCGCAGGCCGGCCAGCCTCAGGCCCGCCCCTGCGATGAAGGTTCTCACCCCTCGCTTTCGCCTCCGCGCCTCCACAGACGGGAAAACCGCCCGGACCTTCATGCTCACCCCCGAGCCGGACAAGGCATGCGCCATCGGCTCGAACTGGCCGGAAGTCGGCGCCCGCTGTACATTTCTCTGAGCGCTCAGTAGAGTCATTAGTCATGCCGTACTTGCTCGCCCTCGACCAGGGCACAACTTCGAGCCGCGCCATCGTCTTCACCGATTCGCAGGAGGTCGTTGCAGTCGCCCAGAAGGAATTCACGCAATCCTATCCACAGCCGGGATGGGTGGAGCACGACGCCCGCGAAATCTGGGCGACGCAACTGTCGGTTTCGGTGGAGGCCCTTGCCGAGGCCGGTCTGAAGCCTGCCGACGTGACCGCGGTGGGCATCACGAATCAGCGCGAGACCACCGTCGTCTGGGATCGCAAGACCGGATTGCCTGTTCACCCGGCGATCGTTTGGCAGGACCGCCGGACCGCCCCGATGTGCGAGCGCCTCAAGGCCGAGGGACTCGAGCCGTTTGTCCAGTCCAGAACGGGGCTGGTCCTGGACCCGTATTTCTCGGGAACGAAGCTGCGCTGGATTCTCGACCATGTAGGGCGAAGCGACAACCTCGCCTTCGGCACCGTCGATTCATGGTTGATCTGGAATCTGACCGGCGGCCGCGTGCATGCCACCGACCCTTCGAACGCGTCGCGCACGCTGCTCTACAACCTCCACGAGCAGTGTTGGGACAGCGACCTGCTGAAGGTCTTCGGGATTCCCGAATCGGTGCTGCCGCAGGTGTTTCCATCGAGCGGGATCTTCGGTGTCGTCGACAGCTCGATCCTGCCGGGCGATGTGCCCATCGCCGGCAACGCCGGCGACCAGCAGGCGGCATTGTTCGGCCAGGCGTGCTTCGAGCCGGGCCTGACCAAAAACACCTATGGAACCGGCTGCTTCATGCTCATGCAGACTGGCTCCAAGGCGGTGGCAAGCGAAAACCGGCTGTTGACCACCTGCGCATGGACCGCCGGCGGCCGAGCGGACTACGCGCTGGAAGGCAGTGTATTCATCGGCGGAGCGGTCGTTCAATGGCTGCGTGACGGGCTGGGCGTGATCGAGAGTTCACCGGAGGTGGAATCCCTGGCGGCCACCGTGCCGGATTCCGGCGGCGTCTCGCTGGTGCCTGCCTTCACGGGCCTGGGCGCTCCTTATTGGGATCCACACGCCCGCGGCCTCATCATGGGCATCACCCGAGGGACGACCAAGGCCCACATCGCGCGGGCGGCGCTGGAAGCGATCGCACACCAATCGGCCGATCTCCTGTTCGCGATGCGCGCCGATTCGGGCGACGAACTCAAGGAGCTTCGCGTGGATGGCGGAGCCTCCGCCAACAACCTGCTCATGCAGTTCCAGGCCGATCTGCTCGGCATTCCGGTCACGCGCGCCGCGGTGACTGAAACCACCGCGCTCGGCGCCGCATGCCTCGCCGGTCTGGCAACGGGGGTATATTCCTCGTTGGGCGAGATCGCCTCCGGATGGCGCGCCGGGCGCACATTCGAGCCGTCGATGAAACCGGAGTGCGCGGCCGAAGCCCGGCAGCGGTGGCTGGGTGCGGTCAGCCGCGCGCGGGCGTAACCGGCCGCGCGGCGGAACCAGGCGCCGCGGCCGGGGCTTGCCCGTGGTGACCCGGAACCCCCCCGTCGGGGTTGCGTGGGTTCCGGTATCCTGCGGGAAAGCGCAATGAACAGAGCTCAACACCTGGCTCGAATCGAATCGCAGGATTTCGACCTCCTGATCGTCGGCGGGGGCGCGACGGGCCTCGGCTGCGCCGTCGACGGCGCCTCTAGAGGCTACCGCGTCGCCCTGCTGGAGGCGGGCGACTTCGGGCGAGGCACGTCATCACGTTCGACCAAGCTGGTCCACGGAGGCGTCCGCTATCTGGAACAGGGCAACGTCAGCCTGGTCATGGAAGCGCTTCACGAGCGTGGAATCCTCAGAGAGAACGCTCCACATCTGGTTCACGACCTCGCCTTCGTCGTTCCCAATTTCGAATGGTGGGAGGCTCCGTTCTACGGCATCGGACTGCGGCTTTACGACCTGCTGGCCGGCAAGTACGGCTTCGGCAAATCGAGCAATCTCTCGCGTGAGGAGACGCTCGCGCGCATCCCCACGCTTCGCACCGACGGCCTGCGCGGCGGTGTCGTTTACTACGACGGCCAGTTCGATGATGCCAGGCTCGCGGTCCATCTGGCGCGGACCGCCGCCGAGCAGGGAGCAGCGCTGGTCAATCACTGCCCGGTGGAAGCGTTCCAACTCGACGCGGCGGGGATGGTGACCGGTATCGAGGCGCGGGATACGGAGTCCGGCGCCAGGTTCGGGGTTAGCGCCAAAGTCGTCATCAACGCCACAGGCTGCGTGTCGGACAGGCTCAGGCGCCTCGCTTCCCCGGAAGCAAAGCCCATGATCGTCCCGAGCCAGGGGATTCACATCGTGCTCGACGCCAGCTTCCTGCAGTCGCAGGCGGCGATTCTGGCGCCGCATACATCGGACGGCAGAGTGATGTTTGCCATCCCCTGGCACGGGCATACGCTGGTGGGCACGACCGATACGCCCCTCGAGGCCACCGTCGATGAGCCCATCCCGTTCGACAGCGAAATCGATTTCGTGTTGGAAACCGCCGGCCAGTATCTCTCGCGGCGGCCGGTCAGGGCGGATATTCTCAGCGTGTGGGCGGGCATCCGGCCTCTGGTGAAGGCCGCCGGCGCCTCGACGACAGCGTCGCTGTCGCGCGATCACTCCATCCATATCGATCCGAACGGCCTGCTGACGATCGCCGGCGGAAAGTGGACCACCTATCGCCATATGGCGGAGGATTGCATCAACCAGGCCGCACTGCTGGCGCAGTTGGAGGAACGGCCCTGCGTCACGCGGCGGCTCCGCGTCCACGGCTACCATCATCACGCAGGCGGCCACCGGCATCTGGCTGTCTATGGCAGCGACGCGATTCAGATCGAGGAGATGATGCGGCTGCATCCGGAACGCGCCGTCCGCCTCCATCCCGCGCTGCCTTACGTCGAGGCTGAAGTCATCTGGGCCGCGCGCTGGGAGATGGCCAGAACCGTGGAAGACGTCCTCGCCAGACGAACCCGCGCCCTGCAACTCAATGCTCGCGCCGCCGCCGAGTGCGCCCCGCGAACCGCCGCCCTGCTCGCCGCCGAACTCGGTCGGGACGCAGATTGGCAGGCCGGACAGGCCGCGCATTTCACCGCCCTCGCCGCCCGCCACCTCCCCGCCTGAGCGCCCTGCCTCCGGCTCTGCCGCGCGTCGTCCTGGCCCGCGATAGTAGTCTTGTTACTGAACCTCCAATTCCATCTGAAACAGTAATGCGTTCCTTTGTTCTTGTTCTCTGGGTGGCCGCTGCGGCGCATCCGTCGACGGCTGCCCGCTGGCAGTCCGCCGGACCCTGGGGAGGATCGGCGACCGCCATCGCCGTCGACCCCGCCGATGCCAATCACCTGCTGGCCGGGGCCCGCAGTTCGCTGCTCTTCAAGTCCGCCGATGGAGGCGGGCATTGGACCAGGCTCCCTTTCCCCAGGCATTTCCTCGGAACCGTCAGTTCGCTCCTGATCGATCCCGCCAACAGCCGCCACTACATCGCTGCGCTGTCGCTGCCCCGTTCGCCCTACGCCGGCGTCTGGCACAGCGCCGATGGAGGCGCGAACTGGGATCAGTCGGCCGGCACGGCAGGCATCGCGGCGGAAGCCCTGGCGGTCTGGCGCCGCGACCCCGCGCGCATCGTTGCAGGCACGCGGGATGGCGTCTGGCTCTCCGAAGACGGCGCCAGAACATTCAGGCGGATCTCGCCGCCCTGGAACCACGAACTCCGCGGCGTTACCGCCATCGCCATCGATCCCCGCGATGCAAACGTCATCTACGCCGGCACAACCCACCTGCCGTGGAAGACATCCGATGGCGGCGCCACCTGGAAATCGGTGCATACCGGCATGCTCGACGATTCCGACGTTTTCTCCATTTTCATCGACCCTGCCGCCCCGGAACGCGTGTTCGCCAGCGCCTGCTCCGGCATCTACCGCAGCGAATCCGCCGGAGAATCCTGGACCAAGTTCGGCGGCATTCCGGGTACGCACCGCCGCACCCACGTCATCCGCCTCCACCCCACTGCCCGGCAGACCATCTTCGCCGGAACTACCTTGGGCCTGCTTCAGTCAACTGATGGCGGAAGGTCCTTCAAAACATTAAATCGTCTTCATATTCTTTCGATGGCATTCGATCCGCAAAACCCCGACCGCTTCTATCTCGCCACCGAAAAGACCGGGTTGTTCAGGACGGACGACGGCGGCAAGACTCTCAAGCAGATAAATGACGGTTTTGTGCACAGGCGCGCCCTCGACTGGTCTGGTTCTGACGGAGTAGTCTATCTGAACGTTGTTCAGGACGGCTCCGCGGGCGGAGTGTTCCGTTCGACCGACCTGGGCAGGACGTGGTCTCAGACCACTGCGGCCAATCTGGCGCTTGCGGAACAGTTAACCAGCATCACCACCTGTCCGGGCCAGCCCAACCTGGTCTACGCCGGCGGAACGGGCCGGCTTGTGCGCTCCGATGACGGTGGCAAGACCTTCAAATTACTGAAGTTGCCGGGGCCGTTGAACGGTCTGACGTGTGTTTCCGGCTCTCCGGCCGGCCGGCCTGTCCTGCTGGCTGCAACCAGCAACGGCCCCTTCAGATCCACTGATCTGGGGGCAACGTGGTTGGCCGCCAAACTCACCACGGCGGCGATTCGGCATGACGCTCAGGGCTTTTACACCAGCCCCAACGCGCGCGGGCGGTTGGTGGTCCGCACCACCCAAACACTGTATCTGAGCGAGGACGCCGGCATCTCCTGGCGAGCGCTAAACAACTTGTTTCCAGTTAGTTCCATCTATGACTTCGCCATGATGGGCGGCCCGGGCACGGCGATGCTGGCCGCAACGCCGCAGGGACTATACCTGTCGGAGGACAACGGGAGAACCTGGTCGCGCCGCCGCGGCGGACTCGAGGAAGGAACCGTATCTTCCCTGGTTGTTCGTCCCGGGCGGCCGCGCGAAGTCTTCGCTACTCAATTCGGTACGCTCTATGGCTCGCGGGACGCGGGCCGGTCCTGGGCCGTTGAACCCGGTTCGACCATCGCTGAAGCGACGGTTCGGAAGCTGCTGTTCCCGGCCATGGAAAGTGATGTACTGCTTGGGCTAACCCATGATCTCGGTGTGTTTTATCTGGACCTTTCCCATCGCTGATAGGCATAATGGAGAGTGACAGGTGAAGTCCTGCTCATCATTGGATCAGAAAGGTCTTCAGGTATGACTTTCCGTTTACGGTCTCGACGCTTGGCCGGCATGGGGCTGGGGCTGTTCGCCCTGGCCATGACGGGCACGGCGCAGACAACTTCCAGTCCGCAAGTTCTAACGGGCGACGAGCGTCCGGACAAAGTTGAACTCGGCATTTTCGGCGGAGGACGCTTTTTTCAGCAGGTCGACAAGGGACTGGGTACTACGCATAATAATGGCGGCGTCATCGGTTACCGCTTCAATGTCAATTTCTGGAAGTATGTCGGGATCGAGCACACGTTCGGTTACGGTCCGGCGAATGTGACCTTTCTGGCGCCGGCGCAGGTGGGACTGCCCAACTACGGG
>WBZO01005204.1_pt1 | contig 10508 bp, 10 predicted proteins | sample 5204261 | NCBI WGS metagenome assembly WBZO01 (sample SAMN12412400, study PRJNA552823) | activated sludge metagenome | isolation source: activated sludge from anammox sidestream of wastewater treatment plant... | place: USA: North Carolina | collected 2017-09
TCCATCCACAACGATTCGTGCGACTACATCAACGACCAGGCCACCGGCTTCAAAGTGGCCGCGGCCAAGGACACGCGCGACGTCAACCGCGCCAACCGTCTCACCGCCTGCCTCGTGGACCGGTACATTCGCGCCACCGACATGGCCTTCCACGCCGGCAGCATCACCGCGGACATGACCGATTACCACACCTTCTCCGAGATCGCCCCCGACACGGTGGCGGCCATCATCGAGACCGGTTTTCTCAACCTCGACCGCGACTTCCTGACGAAACGCACGGACGTGGTCGCCAACGGAATCGTGCAGGGCATCCTGTGTTTTATCAATAACGAAAATATCGAGCCGACGCCTTTCCCCCCATGAGCGCCACATTCCGCCGCCGAATCCCGCATCTCTTTCTCCTCGCCGGCCTGGCCGGCCTGCTGACCGCCTGCGCGTTGACGGCGGCTCCCGAGGCGGACAACGCCGCGCCGGAGACGCGCTTCATGCTGGCCGACATCCCCAAGCCCACCTATACCCCCCTCCCCACTTCGACGCCGTTTCCCACATCCACGCCCCTGCCCGCAGCCGCGCCTGCCGGCCTCATCGAAGTTTCCATCGTGGACGTCCCCATCCAGCCGTCCAGCGCGGACGGGACGGTCAACACGACGGGAAAATACATCCTCGTGGACATTTCCGACCAGCAGATGTACGTCTACGAGAACGGCGTCCTCATCTATAACTTCATCGTCTCCACCGGCATCCACAACGCCACGCGCACCGGCCTCTTTCACGTGCAAAGCAAGATCCCCAACGCGTACGGCGCCACCTGGAATATCTGGATGCCGAACTGGCTGGGCATCTACTACGCCGGCGGACTGGAAAACGGCATCCATTCCCTGCCGATCCTGCCGAACGGCGCGGAATTATGGGCGGGCTACCTCGGCACGCCCGTCTCCTATGGCTGCGTAGTGCTTGGCTCCAACGAATCAAGCATACTTTACGATTGGGCCGAAATTGGCGTTCCGGTCGAGATTCAGTGGTAAACTTCGCATAGGATAGCCCAGACCTGCTTTAGAATTATGGACACTTCCCCCAACCAACTCCAAGCGCTGATCCAAAACGCGCGCGCCGCCCTGCGTCGCGGCGACAACGCCGAAGCCCGGCGGCTGGCCGAACAAGCCTCCCGCCTCGCGCCAGACCTCGAAGAGGCCTGGCTGATTCTGACGGCGGTCTCCGCCCCGCGCGAGAGCCGGCAATACGCCCAGCGCGCGCTGGAAGTCAACCCCGACTCTCAGCGGGCGCGCAAAGCCCTGAACTGGGCGCGCAGCCGTCCCGACGCGGAAGAGACCGGGAAGACCGCGCCCGCCTCCAGGTCCGCGCTGGACGCGCCGGCAGACGGGGACAAAGTCCCGGCGCAGCCGGCCAAGAAACGTCGCGGCCGCCTGTTTCCCATCCTGTTGGTCATCCTGGCTTGCGCGGTCGTCGGACTGGCTGGCTGGTCGGTCAGCCGGTCGTTCGCGCGGGCCTCCGCCGTCAAAAATATCCAAGCCTCCGCGCCGACGGACGAACCCGAGACGCATTTCGCCGCGGCCGAAATCCGCAAACCCACCTACACGCCCGAATGGACGTTCACGCCCACGTCCACCGCCGCGCCCACGTTCACATCCACGCCCAAGTCCACGAACACGCCCAGTCCCACGAACACGCCGCTTCCCACCGATACGCCCGCCGCCACCGACACGCCCGGCGTCCTGGAAGCCTACATCGTCCCCGACACGCCCACGCCCATCCCGCCGACCGACGCGCCGTACACGGCTCCCACCCAGGTCGCGGCCGCGCCTTCCGTCCCCGGCAAAAGTTCTTCGGGCGGCGCGCATTGGATAGACATCAACCTCTCCACCCAGCAATTATTCGCCTACGAAGGCGATACGCTGGTGAACACCTTCATCGTGTCCACCGGCGTGTCGGCCACGCCCACCGTCACCGGCACGTATAAGGTTTACGCCCGTTACCTCTACGCCGACATGCGCGGCCCCGGCTACTTCCTGCCCGACGTGCCGTTCACAATGTACTTCTACAAGAGTTACGGCATCCACGGCACCTACTGGCACAATAACTTCGGCGTTCCCATGAGTCACGGCTGCGTCAACATGAGCATCCCCGACGCCGAATGGCTCTATAACTGGTCCACCTTCGGGACGACGGTAAAAGTCCATTACTAATTCGATGAACGACTCGGACGGCGGACTCTCGCGCCGCGACTTTCTCAAACTGAGCGGACTCGGCCTGCTGGGACTTTTCACCCGGGCCCGTCCGCTCTCGTTCTTTTTCGACGCCCCGCCTCGCGCGGACCTCGGAGCGGGCGCGGCATCCGAGCCGCCTCTTCAGGGACGGGTGATCTCGAACGCGCTCTGGGCCTACAACGCTCCCTCCCCTAAAAGCCAACCGGTCAAATTCTACTGGCGCGACCTGCTGGTGGATATCGACAGCGCCGCCATTGACGACGACGCAAGCGCCTACAACCGCGTCTGGTACAAACTCGCCGACGGCAGTTATCTCTATTCGGGCTGGGTGCAGCCGGTCCGCACGCTGCTGAACGAGGCCGTCGCCATCCCGAAGGCCGGCGCGCTCGGCGAGATCAGCGTCCCCTACACCGACGCGTACAAATCCCCCGACCCCTCGTCCAAGTTCGCGTACCGCCTCTACTACGAGTCCACGCATTGGGTTTTGGAATCCGTCGCGGGTTCGGACGGGAGCGCCTGGTACCGCCTGCTCGACGACAAGTTTGACGACTTTTATTTCATCCCCGCCAGGCACGCCCGCATCCTGCCGCGCGCCGAGTTGGAGCCGATCTCGCCCGATCTTTCGCCGCGCCAGAAAAGGATCGAAGTGCGCCTCGGCGCGCAACTGGTTCTGGCGTACGAGGCCGAACGCGTCGTCTTTGCGACGCGCGCCGCCACCGGCGCCATCCTGCGAGCGGGGACGTACACCACGCCCATCGGCCGCTTCTCCACCTACCACAAACGTCCCAGCCGCCACATGGCCGCAGGCGACCTCGCCGCCAGCGGGTTCGACCTGCCCGGCGTGCCGTGGGTGCTTTACATCAAGGACAACGGCGTCTCGCTGCACGGCACATATTGGCACAACGACTTCGGGCGTCCGCGCTCGCACGGCTGCGTCAACCTCTCCCCTTCCGCGGCCAGGTGGATTTATCGCTGGAGCCTGCCGTCCGTCGCTCCCGAAAAACCCTACAAATACGAATTCGCGAACGCCACCCGCGTGGATGTGACGGAATAGCCCAACCGGATTGCAATACTGTAAATTGCGTTTTATCTTCAGATATGTTACAGTTTTTGTATCTTGAGCGGAAAGGAGGTGAAGTTCGTGAATATCCGGATAGCGCCGAAGGGGCAGGGACTCGTGGAATACGCGTTGATTCTTGTTCTGGTTGCCATTGTTGTTTTTGCCGTCCTCCTGCTTCTGGGCCCCGTGATCGGAAACGCGTTCAGCACGATCAATAACAGCCTGTCTTCGCTGTAGCGCAAAATCTCCAACGCGCGCAAGACCTCCCGCCCGGGCGCGGGAGGTTTTGCGTCCCGGCGCGGCGTGTTATACTGCATGTAACTTCTCAAATCCGGCGGGGTTATTTTAGTCAAACCCCGCCGGTAGGATTTTTAATTTGCCGGAGCCAGAATATAAAGAAGAAGAGGCGCTTGCGCGCGCTTCCCAGGGCGACAAAGACGCCTTCGGGCTGCTATACGAGCGTTACGCCGAGCGCATCTTCAACTACGTTTACTATCGGACGGGAAACGTACACGACGCGGAAGACCTGACGGCGCGGGTCTTCCAGCGGGCGATGAACCACATCCACAATTACACGGATCGCGGCGTTCCCTTTTCCGCCTGGCTGTACCGCATCGCCCACAACCTGGTCGCCAACTGGCATCGCGACCGCAGCCGCAAACAGGAAATCCCGCTGGACGAACTGCCCGCGCTGACGACGCGGGATGAACACCCCGAGACCAGTCTCGTCCGCACCGAGGAGCAGGACGTTCTCCTGCGCGTCATCCGCCGGCTGCCGGCCGAAAGACAGTCCCTGTTAATTCTAAAGTTCGTGGAAAACCTTTCCAACGCGGAGATCGGCCAGATCATGGGACGCAGCGAAGGCGCGGTCAAAAGCCTGTACCACCGCACCCTGCTGGCCCTGCGCGACGAGATCGGCGGTCACGTCCAATTCACCAAAGGAGATTAACCATGTTGCGAGTATTGACAGACGGAGCCATAGACATCCCCGAAGGCTGGGACAAACAATACGACATCCAACTCATCCCCATCAATATCCACTTTGGCGAAAAGACCTACATCCAAAACGTGGACATGGACTCGGAGGCTTTTTACCGGGAGATCGAAGCCAACAAGAATCACCCCAAGACCTCCCAGCCCTCGCCGCACCAGTTCGCGGAGTTCATCCGCAAGACCTACCCCAAAGGCGAGACCATCATCTCCATCCACGTCACCAGCAAACTCTCCGGCACCTACGCCTCCTGCGTGGCCGCGGCCGAGGAACTCAAAGGCGAGTACAACGTCATCCCGTTCGACTCGATGGGCGGAAGCGTGGGCGGCGCGTTCATGTGCCGCACGGTCCACCTCATGTCGAAGGCCGGCAAAAGCGCGGAGGAGATCGTCAAACATCTCGAAGCCCTGCGCGACAAGACCTTCATCTTCCTCACGCTCGATAACCTGGAATTCGCCAAACGCAGCGGACGCATCGGCGCCCTCTCGGCCGCCCTCGCCTCCCTCCTGAACGTCAAGCCGATCGCCCGCCTCCAGGACGGCCTGCTCCACATGGTGGAAAAAGTCCGCACGCGCAAAGCCGCCCTGCTGCGGGTGGTGGAAATGGCGGCGGAAGTCGTCGGCGATTCGCCGGTCGCGGTGGGAGCCGTCCATTCCCGCGATCTCGAATCGGCCCGGCTCCTCCTCGCCGAGGCGAAACAGCGCCTGAACGTTCGGGAATCCGTCTTTGCCGACCTGTCCATCTCCCTCGCCATCAACCTCGGGCCCGGCACGGTCGGGCTTGTGCTATATCCTGCCGAGTGAAAAAATAATCCATGTTCCGACGAAATCAACCGCCCTCTTCCGCTGAAACATTCACCGACCTGGAATCGCGCCTGGCCGGGACCCTGAAGCGCGTCGCCCCGCCGCGCGGATTCGTCCAACGCCTGCGCGACCGCGTCCGCCTCCCCGAGCCGCGCGTCCTGGCCCAGCGGGTCGCCAGTTGGCGCTTCTTCTTCGCGGTCGTCGGCGGCGTGATGTCTGGAATGGTGTTGATCCTCACCGTGGCACGGGCGTTGTTCCACCTCTTTGGCCGCAGGCAGTTCCAGTAATTTTCAAAGAAGCCGGATAAAAAAGACCCCGGGCGCCAATCGGCCCGGGGTCTTTCCATGCGCGGTCGCTGTTATTGCAATCCCAGCACTTCGAACACATCCAGCGGTTGGGTCTTCCCTTTTACAGGCATGCGCGACATGCCGCTTACGTTTACGAATTTCTTCACGCGCTCGTACGCTTCCCGGCTGAGCAAAATCTGGTTGCGGGCGGAATTTTCCTGGATGCGTTTGGTAATGTTGACGCTGTCGCTGATGGCGGTATATTCGAGGCGCTTCTCGGTCCCGATCAGGCCCAGCACCGCGTCCCCGAAGTGGATGCCCGCGCCGAACGCCAGGTGCGAATCGGGGGGCAGTTCGGTGTATAGGTTTTCCACGGCGGCGCGCATCGCCAGCGCGGCCTTCACCGCGCGCAAAGTATGGTCGGGCTGGGGAATGGGCGCGTTGAACCAGGCCATGATGGCGTCGCCCATGAACTTGTCAATGGTGCCTTCCTGCATCAGCACCGCCTCGGCCAGGGCCGCCAGGTAGAGGTTCAGGATGGACACCAGTTTTTCAGGGGACTGTTTCTCGCTGAACGAGGTGAAGCCGCGGATGTCCGCAAAGATGACCGTGATCTCGGTCCGCTTGCCGCCCAGTTGCAGTTTGTTCGGGTCCAGTTGATGAATGACCGCCGGGGAGACCATGCGCTCGAAAAGTTTTCGCTGGGCCTCGAGACGTTTCCGCTCGGTCAGGTCGTCCAGCACGATGGCGATGCCCTGCGTCTTTTGCGATTCGTCCTTCAGCGGGGACAGGTTGAAGCGCAGGTTGACGTTGCCGCGCGAGGGCAGGGTTGGGTTGAACTCCAGGTCCATCACCGGCGCGTCGGTTTGGCGGACGGAGGCCAGGTGGGGGCGAATGGCCTCGGAGACGGGAGCCAGCGCGTCGTCCACGCGATGACCGAGCAATTCCTGCGCGGTCCGCCCGAGGATTTGTTCGGCGGCGCGGTTGGCGAGAGTCACCTGCTCCTGCACGTCGGTGGTGATGACGCCGCTGGTGATGGAGGCGAAGACGTTTTCCATCAAATTCTTGAGCGCGGTCACTTCGGACAGCGTGCGCCTGAGCGAGGAGAAGAGCCGCGCGTTCTCGATGGCGACCGCGGCCTGGTTCGCGAACGCGGACAGCAGGTCGCGTTCGGTGTCGGTGAAGATGCCCGAGCGGATGCGGTTGTCGGCGTAGATGACGCCGATCAGGTCGTCCTTGACTTTGAGCGGGACGCACAGGATCGAGCGCAGGTTGAAGGCGATGATGCTTTCCTGTCCGCTCAGGCGCGGGTCTTCCTGCGCGTTGGTGGTGAGGATGGCTACGCCGGTGTCCGCCACTTTCTGGATGACGGTGCGGCTGATGGCGAGTTCGGAGGCGTGGATGGATTCCTTTTCCCAGTTGCGCGCCACGCGCGCCGTAAGATTTTTCGTCTCGTCTTTCAGCATCAGGAAGCCGCGTTCGGCTCGCGACAACCCAACGATATTGTCCATCACGATGCGCAGGACTTCGTCCAATTCGAGCGTGGAGTTGACCGCCTGTCCGATTTCGGTCAGCGCCAGCAGGTGACGGAATTGAGATTCGGTGCTGGCGACGAGTTTCCCGAGTCGGTCCAGTTCGTTTTCGGCCTGCGCGAGTCCGCCCAGCGCGCCGTCGGGGACGGCGCGTTTGCCCTGCAGGGCAGTGCGCGCGCTTTGGATGACCTGGCGCAGGGCGGCCATTTGTTCGGCGAGGGCGGCGGGACGGGTTTTATCGAGAGTCATAATGGCCGATTGTATCATCCCATAACCTGCCGCACGCGGGCGCGCATCCCCTCCCGGAGGATACGGCGGCCGGCGCGGCGGGCCAGGCGCAGGTCTCCGCCGTGTTGTGAGAATTGCGCCGATTGATATTCTCTCAGGAGCAGGTCGATGTCCTGGCTGGCTTCCGGCAGTTCCGTTTTTAGCAAAGCGGCGCGCTCCGCCGGGGTGAGGTTCGCGGACGGGTTTTTTCTTAACCAGCGCAGGCTCCGATTGACGGCCTGGAAGGCGCGCTCGAACGGGCTTGCCAGCGCGTACAAGGCCAGGTTGCGGAGCCAGGCCGGGAAGCGACCGCCCCTCCGCTCGGCCGCGGCGAGAATAAATTCGGCGGCGCGCGTCGCGAGGGGATATTTCCGATTCGCGTAGCGCCAGGCGGCCGCGCCCAGGATGAGCGCGGCGGCCCACAGGAGGGGCGCCAGCCAGCGTCTCCAGTCAACCAGCGGAACGGGCGAAGGGACCGGCGCGTCGTCGGGTTCCTCCTGCAAAACGACGATGGGATTACGGACGATCTCATTGCGTTCCGGTTGCGGCGCGGCCGCGTGTTTTTCGGGGCGGAGGATGGGCTCCTGGTTTGCGGTCGGCTCAAACTCCACCCAGCCGATTCCGGGGAAGTAGACCTCGGGCCAGGCGTGCATATTTTTGCGGTAGACGTTATAAGCCCGCGCCGCGGAGCGGGAGCGGCTGAATTCCTCGTCGCTTTGAGCGGGCTCGCCCTGCGAATATCCCACCGCCATGCGCGCCGGGATGCCCAGCGAGCGGAGCATGAGCGTCTCGACTGTGGCGTAGTAATTACAGTAGCCTTCTCTAAGGTCGAAGAAAAACCATTCCAGGACGTCCGCATTTTCGGGCGGCGCGGGGACGCTGGATTTGTATCGGATGGTCGTCCGCAGAATGTCGGTAATGGCCTGGACCTTGTCGTAAGGCGTCGCCAGTCCGCGGGTCTCGCGCTCGGCAAAATCGCGCAAGCGCTCAGAGAAGTTTTCGGGCAACTGCAGATAGCGGGACGCCGCCCAGTCGGGATACTCCTGCCCGGCGGCGCGCAGTTCCTCGATGGACGGGTCGGCGACGGCGGCGCGCGCGCGGTAGACGTCGCCCGGCTCCATGAAGGCAACGGCTTCGAAGGCGAGCGCGTCCCGTTGTCCGTTTTCCAGCGGAAAGTAACTCACGGCGGCCGGGCGGCTGGTCCACAGCGGCTGCGAAGCCAGGCTGAAGATGGCCTGTCCGCGCGTGTACGACACGATCCGAAATTCAAATTCCTTTCGCCCTGCCAGGTCGGGAATGGGCAGCGCGCCCGCTTCAGGATGGAACTCTTCTTTAACAGGGTCGGAAAGCCTCCAGCCGCCGGCCTCGTAGCGGTCGTAGACCCGGGCGCGCCAGTAGAGACGCGGTAATTCCTCCGCCAGGATGGGGATGTGAACGATCAGCGCCAGGTCGGTCCCCTGCGCGGCCTGGGTCCCCAATGTCATGGCGCTGCCGAAGAATTCGGAGGGCGCCGCCGGGCTGCCGCCCCGCAGCGCGTCAAAGGCATGTTCCCAGCGTTCGCGCGTGGCGCGCCACGGACGGGCGACGGTCTCCCAGGCGTCCTGCAGCGGCGCGGACGAGAAGTTCAGGGGCAGATTCCACGCCAGCACAACCAGCGCGACCGCGCTGACCATCAGGTTCAGACTCAGGTCGGGACCGGTCTCGGGGGCCATCTGCACCCCGCGCCGGAGCCATGCGCGGCGATCGCGCAGATATTGGCCGCGTCCGATCAAAACCAGCGCGGCCGAAAAATAGGCCGCGATCAGCCAGGCGCGGCCCGGGTTGAAGCGGTCGAAGTGATGGATGACCAGCGCGGCCAGCCCGGCGGGCAGGACCGCCGCCAGGGTGTTGTTGTGACGCGAAAGTTGATACCCCGAAAACAGGGCCATGCACCAATACAGCGCGCTGATGAGCGTAAAAAAGAAAAGAGGATCCTGGATGGGACGCTCGGCGGCAAATTCGCCGACCGTGAAAAGCAAACGTCCGCCCAGGCCGGCCAGCCGCTCTCCCAGATAAATATTCTCATTGTAATAGACGGCGAGCAGTTGGCGCGGCAAGAGCGTGAGAGTATATCCCAGGGCCAGCCAGCCAACGCCGCGCCTGCCGAATTTGGCGGCGCCCAGCGCCAGTCCGACGATCGCTCCGAGCAGGGTCAACGCGGCGACGGCGTCGAGCGTCTCGATCCAATTCGTGGCCGCCAGGCGCCATGCCGCCAGTAAAACGCACAGACTGAACAACGCGGCCGAGGGAAGGTCCTGCCAGCGAGCGGATGACTTTTCCATGCGCTGAGTGTACAATGGACGCACATCCCCGTCAATTCCACAAGGAGCGCAACATGAATTCGTTCTTATTGGCCCTCGCCTCCGTCAACTCTGCCCTGCAGGGATTGGGCGGCTGGCTGACCGGCCCGATGGAATTCTTCTCATTCCTCGGCTCGGAGGATTTCTTCCTCCTCGTCCTCCCGCTGGCCTACTGGTGCGTCGACTCGGCGCTGGGCCTGCGGATCGGCGTGATGCTGTTGCTGAGCAACGGACTTAACTCCCTGTTCAAAGTTGCCATGCACGGACCGCGTCCCTACTGGGTGAGCGACCAGGTGGCCGGCCTGGCTTCAGAGACGAGTTTCGGCGTCCCCTCGGGACACGCGCAGATCGCGGCCGGCGTGTGGGGCGTCGCGGCGGACGGCGTCAAGCGGACCTGGGCGCGGGGCGCGGCGGCGGTCGTCATTTTTCTCATCGGACTCTCGCGGCTTTACCTCGGCGTCCATTTTCTACACGACGTACTGCTCGGCTGGATGCTCGGCGGGCTGCTGCTGTGGGCTTTCATAAAATATTGGGATCCCGCCGCGGCGCGGCTCAAGCAATTCTCCCTTGCGAACCAGGTCGCGCTGGCCTTCGCGTTTTCGCTGGCGATGATCCTTCTCGTCGCGCTGATCGTGTTCCTCTCGCGCGGATTCGTCCTGCCCGCGCAGTGGATCGAGAACGCCACGCGCGGCGGAGGCGAAGCGCCGAATCCCTTCTCGCTGGCAGGAATTGTCACCGCCATGGGCACGCTCTTCGGCATATTGGCCGGGGCGGCGTGGACCGCGTCCCGGGGCGGGTTCTCCGCGCGAGGCCCGGTCTGGAAGCGAGGCCTGCGGTACTTCGTCGGTCTGGTCGGCGTCGCCGTTTTCTACCTCGGCCTGAAAGCCGTCTTCCCCGCCGGAGACGACCCGGCCGCGCTGGTCTTCCGGTATGTCCGCTATACGCTGGTGGGCGCGTGGGTCGCCGCCGGCGCGCCGTGGGCTTTTGCAAAGTTGCAACTTTCG
>WBZO01007105.1_pt1 | contig 10506 bp, 6 predicted proteins | sample 5204261 | NCBI WGS metagenome assembly WBZO01 (sample SAMN12412400, study PRJNA552823) | activated sludge metagenome | isolation source: activated sludge from anammox sidestream of wastewater treatment plant... | place: USA: North Carolina | collected 2017-09
AGAAGCCGGTGATCCAAGCAGCCTGCATGTGCAGCCAGCAGCCGGGCGGGTCGGTGAACATCGGGACGGGGGAGTCGCCGATGAACGTCGAGACGATCGAAGCCACGCCGCCATAGACATACTTGTCATTGAGCCAGATCTCGGCCATCGTGTTGGCCGCGTTCTTCACCTCAGGCGAATCGAACGGCAGTTCGCCGACGACCCATTTGTCGTAGTTCTCCAGCGAGGTCGTGCGCAGCATGATATTCTCGATCCAGTCCGTGGCAACCCAACCGGTCGCCGCGCCGGACTCGATACCGATGCACCAGGCGGTGTCGCCGTCGTCGGCGATCTGCTGCGTCAGGGCCATCAGCTCATCCCAGGTCTCGGGGACTTCGTAGCCCGCGGCGTCGAACTGAGCCTTGGGATAGAAGACCATGCTCTTGGCCGAGGCACGTTGCCAGACACCGGCCATGATGTCGTTGCCGCTAGCGTCGGGCATGGTGGCCATGTCCAGCCAGCTATCGATGTAGGTTTCCTGTAGCTTCTCGCGGGGCAGGAAGCTGCTGACGTCTACCAGAGCGCCGGCGGAAGCGAACCGCTCGGCCATGGCGGGCTGGGAGATGTTGGCGATGTCCGGCGGTGCGCCGGCGTCAACCGCGACGTTGATCTGGGTCTCGAATTCCTTCGAGCCTTCGTAGACAACATCGATGCCGGTCGCTTCCTCGAACGGGGCCAGCGCCAGATTCATCTTCTGGGCTTCCTCGTCGACCATCACGCCCCAGACGCTCACGGTCGTTCCCTTGAATTCGCCGGCTTCGGCGCGTTCCAGGAAACTGCCCTCGGCCGCAGGTTTTTCAACCTCGGTGGGCTGGGCCTGCTCGACAACCGCTTCAACAGTCGGGGCGATTTCAGTCGCCACGGCCTGTAACGTCGGCGCGACTTCCTCAACTGCGGCTTGCAGCGTTGGCGCGACTTCTTGAACTGTGGGCGCCCCGCCGCCGCAGGCGACTAGCGCGGTCGCCAAGGCAAACATCAACACGACAAGTATCAAACGTTTCATTCTTTCCTCCGTAAAGGGTCTAATAATGGGTTTCTACCCAAACTGAATCTTATCTTAAACCAGACATGGGTGGGTTGATCGTTCGCTCTCCTCATTGACCTCCTATTATTTCCTTATTTCCTCGACGTTGGGGACGGGCGCCAGATAGACCGCGCCCGTCACTCCGGCGTTGTAATCGGGTGGAATGATGACGACTTTCTCATCAGGCATCATCGATGCCGTCAATGGCGAGTCAGCGCGCATGGCGCTCATCGCCGCTCTTAGGGGACGTTCGAAAGCGGCGCCGGCGAGGGTTACTCCGCCGCCGATCACGACTTTGTCAACGTCATAAGCCATCAACAACAAATAAACGGCGCGGCTCAGATAGCTTGCCGCACGCTCGATAATTTGGTGGGCGACGGGCTGCCCCGCGGCCGCCAATTGATACACCCTGGCTGTGGATAGCGGCTGGCCGCCTTCGTTGGGGATGGCTCCGATCGCTTGCGCAGCGATGGCCGGCCCGGCGGCGAGCGCTTCCAGACAGCCATAGGCGCCACAGATGCAGCGCGGACCGGCGGGATCGATGGGAATGTGGCCGATCTCCCCGGCCATGCCGTGCGCCCCACGATAGAGTTGGCCATCGAGCACCAGACCAGCGGCGATGCCGGTGCCGATGCTGAGATAGGCCAGGCTATTTAGCGGCTCTTGCTCGCTGGCCCAATGAAACGCTCCCCAGGCGGCCGTACGGACATCGTTCTCTAATGCCACCGGGACGCCCAGAGCATCTTGCAGAGCCTGGCGGAGCGGATAAGGCTCGCGTAAATTAAGATTGACGGCCAGGCGTACCGTGCCGTCCGATGGATCGACCTGGCCCGGCACGCCCACTCCTGCGGCGATCAGTTGGTCACGACTTCGGCCGGCGTTGCGCAGGGCGTGGTCGACGACGCTGACTGTGCCGGCAACGAGCCGGTCGGGGCTGCTGACGTCGGTTGGGTGCGTCGCTCTGCCCAATGGCCGGTCGTTCGCGTCTACCAGTAGCGCGGCCGTCTTGGTGCCACCGATATCCAGCCCTATTCGTAGCGTCATGCGATGCCTAACTCCCGATTCAAGATCAGGGCCGAACAACCCAACATGACGATGTCGGCCGCATGATGTGAACTGAGCGACGAAAAACGTACGTTGGTCGCCTGCGCCATCGCCGGTAGAACTCGCTGGTGCGTCTCGGTGACGACGGCATCGAGGAAGGCGCCGTTCAGGTCGGACAGGCGCCCCACCAGGATCATGTTGCGAATGTTGAACGCTCCTACGAGGCCGGCGATCGCCACGCCCAGATAGCGCCCGGCGTTGACGGCGATGTCGGTAGCGAGGGGATCATGTCCGGCGACGGCCGCCTGAAACCGTTGCCAGGTGAGCGGCTCCGACCCCGCCAGCCATGATTTGGAGCGGTCGGCTGCCCTTGCCTTATTCAGGATGGCACGAATGCTGCTGGTCGTTTCCAGACAGCCCCGATTGCCACAGGAACATAAATCGCCGCCGGGGTTGATGACCACATGGCCGATCTCGCCCGCGCCGAAGCCGTCGCCATAGAAAGGATGGCCGCCTAAAATGATGCCCGCGCCGATGCCGCGGCCGACGCGAATGACGATCAGGTTATCGCTGTCGAGCGGATCTCCATAAGTATACTCGGCCAGGGCGGCCATGTGGCTGTCGTTGGCCACGTACACCGGATAGCCGAAACGCGCCTCCAGCAATTGACGTAGAGGCAAGTCAGTCCACCCCAGATTGACCGAACGCAGGATGACGCCGTTGTCCGGATCGACCAGACCGGGCGTGGCTACGCCGATGCCCAGCAAAGGGAAATCGGTTTCAGTGAGGACAGTTTCGATTAGCCGGTAGATAACCTCCAGGCCCGCCTCACCACCCGTTTCAGTGGCGGGGAGGTTGGCGCGGAATTTGGCTTCACCTTTTAGGTTGACCAACAGGGCGCGGAATTCATCGCCGCTGAGGTCCAGGGCGAGCAGATACCGGCCGTCGGCGTGGATAGATAGCAGGGTTGGACGTTTGCCACCGACCGATGGTCCCTGGCCTGTTTCGATGACCAGCTCGCTTTCCAGCAATTCGCCGACCAGATTAGAGACGGTGGGGCGGGTGAGGCCGGTGATCCGGGCGATATCGGCCCGACTGATCTCGCCGCCGTTGAAGATCGTCCGCAAAACGAGGCGGCGGTTGTGGTCTCTGGTTTGCTGGCGGGTGGCCTTTTCCATGAAGATCAAGGGTTGGTTAAGTAAGTTAAATGAACTTACAAAGTATATCATAACGCTTTTTACCCCTGTTTGTCAACAGGCAATTTTCGATTGGGTGCGATTATTTCCTGGAACATAAAGGATGAGCGGGTTTCGACGAACGGCCTGCGACAGGTATAATTCCCGTTGAGATTATGAGTGCCACCTATTCAAACTCGCGTATTGGCGTCTATGTTGATACAGCCAACATGTACCGCAACGGCGGCTTTCGCATGCGTTATGACGTGCTGCGCGAATTCGCCTGCCGTGACGGAGCAGACCCGGTGCGTCTGAACGCCTACGTCAGTTTCGACGCCGATCGCGCTCGTACTGACTCCGTGTACGCGCGTAATACCCAGCGTTTCTATTCGTTATTGCGCGATTTCGGCTTCAAGGTCGTGATCAAGGAAGTTCGCTGGTATGAGGATGAGAACGGCAAGCGCTATGGCAAGGCGGACGCCGATCTGGACCTGGCCGTCGATATGTTGCTGCAATCCGAGAATCTGGACCGGGTGATGCTCGTCACCGGCGATGGAGACTTCGCTCGGCTGGTTAGCGCTGTCCAGAATCGGGGTTGTCGTGTGGAGGTGGTGTCGCTCGACAACGCCTCGGCCGACCTCCGGCGCGAATCCGACTCATTCATCTCCGGCTACCTGGTGCCCAACCTTGTCCCGACGGCCAGCGGCGCCTCTTCGTCCGGCGACGAGCTGGATTGGGGGGAGATCGGCTCGACGGTTCGCGGCACCTGCTACTTCCATAAGCAGGATTATGGCTTCGGCTTTATGCGCTTCCTGCGCGTGGCTGGACCCAAGCTGTGGCTGACGGATACGCAGCACCCGGATTCACCCTACGAAACAGCTTACTTTCATGACTCCAACTTGCCGAAGAATGTCGATCCGCAACTCTTGCCCAGCTATAACCATGTCTTCCAGTTTGAGTTGGCTGAATCCCGTCACCCGTCAGGCAAATATGAGGCCCGGAACATACAGTTTCTGAGCTGGATGCCGACCTGATAGCGCGGCAAGTTGACGAGCAAAAACGAATAAAATTTCATTGACATTCCCTACCCCTTCTGATAATATACGTCTTCACGCGTGGGGGCGTGGTGTAGCGGTTAACACGTCGGCCTGTCAAGCCGAAGATCGCGGGTTCGATCCCCGTCGCTCCCGTAAGGCCAACCGAATACCGGTTGGCCTTTTTGTTTCTTTCATCAATATCCCGACCTTGAAACAGCGGACAACCAGGGACTTTCAGAAGCCGGTTATCCGGCTGTGACGACTGGGACGCCTTGCCCTCGCCGTCGATCAAGTTGTATCATGAATGGCAATTAGATGACGGGAACTGAAAAGAGGAGCGATATGACGGATTGGGATCACACAACGGATGTCATCGTCGTGGGCACGGGCGGCGGAGGCATGACTGCCGCGCTCGTTGCCAAGCAGGCGGGACTAGACGTCCTGATGGTCGAAAAGTCGGCTTACTACGGCGGCTCGACGGCCTTGTCCGGCGGCGGGTTGTGGGTGCCGAATAATTACCTGCTGCAGCGAGACGGTCTGGATGATTCTCCGGAGAAGGCGCGTACTTACCTGCGAAACACCATTGGCGACCGCACGCCGCAATCGCTGCAGGACGCGTATCTGGAAAACGCCCCGGAAATGGTGAAGTACCTGGTCGCCAACTCGCGCGTCCGCTTCCATCGCTCGGTAGGTTACGCCGACTACTATCCCGAGCGACCCGGCGGCATGGCTGACGGTCGCGCTATCGAGGGTTCGCCTTTTGACGGCAGTAAATTGGGTACAGATCTCGCCCAACTACGCCCCATGGGCATTGAAATCCCGGCCGGCCTGGCATTCACCGCCAGCGAGTACAACAAGCTGGGCATGATCACGTCCACCTGGGCGGGCAAATGGGTTGCTATCAAAGTGGGCGCGCGTACAGCATTCAACATGCTAACCGGTGTCAAATTGCTGGCTCTCGGCCAGGCGCTGATCGCCCGGTTACGCCTGTCACTCAAGGACGAAAACGTGCCTATCTGGCTGAATTCGCCGCTGAAGGACCTGATCGTCGAGAACGATGCCGTGGTGGGCGTTGTTGTCGAGAAAGATGGGCAGCCGTTGCGGATCCGCGCCAACAAGGGCGTAGTTCTGGCGGCGGGTGGCTTCGCCCATAATCAGGCGATGCGTGAGAAGTATCAGAAGGCGCCCGTCGACCATACCTGGAGTTCGGCTAATCCTGACAACACCGGCGATGCGATCCAGCTGGGTATGAAAATCGGCGCTCAAGTCGACCTGATGGACGATGCCTGGTGGGGGCCATCGAGCTTGCCGCCGAACATGCCGGTGATGTTCCATGTCGGTGAGCGCTCCTACCCGGGGGCGATCATGGTCAACAAGGCCGGCCGGCGCTTCACCAACGAGGCGGCTTCTTATGTCGAAGTTGTCCACGCCATGTACGAAAAGCACACGACCGAGAACCCGCATATCCCGGCCTGGTTCATCATGGATAGCCGCTTCCGCAGCAAATATATCTTCGGCACACTTTTCCCGATGCAGCCGATCCCCAAATCTTATTTCGATAGCGGCTATTTCAAGCGTGGCGACACGCTGGAGGCCTTGGCGCAACAATGCGGTATCGACCCGTCGAACCTGGTAGAGACGGTCGGCCGCTTCAATCAGTTCGCTCGCGCGGGTGTGGATGAAGATTTCCATCGCGGAGACAGCGCTTACGATCGCTATTATGGTGATCCGACAGTGAAGCCCAACCCTTGTCTCGCGCCCATCGAGAAGCCGCCGTTCTACGCAGTGCAGATGGTGCCGGGCGATCTGGGCACCAAGGGCGGGTTGGTGATGGACGAGCATGCCCGTGTTCTGCGGGCGGATGGCTCAATCATCGAAGGCCTGTATGTGGCAGGCAATAACTCGGCCTCTGTTATGGGTAATACCTACCCCGGCGCGGGCAGCACCATCGGCCCGGCCATGACATTTGGTTATATCGCCGCCAAACATCTGGCCGGCGGCGCGATTCGCCCTATTGGGCAACTACCTGAATGAGATCGGGGGGAGCCAAGGAAAATATCTCTCATGAAAATGCATAATAAAGTCATCGTTGTTACCGGCGGCGGGAACGGGATCGGCCGTGAGCTAGCCCTTCATTTGCTGTCAAAAGGGGCACGCGTCGCCGCGGTGGATATCGACGAAAGCGCGCTGGCGGAACTCGTCGGGCTGGCGGGCGGTCGGAAAGAGCATCTTTCCACCCATGTCCTGAACATCACCGACAAGGAGGCGGTCGAGGCGTTCCCCGAGCAGGTCATCGCCCGGCACGGAGCAGTGGATGGCCTCATTAATAATGCGGGCGTCATCCAGCCTTTCGTGCGGATCAATGACCTGGACTACGCCACCATCGAGCGGGTGATGAATATCAATTTCTACGGTACGGTCTACATGACCAAAGCCTTTCTGCCGCACCTGCTCCAGCGCCCTGAGGCCCATGTCGCCAACGTCTCCAGCATGGGCGGCTTTCTGCCGGTGCCGGGACAAGGCGTCTATGGCGCGTCCAAGGCAGCGGTGAAACTGATGACCGAAGCATTGTATGCCGAGTTGATAGACAGTAACGTGCGAGTAACGGTTATCTTCCCCGGCGCCATTGGCACAAACATCGTCGTCAATTCCGGCGTAGCGGATAGCCTCGACGTTAATATGGAAGACGCGCAAGAAGGCCCCATGAAACCCTTGCCTCCGGCCAGGGCGGCCGAGATCATCGTCAACGGAATGGAACGAGATCGCTATGAGATTTTCGTCGGGCGTGACTCCACGTTCATGAACTTCATCTACCGCGTCAGTCCCAGACGTGCTACACGGTTTATTTCGAAGCAGATGCAATCGCTGCTGACGAAGTAGACGCCGGCGGAACGTTTGCGCTCCGTGGAAGCCCCGTTGCCTGTAAAGCCCATGGGAAGTAGTGGCGATTATTCTACGCCGGCGAAGCTGTACGACGGCTACATCTTCGACCTGGACGGCACTTGCTACCTGGGCGACGCGCTATTGCCTACAGTTGGCAAGACCATTGCCCACCTGCGCGAACTTGGCCGGCGAACGATCTTTCTTTCCAATAACCCCACTCAAACTCGCGAAGTCTACGCCGAACGGCTGACACGCCTGGGATTGCCGACGCCGCCGGAAGACGTCATCAATTCCTCGATGGTAATGGTCGACTTCCTGCGGCACCGCATGCCAGGCGCGCGCTTGTTCGTCGTTGGTGAGGAGCCGCTGCGTCGTGAGTTGGCCGAGGCTGGCTTTGATGTGGCCGATAATGCGCGCGACGTCGCCGCTGTTATCGCCAGCTTTGACCGCACCTTCGACTATCGCAAGTTGCAGATCGCCTTCGATGCCATTCGGGCCGGGGCACGATTCTTCGCCACCAATAGCGACCGTTATTGCCCCGTGCCCGGTGGCGGTCAGCCGGACGCGGCGGCGGTAATCGCCGCCATCGAGGCCTGCACGACGGTCGGTGTCGAAGCGATCGTCGGCAAGCCGTCGCACTACATGGCCGAGAGCGTCCTCGAGCGATTGAGTCTGGCTCCGCACCAGTGCCTTATGGTCGGCGACCGGCTGGAGACCGACGTGTTGTTCGGACTGAACGCGGGGATGGATGCTGCGCTGACGCTGACCGGGGCTACCGATGAGATGATGCTGGCGAGTTCGGCGATTCGCCCGACGTATGTCCTGCGCGCCCTGTCGGAACTGTTGCCCCGGTAAGAGATCGGCGATTACACAGCTTATTAGCGCGAACGTCGGGCGGTAACTAAGAGAAGAAAGAAGTGGCGCTGCATACTTCAGGGGAGAAGGTAAGAGGGACAAAATCTACTTGCAGCGCCACTTACAAGGAGGGAAGTCCGTCATTCATTACTATACGTTCGTATCCTTACGACCAATATTAAGAACCGGTTTCGCGGTTCAATCGGCGGGTTTTGTTTGGGTTCGGGGCGTCGTCACGATATAGTCAGGTCTCATGGAAGAGGTATCGGGTGGACCGGTCGTGGCTGCGGCCGGGCGTTCGCCGGCTTTGCCTGCGACTAGCCCATGGCCGTGGGGCCTGGTTGTATTGCTCCTCGCGGCGGTCGTCGTCGTCGCGACTCTGGCGACGCTCAACCGGTTTGGCGCCTGTTCCTGGCGTTATCTGTGTGGCCCGATAGTCGCCGAAGATATTCTGCAGACCCGGTTGGATACTGCGCTGCTCGCGCCGCAGTCCGACCTGATTATCGAGCAGACGTTTGTTCCACGGCACGACGGCCTGAACGAGGTCGAGTTGATCCTGGTGCGCTATGGCGGCGAATCGGCCACGTTGGAAAAGGATAGCACGTTCTCCGTCGAACTATGGGATGCGTTTGGAAGTCTGGTCGCCTCGGAGACCCGACCGACCGTCGGGATAGCTCACAACCAGACGTATAAGCTCGCCTTTCCTCCCCAACCACACTCGGCCGGACGTCTCTACACGTTGCGGTTATCAGGTAGCGAGGCCAATCATATCTCTGCCTGGGGGTATTCACTGGACGTCTATTCGGCAGGCCAGCTCAGTATTCTGACCGGGCCTCTGCGGTCAGAGACGCCATCCACCGCCGCCCGCGAGCTGCGCTTTGTCACCCGCTACGATCTGACGGCACAAGAGGCGATAATCGCGGCCCTCGCCCCGCTGCGTCATGGCCGGCTTATCCCAGTGGCGCTGTTCTTTCTGCCTTTGCCGGGGGTGTTGTTGCTGTTGTGGCGCAAGCCTCGTGGCTGGGATGCATCTGCCTGGTGGGGCGCGGCGCTGGCCCTGGGTGTGGCCATGTGGCCCGTTATCTGGCAGTGGCTCTCGCTGGCCGGCGGGCGCTGGTCGGGGGGCTTGTTATGGGCGACCGTCGGGTCGGGGTGGCTTGTCGCCGCATTCGTAGCCGTCCGGCGCTGGATGGAGCGTGATCGGAGCGGCATCGCGCGTGGTTCTCGCCTGCCCGCTGTCCTGACTTGTATCCTGTTGGCAAGTCTTATCGTCGTCACTCTGGCCAGCCGGTTTGTTGCCGTACGCGGATTGGCGTTCCCGCCCTGGGTTGATTCCAGTCGCCATGGCCTCATCACGGCAGTCATGGTCGAGCAAGGTCGGACGCCCCGGAACTACGAACCATTGCTGCCGGTCAACTACTTTCCCTATCATTACGGTTTCCATACTCTGTCCGCCAGTCTGACCCTGATGACCGGCGAATCTCTGCCGGAGCTGCTACTCGATCTGATGCAGTTGTTGAGTGGGTTGTTACCTCTGACCGTCTACGCGGCAGGCTGGATGGTGACGCGGCGACGCACGGTGGGCCTGCTGGCAGCCTTCCTGGTGGCGTTGCCGTTCTTCTTTCCCGGCTACTACGCCACGTGGGGGCGCATGACCCAACTGACGGCGATGATGGTTATGCCCGTCCTGTTAGGTCTCACGTGGCGGCTCGGCCGCGGCTGGCGACGTGCCTGGCCTCTCGTCGGCTTGCTGGCAGCCGGGCTGTTTCTCATCCATTTTCGCGTCTTTCTATTCTATTTGCCGTTCGCGGGACTGGCAGCGGCGGCTCATTGGCTCCGGTTCGGGTTTCGGCGTGTAACGAGCCTGCTTAAGGCGGCCGTTCTGGGCCTGCTGCTCGTTTTGCCCAGGACTATTGAGCTATTGAGCGTCACTAACCCCGTCCAGACCTTTCAGCAATCACTGCCCGGCTACAACGACTTCCCCATTGGCTACATCACCACCGGATGGGAGCGGGTTTACCTGGGCGCGGCGACGTTGGCTATGGCGTATGTGGTCATCGCGATCGCCCGGCGCAAGCGATGGGCGGCGTTCCCATTGCTACTGGTTCTATGGGTCGGGACGCTCTTCGTCTTGCTGGCCGGAGAACGGCTTGGGTTGCCGGAAACATTGGTCGTTAATCTCAACAGCATGTATATCACCCTGTTCCTGCCGTTGGCGCTCTTGCTGGCCATTGTCGCCGTTCGTCTGGCGCAACTGTTGCCGCGCCGGACGCGGGCGAAGCGTTGGGTGCAACTCCCGCCGGCCATCGTGGCGGGCGTCATCCTGGGCTTGCTGGCCTTCTTCGGCTGGCGGCAGCAGGCCGGCATCCTGAACCGGCAAACCATTCTGGCGCTGCCAGACGATGTGCCCGCGCTGACCTGGGCGGGGGAGGCGTTGCCGGGCGACGCG
>WBZO01007106.1_pt1 | contig 10506 bp, 6 predicted proteins | sample 5204261 | NCBI WGS metagenome assembly WBZO01 (sample SAMN12412400, study PRJNA552823) | activated sludge metagenome | isolation source: activated sludge from anammox sidestream of wastewater treatment plant... | place: USA: North Carolina | collected 2017-09
ATTGTCCTCTGCATTTCCCGCCATCCTGGTTTATGCACAGGAGCTGATGCCCGGAAAGATCGGGATGATATCAGGATTGTTTTTTGGTTTTGCTTTCGGGATGGGCGGTCTGGGCTCAGCCATGCTCGGCTTGCTGGCAGATGCCACCGATATTTATTTTGTCTATCATGTTTGTTCTTTTCTTCCGCTGATCGGATTGATTACCTGGAAACTTCCTGATCTGAAGAAAAGGCACTGACCTTTCCGTTGCATCAATAACACATTATTAATAAGAATCGTGTTTCAGGGTACGGCTGTATTTATTTTTTGAGTATTTAAATGATAACTTTGCAGACTTATTTTGAAATGAAAGGCAAAGTCAAGCGTATTTCCCTGAAAATACTGAAGATAACCGGCATATCCGTACTCTCTGTTCTGCTGCTCATGTTCTTATTGCCTTTTCTTTTTCCGGGCACCATTGCCGCCAAAGTGAAAGCGCTGGTGAACAGATCCATTACCAGCAAAGTGGAATTTAAGGAGGCAAAACTTTCCTTCTTCAAACATTTTCCATCACTCACTCTTACTCTTCAGGGCCTGAGCCTGACCGGATCACCTCCGTTCGGGAAAGACATTCTGGTGAATGCAAAAGAGTTGTCATTCGGTATAAATCTTTTTTCATTGTTTTCAAACTCTGTAAAGATCAACCAGGTATTTCTCGGCAATGCGAAGATCAATGTGCAGGTGGATGAACAGGGGAATGCCAATTATAATGTCTATCGCTCTACACCGGGAACTTCTTCAGATACTTCTTCATCAGAGGCAGGTTTGAAACTGGAAAAGATCGTCATTGAGAAAAGTGATCTTGTTTACGATGACCGTTCCATACCCATGAAGATAAATGCCCGCAATTTTAACTACACAGGCAAAGGTGATCTTTCCGAAGCCATTTTTGACCTGGCATCACGCCTCTCCGCCGGAGCTTTCAGTTTTCAGTATGCAGGTGAGACCTATGTAAATCAAAAACCTTTCCGTGCCAAACTGATCACTAAGATCAACACAAAATCCCTTTCACTGATCTTTGGCGATAACCTGGCAAGGATCAATCAACTTCCTCTTAAGTTCAGCGGCCGTTTTGATTTTTTGCAGCATGGTTATAATGTGGACCTGAACATTGAATCCAGGAAGGCAACATTGAAGAATATCATCACGGCCATACCGCCGGATATGACCGGGTGGCTTGATAATACGAAGGTGAAAGGAGATGCATTTTTCGGTTTCAGTTTAAAAGGTAAATATGATGCTGAAGCAGGACTGATGCCCGAACTGCGCAGTACTATAAAAATTGATAACGGATACATTGCCTATAAAAAAGCTCCGCAGCCGGTGAAAGATCTTGTGCTGAGACTGAATGTGAAACTCCCTTCCCTGAAAACAGACAGCCTTGACATTCGCATTGACACTTTTAATTTCAATGTCGGTAAAGGTTATTTCCGGATGAACTCACACTCTGTGGGTTTGGAAAATCCTGACATTGAATCTTCGGTGAATGTCGACCTCGACCTGAATGACTGGAGCAGCGCCATAGGAATGAAGGACCTGGAATTGAAAGGGAAATACCGGCTTGATCTGAAAGCAAAAGGAAAATTCAGCAGAGGGCAGGACTCCGGCAGCTGGAGAAAAAATATTGTGATCACGAGTATTCCTTCTTATACACTTGCATCTTCCCTTCGGAATGGTTTCCTGAAATTTTCATCCCTGCCTGAGTCGCTCAGCAATATCAGTTTTGATATAAACAGTTCCTGTGCCGACAACAACTACCGGAATGCGAAACTGGATGTTGAAAATATCAACTTCACCGCACTGAAAAGCATTTTAAAAGGATACATAAAAACAACCAACCTGATGAATCCGCAGATTGATGCGGATATTGCCGGAAATATCCGTCTGCAGGAACTGGCTCAATTCATCCCGATGAAAGACCTGGCCCTTGCAGGTGATCTGGCCATTGACATAAAAGGAAAAGGAACATACGACAGGATGAAAAAAGAATTTCCTGTCATCAGCGCTAACCTGAAGGTGAATGATGGCGAGGTCAGGACTGCTTATTATCCCAATCCTATCACTCATATTCAGGTGCAGGCCGACCTGGAAAACAAGACGGGGAATCTGTCTTCAACCAAGGTGTCCCTCACTCCGGTAAATTTTGAATTTGAAGGCCGGCCTTTCACTCTTACCGCAGATCTTTCCGATCCGGAAAACCTTAGCTATGATATTGTTTCCAAAGGCACGCTCGATATCGGCAGGCTTTATAAAGTATTCGGCATCCCGGGTTATGATGCAACGGGTATTATCAAAGCAGATATTTCACTGAAAGGAAAGCAAAGTGATGTCACTGCAGGAAGATACCAGGCACTCAACAATTCAGGCCAGCTTGAATTCAATGATGTGATCGTACGTTCCTCTTCTTTTTCACGGCCATTCCTGATCAACTCAGGGATATTCCGGTTTGACAGGGATAAAGCATGGCTTGAAAATTTTAAAACCACTTTTGGCAGCAACCAACTTTCATTGAGCGGATATTTTTCCAACCTGGTCAATTATGTTTTGCAGGATAATGCTAAACTGAAAGGAAACCTGAATTTGTCCACCGGGCATTTGAACCTGGATGAATTCACTGCATTTGAAAACCCGGAACAGGATCCCTCTGCTGCCGGAACTGATTCGGCAGGCAACGGCGTTATCATGATACCAAAGGACCTTGCTTTGCAATTCAATGCCAGGGTCGGTCAGGCAGATTATCAGGGTGTCTCCGTAAAAGATTTTAACGGGCAAATGATGATTGACAGCGGAAAAGTGAAATTGAATAAAACTTCTTTCCGTATCGCCGATGCGCCGTTTGCTCTGAATGCGGTGTATGAAGGCGTGAATCCACACAGAGGACTGTTTGATATAAACATCAAAGCCGATTCCTTCTCCATTGAAAAAGCATATAATGATATTCCGGTCTTCAGAGAGATGGCTTCTTCTGCATCGGGAGTAAAAGGAATTGCCGGGCTTGACTATGACCTCTCCGGCAGGCTGGATCAGAATATGCGGCAGGTATTTCCTTCTTTGAAAGGCGGCGGCGTTCTCACTTTGAAAAAAGTGAAGCTAAAAGGATTTAAGCTGATGAATGCTGTGAGCAGAAGCACGGAACATAAGGAACTTGCCGACCCCGATCTGTCCGGAATAAAAGTTAAGACAACGGTGAAGAATAATATCATCACTCTTGAAAGAACAAAGCTTCGCATTGCAGGCTTCCGGCCCCGTTTTGAAGGCCAGGTCAGTTTGGACGGAAAGCTGAACATCAAAGGGAGATTGGGTCTTCCTCCTTTCGGGATATTCGGGATTCCTTTCAATGTTTCAGGCACAAGCGAAAACCCGGTTGTAAAACTGAAAAGGGATAAATCAGGCAAAGTGCTGGAAGAAAAAGAAGACACCGATGATGAAGATATTAATGATTTACCCGTACCGGAAACTCAGCAAAATGAAAATTAGACCCGATTTTTCCTTTCTGAAAAAGAAAGCAACGGTTTAAAATTTAGATTTGCTTTCTCTCCGTAACTCTGAAAAGGGAACTGCTTTTTAAAACATAATTTATTTCAATTATGGAAAACAGGATCAATATTTCGAAAGTGGCGCCTGAAGCCATTGAAGCTATGATCGGCCTGGAAAAATATCTTGCTCAAAGCGGGCTGGACAGAAAGCTTTATGAACTCGTTAAAACAAAAGCATCACAGATCAATGGTTGTGCTCATTGCATCAACATGCATGTGAGGGATGCCATGAAACTTGGAGAAACGGCTCAGCGTTTGTTCCTGCTGGATGCATGGAGGGAGACTGATCTTTACACCGAAAAAGAAAGAGCAGCATTGGCGCTCACCGAATCCATGACGCTGATCCACCGGGATCATGTGCCGGATGAAGTTTATAACAATGCAGCGGCACATCTTTCCGAAAAGGAACTGGCAGCAGTGATCATGACCGTGGTGACCATCAATGGATGGAACAGGATCTCCATCACGACAAGGTCGCCGCTGGATTGAAGAAAATAAATTTTCTTGACGAACAGATCTTCTCAATAAGAAGCCGCTTTTCCTTTAATCGTAAACCTAAGTTCCGCAATTCAAAATATTTATTTTCAAAGACTTATTTGTTTTGCAGACAGGAATTTCCCCGGTTATTTTCTGTTTGCTTTATTAAGTTTCAGGATGATGGGAAATAGTGGATCTTAGGTCAGTTTGAAATTTTCATAGAGCCTGATCGTCAGTATCCGAATTCTCAGCCGGTTTTAAATTAAAAGATAAACTAATTTTATCCTCCCGTTAAAACATAAAATGCCCAGGACAAGGACCGCACTCATAATACTTTTTCTCTTTGCCGGATCTTTATTGCCGTCCGGGGCTTATTCGCAAAATGATAATACTTCCATACAAACGGTGATCCATCTGCTCAGCTATGTATCCATGGACTATCCCCAGGCTGTGGAGAATGGCAAGGTTTTGAATGAACAGGAATACAATGAGCAAAAAGAATTTTCTGCACAGGCTTATCAGATCACCAAAGAAGGAGTATTTCTGAAAGGGAAAGACAATGAGGTTTTGGAAAGCCTTCAAGGCCTCATGAAACTGATTGAAGAAAAGAAACCTGCTCAGGACATCAGTTCTGCTGCCGATCAGATCAAGAATAAGATCATTGAGATTACCGGTATTGCCACGGCGCCCAAAGTATGGCCAGACATCAATACGGGCAAAACCCTCTATGCAGCAAAGTGCATGGATTGCCATGGAGCGAATGGCGATGGTAAAGGTAAATTATCGCTTACGCTCAATCCTCAGCCTACCGATTTTCTGAATAACGAATTGATGAGTAAAGTTTCTCCTTACCAGGCTTACAATACGATCAGATTGGGAGTTCAGGGAACAGGCATGCAGGGTTTTACCGATCTGAGCGATCAGGAAGTGTGGGATCTTGCTTTTTATATTAAATCGCTTCGTTTTAAAAACGGATCTGCTTCTGACAGCGCTTCATTGAGAAAAATCTTCGATAAAGTTTATTCTTCGGTTTCCCTTGATGATGTAGCTACACACTCCGATAGCGATCTTCAAAATTTATTAAGCGCAAAGACAAAAGATGCGGCAGCCGGGCTGGAAGCATTAAGGTCGCTGACACCGACAGGGGATCTTTCAAAGAACAGCCTTTCGATAGCGGTAAAAAATCTTGAAGAAGCCATCAGCAATTATGAAAATGGAAACAAGTCGCTGGCCCGCTCAAACGCATTGAAAGCATACCTGGAAGGAATAGAGCCGGTGGAAGCAAGACTGCGTACCGTGAACCCGAAATTTGTTTTGGAACTGGAGCAACAAATGCTCAGTGTACGGCAAGCCATCGAAAAAGACAAAGGTGCCAAGGCTGTAAATGATGAGGCACAGAAAGCGATGGGCCTGATCGCAAAAGCAGGTCAGCTCATGCAGGATCAGCAACTGAATTACTGGCTGACCTTCACATTAGCCGCCACCATTATGCTGCGTGAAGGCATTGAAGCCTTCCTGGTGCTTGCAGTTATTCTCGCTCTCATACGTTCATCAGGTCTTAAGAAAGCGCTTCCGTGGATTCACGGCGGGTGGATCACGGCTGCCGTATTCGGAATTGCCGGATGGTATTTATCAGATTACATCATTCAGTTTGGCGGCAAAAACAGGGAGATCATGGAAGGAGTGATCTCGCTTATTGCTGTTGCAATATTGCTCTATGCGGGATTCTGGTTACACAGTAATTCCAATGCACGTCAATGGAAGAAATTCATTGAAGAAAAAGTGGGCCGTTATCTCAACGGGGAAAGAATGTTCGGCCTTGCTGCATTTTCTTTTATGGTCGTGTTTCGTGAAGCATTTGAAGTGATTCTTTTCCTGAGGGCAGTAAGCCTGGAAGCCACTGAAAAAAATCAGTCGGCGATCGGACTCGGTGTTCTTGCCGCAGTGGCGGTTATCGCCATTATTGCTTATGTATTCATGAAGTATTCAAAAATGATCCCGGTAAGGCAGTTATTCCGGTATTCTTCCTGGTTCATCGTTTTGCTGGCGATTATTCTTGTGGGCAAAGGAGTACATTCCATACAGGAAAGCGGATGGATAGCCGTGACTGGATTATCATCTTTCTTCCCGATAGACTGGCTGGGTATTTATCCCACCATGGAAACACTGATGGCTCAGCTTGTATTGGTAGTCATTGTAATCATCACGTATTATATCAGCAATCAAAGAAGAAAGAAAGTGGCGCTGCATCAAAGTTGATATTATAAATAATTTTGTTTTACCATTTTTTTAAAATCGCTCTCAACGAAACCTTTTTCCTATCACTCTTCTCCGGCCTTCCCTTCTGTCAACTATTATAGCCGTGCTTCTAATTTTAAGAATCCTGTTTTCAGGAATCGTTATTTTTACCCGTTAAGAAATCAGAAGGAAATACAATTCCTTTTCTGTTAAAATAATATTCTGTCACTTTATAATTTTGATGTGAATACTGAAGAGATCATCTCACGCCTCGGCCGGCTGAATAAAATCAGCAGCAAACTGGAAATTCCTTCACAGGAAAGAAAAGAAATGATCAGCGACCTGTCAGCCTTTGTGGAGAACTATATTTCAGAATTAAATACTCAGAATATTTTCAGTGAAAGAAAGCCCGGCCCGCTTGCTATTACAGAACATCCGAAATCATTGAATGAACTCCTGGGCCTGTACAGAAAAGAAGTGACCGGAACAGGCATCAATGCTGCATCCGGGAAACATTTAGGGTATATTCCTGCCGGAGGCATTTTCACTTCCGCGGTTGCAGATTTCATTGCGGCCATCACCAATCCTTATGCAGGAGTTTATTATGCATCACCCGGGGCGGCAGCTATAGAGAATGAAGTGCTCCAATGGCTGAAATCGGTATTTAATTTCCCTGGAGATTCGGTGGGCAACCTGACTTCAGGCGGATCGGTCTCCGCACTGATCGCATTCACTGCCGCAAGGGATAAACATGGAATAAAGAATGAAAAGATTAAAAGCAGTGTTGTTTATCTCACAGAACAGGTGCATCACTCTGCCCAGAAGGCATTGCGCATTATCGGGCTTGAAGATATTGTGATGCGTTATGTTCCATTGGATGATCATCATCGCATGAAAACGGTTGAACTGAAAAGAATGATCGTAGAAGATATTGCATCCGGGCTGAACCCTTTCCTGGTGATCGGCACTGCAGGAACTACGGACACCGGCGCCGTTGATGACCTGGATGCGATCTCAGACATAGCAGAGAAATATAAGTTATGGTATCATGTGGATGCAGCTTACGGTGGTTTTTTTATTCTGACTTCAAAAAGAATTTATTCAAAGGAATTGAAAGGGCAGATTCAGTGATCATGGACCCGCATAAGAGCATGTTCGTTCCTTATGGTCTTGCTGCTGTATTGATAAAAGACAAAGCTTCGGCGCTCAAGTCGAATTATTACACTGCCCATTACATGCAGGATGCGGCAGGGGAGGAGTTGATAAAAAGTCCTGCCAATCTTTCCCCGGAATTGACCCGCCACTTCAGGGGGTTGCGCCTGTGGCTGCCCTTGCAGATCCACGGACAGGAACCTTTCATTGCCTGCCTGGAGGAAAAACTTCTGCTCGTGAAATATTTCAGGGCAAAGCTCAGTGAACTGGGCTTTTATCTTGGCCCTGAGCCTGATCTTTCCGTAAGTTATTTCTGGTATCCTTTCGGAAAAGATGAAGATGAAAAGAACAGGCAACTGATGAAGGAGATCCATTCGGATGGAGATGTGTACTTAAGTTCTTCTATCGTGAATGACCGCTTTGTGATCCGCATGGCGATCCTTTCATTCCGTACAAAAAAAGAAACGATTGACAGGGCTGTGGAAATGATCAAAAGATGCCTTGCAAGAGTAAAATAACTTTACTCTTTCAGATATAACCGGGATTGAGCGGCTTCACAGTCGGATATTACGAATCAACCTATAACTCCAAATCAGGAAGATCAGTTATTCATTGCAGCATGGATCTTGTCATCAGCGCTGGCGCCGTACATTCCGGGAACAGGAATATTCAATAACCTGAAGAATACACGCAACGTCCGGCAGCCTGGCGAAGTGGCGGATTTGAAATGCTAAAGTTTAAAATTTACACTAATGCTGAAAGAAGCACATACGTTGATTTTACCACATTGCCGTGCTATTGCCACCACGAAGTAGCACCGAAGGTAAACTGCAATAGCCAATGGATATTGTAGTCTGTTCTTTTAAACCAAAGGCAATACTGCGTTTCATCCTCTTTGTCGTGTCAGGTAGTGCGGTTGCGCTTTTTATTTTCTGCTCAACTCCCCCCTAAACGCCTTTTGGCTCAAACTGCCATACAGATTCTCCAACTCCTGCAAGCTTTGTTGGTATTGGCTTTTGAGGGCTTCTGTTTTTTCTACGATGCGGGCAAATTGGGCTTGGAGGGTGAGGGGGGGCCTTATAATTTCTATTTTTTCAAAATCCCCTTTATTTAAAATTGGAAGAGTTGTTGAGCCTCCTCCCTTAGCCACAATTTTCGGCTTCATAAACTTCATGAGTCTTTCGCCAAATAAGTCATTGAACCTGTTATTCCATTCGATAGCATTTAGTTGTTGATTAAATGCAGATAAAGATTTAGCACGTTGAACTTTACCGATAGTTGCACCAATACAACAGATGAACGTTGCACCTGCCCTTACTGTTCTTGAATTTTCCGCTCCTTCTATTGTTACAAATCTTCTATTGGGTTCATTGCTTTCCAAATCGCTAGGGGTTATAAATGGAATCTCTCCACCAAACATTCCTTCTTTACTACTTGGGGGCGTTGTCCCAGTAACAACATTTCCAGAATCTTTAATTTTAACTTTTTCCCATCCCTTCTCATTCCTCACCGGCTCTCCAAATATCTCCAAAAACGTGCTTTTCAAAAATTCATCCAGCTGGCGGATGCTTTCTTTGCGTTGGGCTATCAGGTTTTCGGCTTTGGAGAGGATGGAAGCGATGTGGAGTTGGTCGGGAAGTGAGGGAAGAGGAACTTTGAAATCCTTAACAAATGCCTGACTTATGTGAGGTTGGGCATTTCCCCAAGCCTTATCTAAAATTCTTTGTCTTTGTGTTTTTAAATAGTGAAAAAGGTATTCAGGAATATGATTTTTTGATGGCAAAATTCCAGTTACCGACTGGTTTGCACATGCTTCTATTTTTGAAATGGCACTTAAACCGCATGTCGCACCTGTAAGTGCAATTAAAACGGTATCAGCAGGCATCATTTTCGTTGAGCTACTTTTCAAACCTGCTTCCGTAATGAAATTTTCTGCAGTGTAGATATAGCCCTTATTCAATTCACCTGAATTAAGCCAAGGTATATTTCCATTTTCCCAATATTCCTTTACAGATGTGGAAGGTGTTCCACCTGTTACAACATCTGCAAATTCAGAAATTTTTATTTCCTTCATGTTACATCAGTTGTTTTAGTTCCGCCAATCCTTTTTGAATATCCGCTTCCATGCTTTCCAATTTCCCAAAAATCACTTCCGGTTTTTCATACACCACTTCTTCATACACTTCTTCTTTGTAGGTGCTTAGGTTCAGGTCGTATTTGTTTTCTACTAGTTCCTTTTTCGGTACCATAAAGTATTTCTGTCTCATGTCTGAACTATGATTTATATGATTTTCTTGATTCACTTGATTTTCACTTGGTATGCTACCTTGTTCTTTCATCATAGTAATCCTTGAATCATGCGAATCATGGTTCAGACGGTTTTTGTAGCGTTGCACAATATCGGGCAAATCGCTTTCTGCTATTTTGTTTCGTTTGTCGTCCAGCGTGTAGCCGTCTGCCTGCATGTCGTAAAACCATACATGGTTGGTTTCTCCGCCTTTGGTAAAAAGCAAAATGGCGGTGCTTACTCCGGCATAAGGTTTAAACACGCCACTGGGCATGGCAATCACTGCTTTCAGTTCTGTTTTTTCTATCAGCATTTTCCGCAGGGCTTCAAATGCTTTTCCGCTGTTTTGTATCACTCCGCTTGGCACAATTACGGCTGCTGTTCCGCCCATCTTCAGCATATTAAAAATGCGTTCTACAAAAAGCAGTTCGGTTTTGGTGGTAGGTAGTTTCAATCCTTCGTTAATATCGCCTTTGTCAATATTGCCTGTAAAAGGCGGATTGGCCATTACAATATCAAACCGGCTGTCTTCATTATAGCTTTTGCTCAGGGTGTCTTTGTAGTCAATCTGTGGTTCATCAATGCCGTGCATCATCAGGTTCATCAAACCCAAACGCACCATGGTGGTGTCAATATCGTAGCCTGTAAAACTTTTATCAAGAATATTTTTTACTTTTTGTGTAAGCACGGCACTGATGGCGGCACGTTCAAAACCATCTTCATCAACCCCCATCCGGCTTCCCCCAAGGGGGGAAGAGGAAGCGCCTTCTGACTTTC
>WBZO01007107.1_pt1 | contig 10505 bp, 9 predicted proteins | sample 5204261 | NCBI WGS metagenome assembly WBZO01 (sample SAMN12412400, study PRJNA552823) | activated sludge metagenome | isolation source: activated sludge from anammox sidestream of wastewater treatment plant... | place: USA: North Carolina | collected 2017-09
GAGATGGAGGCGCTCGGCGCCGAGTCGTCCAGATTGCTGTCCGAGCAGACCCGAGAGCTCGAGAGCCGGATCGCGCGTGCAGGACGATCGCTCAAGCGGGCGCGATGGGTGACCTACGGTTTTCTGGCGCTTGTGATTCTGTTCGGGATGATCAAGATTCTGGCGCGGTGACGGGCGGCACGGGCTTCATCCCGCTCGCCGGCTGACGCGCAAGGCGCCCCGCGCTCCCGGGGAACCGCATCGGAGCGCGCTATAATCGAAGCCCCGCCTCCGCCGTCTTTTCCGCAGCCCCCAATGCACCTGCCGGTTCGCATCTTCGCTGCTCTTGCCGCTGTCCTCCCGCTCTTCCTCTGCGTCCAGGCCCGCGCCGACGCGCCGCCGCCGCCGCCGATCGCCGCCCGCGCCTTCCTGCTCGTCGAGTTCGCCAACGGCCAGCCGATCGTCGCGCACAACGCGGACGAGCGCGTGGAGCCGGCCTCGCTCACCAAGCTGATGACCGCGTACATCGTTTTCGACGCGCTGAAGAAGAAGGCGATCCAGCCCGACCAGACCGCGCCGGTGTCGCAGCGCGCGTGGAAGGCGGGCGGCTCGCGCATGTTCATCGAGCCGCGCAAGCCGGTCACCGTCGACGAGCTGCTGCGCGGGATGATCGTGCAGTCGGGCAACGACGCCACCATCGCGCTCGCCGAGCTGGTCGCCGGCTCCGAGGAGGTGTTCGCGCAGATGATGAACCGCGAGGCGCAGCGCCTCGGGATGAAGAACTCGAGCTTCACCAACTCGACCGGCTGGCCGGACGCGAAGCACTACTCGACCGCGCGCGACCTCGCGCTCGTCGCCGCCGCGCTGATCCGCGACTTCCCCGACTACTACACGCTGTACTCGACCAGGGAATTCCGCTACAACAACATCACCCAGCCGAACCGCAACCGCCTGCTGTGGCTCGACCCGAACGTCGACGGCGTGAAGACCGGCTACACCGAGGCCGCGGGCTATTGCCTGATCGCATCGGCGAAGCGCGGTCCGCGCCGGCTGATCTCGGTCGTGCTGGGCGCGAACTCCGACAGCCTGCGCGCGCAGGAGAGCCAGAAGCTGCTCAACTACGGCTTCCAGTTCTTCGAGACCGTGCGGCTGTACGAAAAGGACCAGGAGGTGAGCCGCCTGCGCGTCTGGAAGGGCGCGCAGAACGAGGTCAAGGCGGGCGCGCCCGCCGCGGTCGAGCTCGTGCTCCCGCGCGGCGACGCGTCCAAGCTCAAGACCGAGTTCGTCAGCGAGCAGCCGCTCCTCGCGCCGGTGAGCGCCGGCCAGCGCGTCGGCACGATCAAGGTGTCGCTCGACGGCAAGCCGGTGGGCGAGTACCCGGTCGTCGCGCTCGAGACGGTCGGCGTCGCCGGCATCGTCGGGCGCGCATGGGACAGCCTGCGCCTGTGGCTCGAGTGAGCGGGCGGGAGGCGGCTTGGACCCGATCGTCTACCTGAACGGCGAGTACCTGCCGCTCGCCGAGGCGCGCATTCCGGTGCTCGACCGCGGCTTCATCTTCGGCGACGGCGTGTACGAGGTGATCCCCGCGTACGGCCGCCGCCTCTTCCGCCTGCGCGAGCACCTCGCGCGGCTCGAGCACAGCCTGCGCGCGGTGCGCATCGCCAGCCCCTTCGACGCCGCCGGCTGGACCGCGCTGCTGGAGAGCGTCGTGGCGCGCAACGCCTGGGACGACCAGAGCGTGTACCTGCAGGTCACGCGCGGCGTCGCGCCGCGCACGCAGGAGTTCCCCAAGGGCGATGTGCGCCCCACTGTGTTCGTCATGGCGAGCGCGCTCAAGATGCCCACGCCCGAGCAGCGCGCGAACGGCGTCGCGGTGGTGACGCGCGACGACTACCGCTGGCGGCGCTGCGACATCAAGTCGGTGTCGCTGCTCGCGAACTGCCTGCTGCGCCAGGAGGCGGAGGACGCCGGCGCGGCCGAGACCGTCCTGGTCCGCGACGGCAACGTGAAGGAAGCCTCGACCTGCAACGTCTTCCTGGTGAAGGACGGCGTGATCCTCAACCCGCCGAAGGACAACCTGATCCTCCACGGCATCACGTTCGACCTCGCGCTCGAGCTCGCGCGCGCGGCCGGGATCCCGGTGGCGACGCGCGAGGTGCGGCGCGAGGAGCTGTACGCGGCCGACGAGGTCTGGCTCTCGTCGTCCGCGCGCGAGGTGCTGCCGGTCACCACGGTCGACGGCCGGCGCGTCGGCAGCGGCCGGCCGGGCCCGCTGTACGCGCGCATGCACGCGCTCTTCCAGGACTACAAGGCGCGCGCCCGCGCGCAGGCCGATGGCTGAGCAGGACGCCCCGGCGCTGCTCGCCTTCCCCTGCGACTTCCCGCTCAAGGTGATGGGGAAGCGCCAGGCGGCCTTCGCCCAGACGATCGTGGAGATCGTGCGGCGGCACGCGCCGGACTTCGACCCGGCGAGCCTCGAGATCCGCACGAGCCGCGAGGCGAACTACCTCTCGCTCACCCTGACGATCCGCGCCACCTCGCGCGCGCAGCTCGACGCGTTGTACCGCGAGCTCTGCGACCACCCGATGGTCACGATGGTGCTCTAGGATGGCGCCGATGCCGCAGGCAGCGCCTGCCCCGATCGTGCCCGGCGCAGCGCGTCGCGTGCCCGCTGCGCCGCTCGCGCTGCGCCGCATGGGCCGGACGGCGTACGCGGAAGCCTACGACGCGATGCGCGCGTTCACCGCGCGGCGCACCGCGGAGACGCCCGACGAGCTGTGGCTGCTCGAGCACCCGCCGGTCTACACGCTCGGCCAGGCGGGCAGGCCCGAGCACCTGCTGCGCGCGAACGCGATTCCCGTGGTGCGGGCCGATCGCGGCGGGCAGATCACCTATCACGGCCCCGGACAGGTCGTCGCGTACGCGCTCCTCGATCTGCGCCGGCGCGGGCTCGCCGTCAGGCGGCTGGTGTGGCTGCTCGAGCAGTCGGTGATCGACCTCCTCGCCGGGCACGGCATCGAGGGCGCGCGCAGGGCCGGCGCGCCGGGCGTCTATGTGCGCGACGCGAAGCTCGCCGCGCTCGGGCTGCGGGTGCGCGGCGGCTGCACCTACCACGGGCTCGCGCTGAACGTGGACATGGATCTCGCGCCGTTCCGCGACATCAACCCGTGCGGCTACGAGGGGCTGGCGGTGACGCAGCTCGCGGACCTCGGCGTGCGGCTGTCGCCCGCCGAGGCGGGCGCGGCGCTCGCGGCTGCGCTCGCGCGCGCGCTCGGCGCGGACGCGCACTGACCATCTGGGAGGGAGATCTTGGCACTCGTCCTCGGCATCTGTTCCTCGCACGACGCCTCCGCCTGCGCGTTCCGGGACGGGGAGCTGGTCGCCGCCATCTCGGAGGAGCGCCTCTCGCGCATCAAGACCGACGGCAACCGCCTGCCCGGGCGCGCGATCGACGCGGTGCTGGCGATGGCGGGCGCGAAGCGCAGCGACGTCGACCACGTCGCGATGACCTACAACCACGTCCCCGAGCGCTATTGCCGGCGCACGACGCTGCGCAAGGAAGTGGAGCGCCGGCTCTCGCGCGCGGCCAAGAAGCTCACCGGCCGGCGCAAGGAGACGCAGTACTTCCTGAACGAGGTGCTGCGCCACATCCGCGACGTCGCGCCGGACCGGCAGTTCGACGACTACTTCCGCCGCGGCCTGTTCCTCGAGGGCGAGGGCTTCCGCCCCGAGACGCAGATCCACTTCGTCGACCATCACCTGACCCACGCCGCGAGCGCCGCCTTCTACAGCGGGTTCGGCGAGGCCGCCGTCGTGACCCTCGACGGCGAGGGCGACCTCGGGATGCATCACACCTCGAGCGTGTACGCGGACGGCCGCCTGCGCTGCCTGCACCTCTCGGACGCGCCCGGGACCTCGTCCGGCTTCTTCTACATGGACGTCACCGAGCTGCTCGGCTTCCGCCCGCTGCGGCACGAGGGCAAGGTGCTGGGGCTCGCCGCCTTCGGCGACCCGCGCCCGCTGCACGACGCGTTCAAGCGCGCGCTGCGGCTGTCGGCCGACGGCAACGGCTTCGACTCGGACTTCACCGGCCTCGAGCGCGCGATCGACAAGCGCAAGGCCTACATCGCCGAGGCGATCCGCGGCCACTCGCGCGAGAACGTGGCGGCGGCGGCGCAGGCGGTGTTCGAGGAGACGATCGTCGGACTGGTGCGCAACTTCATGCGCGCGACCGGCCAGAAGCGTCTCGCGGTCAACGGCGGCGTGTTCGCCAACGTGAAGCTCAACCAGCGCATCGCCGCGCTGCCCGAGGTGGACGCGCTGTTCGTGTTCCCCGGCATGTCCGACACCGGCAACAGCGTCGGCGCGGCGCTGATGGCGCTCGACAGGCTGGAGCCCGGCTACGTGGCGCGCGCGGCGCACGCGCTGCGCGACGTCTACCTCGGGCCGGGATACTCGAACGAGGAGATCCGGGCCGAGCTCGAGCGCCGCGGCGTCCAGTACGAGCGGCTCGACGACGACGCCCTGGTCGAGCGCACCGCGCAGGCGATCCACCGCGGCGTGGTGGTCGGCTGGTTCCAGGGCCGCATGGAGTTCGGCCCGCGCGCGCTCGGCAACCGCTCGATGATCGCGCGCGCGACCGACGCGAACATCAACCGCATCCTGAACGACCGCCTCGACCGCACCGAGTTCATGCCGTTCGCGCCGAGCGTGCTCGCCGAGTACGCCGACGAGCTCTTCGACGACGTCGGGCCCGGCCGGCACGCGGCCGAGTTCATGACCATCACCTACGACGTGAAGAAGCACTGGCACGACCGGGTGCCCGCGGTCGTGCACGTCGACGGGACCGCGCGGCCGCAGCTCGTGCGCAAGGACCGCAACCCGCTCTACTGGCGCGTGATCGACCGCTATCGCCAGCTCTCGGGCATCCCGCTGGTGCTGAACACGAGCTTCAACGTGCACGAGGAGCCGATCGTGTGCCAGCCGCGCGAGGCCGCCCAGGCGCTGGTCGACAACCGCATCGACGCGCTGGCGATAGGCAACTTCTGGGCCGACTACCAGCCGGGCAAGGGGTAGACTCGCGGCGGATGGACCCGGTCGGCGACAAGCTGGGGGACAAGCAGAAGGGCGCGGCCAAGACGGCCCGCATCCCGGTCAAGATCGTCCCGGCGGCGCCGCTGCCCAAGCCCGAGTGGATCCGGGTGAAGGCGCCGGGCCCCGGGTCGCGCTTCCACGACATCAAGCGCATCCTGCGCGCGCACCGGCTGCACACGGTCTGCGAGGAGGCCGCCTGCCCCAACATCGGCGAGTGCTTCGGCCAGGGCACCGCGACCTTCATGATCATGGGCGACAAGTGCACGCGCCGCTGCCCGTTCTGCGACGTCGGGCACGGCCGCCCCGACCCGCTCGACCCGGAGGAGCCGGTCAACCTCGCGCGGACCGTCGCCGCGCTGCGGCTGCGGTACGTCGTGATCACCAGCGTCGACCGCGACGACCTGCGCGACGGCGGCGCGCGGCATTTCGTCGACTGCATCCGCGCGGTGCGGGAACATTCGCCCGCCACGGCGATCGAAATCCTCGTGCCCGACTTCCGCGGACGGCTGGAGCGGGCCCTGGACGTGCTCGAAGCCGCGCCCCCGGACGTGATGAACCACAACCTCGAGACGGTGCCGCGCCTGTACCGGCAGGCCCGTCCCGGCGCGGACTACGCGCATTCGCTGCGGCTGCTGCGGGAGTTCAAGACCCGCCGCCCCGCGGTGCCGACGAAATCGGGCCTGATGGTCGGCCTGGGCGAGACCGACGAGGAGATCCTGGCGGTGATGCGCGACCTGCGCGCGCACGGCGTCGACATGCTCACGCTCGGCCAGTACCTCGCGCCCTCGGCGCACCACCTGCCGGTCGCGCGGTATGCGCACCCGGACGCGTTCGCGGCGTTCGAGCGCGCGGCGCAGGCGCTGGGCTTCAGCCACGCGGCGGTCGGCCCGCTCGTGCGCTCGAGCTATCACGCGGACCGGCAGGCCCATCGCGCGGGCGTGGTCTGAGGCGGCGCATGGGCGCGAGCGGGCGGGTGCGATGAGCGTCGTTCGCCGCTGGGGGCGGATCGCCGTGCTCGCGGCGGGGCTCCTCGCCCTCGCGCTCGGATCGGCGCTCGCCGCCCCGCAGCTCGGCGACCCGGCGCCGGAGCTCGACATCCGGCTGCTCAACGGCAAGCTGGTGAAGGCGAGCGACGTGCGCGGCAAGGTCGTGCTGACGATGATCTGGGCCACCTGGAGCCCGGCGGCGCGCATGCAGCTCCCCGACATCCAGAACCTGTACGCGGCGCGGCGCGGGCGGGGACTCGAGGTGCTCGCGCTCTCGATCGACGAGCGCGAGAGCGAGGTGCGCGAGTTCTGGCGCAAGCGCGGCTACACGATGGCGGTGGGGATGCGCAGCGACGCCTTCTTCGACCGGTTCGGGCGCGTGAGCACGACCCCGACCTACTACGTGGTGGACCGCGCCGGGGTGCTCCGCCACCGGATCTCGGGCACGATCGCGCCCGAGAAGCTCGCCGCGCTGCTCGAGCCGCTGCTGGCGGAGCCGGCGCCCTCCGAGCGCTTCGCCCACCACGGCGCCAGCCGGCAGGGGACGCGGTGATCCGCGCCGCGCTGATCGGCCTCGGCGCGCTCGCCGCGCTGGGCTCGGGCGCGCAGGCGCTCGCCCAGTCCCTGGCGAGCCTGTCCAACCGCGACGCCGTCGCCGGGCTGAAGGACGCGCTCGCCCAGAGCGCGGGCAAGGCGGTGGACCAGCTCGGGGCGGCCGACGGCTTTCTCGGCAACGCCAAGGTGAAGATCCCGCTGCCCGATTCGATCAAGCGGATCGAGAGCGGCCTGCGCATGCTCGGCATGGGCAAGCAGGCCGACGAGCTGGTCGTCAGCATGAACCGCGCGGCCGAGATGGCGGTCAGGGAAGCGACGCCGATCCTGGTCGAGTCGGTCAGGAAGATGAGCGTCCAGGACGCGAAGGGCGTCCTCACCGGCGGCGACGACGCGGCGACGCAGTACTTCCGGCGCACGACCTCGGCGCAGCTCACGCAGCGCTTCCTGCCGATCGTCAAGCAGATGACGGCGAAGGTGCAGCTCGCCGAGCAGTACAACCAGCTCGCCGGGCAGGCCGCGAGCCTCGGCCTGGTGAAGCAGGAGGACGCGAACATCGACAACTACGTGACGCGCAAGGCGCTCGACGGGCTCTTCCTCGTCATCGCCGAGCAGGAGCGCGCGATCCGCAAGGACCCGGTCGGCGCGGCGACCGGGATGGCGCAGAAGGTCTTCGGGCTGCTCGGGAAGTAGCGCGCCGCCGGGGCGCTAGTGCGCCTCGTCCCAGTTGCGCCCCGCGCCCACGTCCACCACCAGCGGCACGCGCAGCGTCGCGACCCCCGTCATCAGCCCGGGCAGCGCCTGCTTCACGCGCTTCAGCTCCGGCTCCGGCACTTCGAGCACCAGCTCGTCGTGCACCTGCATGACGAGCCGCGTCCCGAGGTGCCCGGCGTCGAGCCAGTCCTGCACCGCGATCATCGCGAGCTTGATGAGGTCGGCCGCGGTGCCCTGCATCGGCGCGTTGATCGCCGCGCGCTCGGCGCCCGCGCGGCGCGCCTGGTTTGCAGCGCGGATCTCCGGCAGCCAGAGCCGCCGCCCGAACACCGTCTCGACGTAGCCGAGCTCGCGCGCCAGCCGGCGCGTGGCCTCCATGTAGCGCGCGACGCCCGGATAGCGCGCGAAGTAGCTGTCGATGTACGCCTGCGCGGTCGCGCGCTCGAGCCCGAGCTGCTGGGCGAGGCCGAAGGCGCTCATGCCGTAGATCAGCCCGAAGTTGATCACCTTCGCGTAGCGCCGCTCCTCGGCCGTGACCTCGCGCGCGCTGCGGCCGAAGATCTCCGCCGCGGTGGCGCGGTGGATGTCCTCGCCGCGCGCGAACGCCTCGAGCAGCCCCTGGTCGCCGGAGATGTGCGCCATGATGCGCAGCTCGATCTGCGAGTAGTCGGCCGACACGATCGCGTGCCCCGGCGGGGCGACGAACGCCTCGCGGATGCGCCGCCCCTCGGCGGTGCGCGCCGGGATGTTCTGCAGGTTGGGATCGTTGGAGGACAGCCGGCCGGTGACCGCGGTCGCCTGCCCGTAGTTCGTGTGCACGCGCCCGGTGCCCGGGTTGACCATGCGCGGCAGCTTGTCGGCGTAGGTGGACTTGAGCTTCGCCACGCCGCGGTACTCGAGCAGCGTCTTGGGCAGCGGATAGTCGAGCGCGAGCTTCTCGAGGACGTCCTCGTCGGTCGAGGGCGCGCCGGTCGCGGTCTTCTTCACCACCGGCAGCTTCAGGCGCTCGAAGAAGATCTCGCCGATCTGCTTGGGCGAGTTGAGGTTGAACGGCTGCCCGGCCTCGGCGTGCGCCTTCTGCTCGAGCGCGAGCATCTTCTGCCCGAGCTCGTGGCCCTGCCGCTCCAGGAGCCGCGCGTCCACCAGGACGCCGTTGCGCTCCATGCGGAACAGCACCTCGCGCACCGGCATCTCGATCGACTCGTACACGTAGCGCAGCTTCGGGTCGGCCGCGATGCGCGGATGGAGCGCGCGGTGCAGCCGCAGCGTGACGTCCGCATCCTCGGCCGCGTACTCGGTCGCGCGCTCCACGCTCACCTCGTCGAAGCCGATGCGCTGCGCGCCCTTGCCGGTCACCTCGTCGTAGGTGATCGTCTTCAGGCCGAGGTGGCGCTGGGCCAGGCTGTCCATGTCGTGGCGCGCGTGGCTCTCCAGCACGTAGGACTGGAGGAGCGTGTCGTGCGCGACGCCCGCCAGGCGCACGCCGTGGTTCGCCAGCACGTGCTGGTCGTACTTCAGGTTCTGCCCGACCTTGCGGCGCGCCGGGTCCTCGAGCCACGGTCGCAGGAGCTCGAGCGCGCGCGCGCGCCCGACCTGGTCCGGCGCGTCCGGGTAGCGGTGCGCGAGCGGCAGGTACGCGGCGCGACCGGGCTCCAGCGCGAACGACACGCCGACCAGCTCGGCGGCGAACGGGTCGAGCGAGGTGGTCTCCGTGTCGATGCACGCGATCTCCGCCGCCGCGATGCGCGCGAGCCAGCGCGCGAGCTCGCGCTCGGTGAGCAGCGTCTCGTAGCGGCGCGGCGCGTCCGCGCCGGGCGGCGGCGCGGCGGGCCCCGCGGCGGGCGGTGCGGCGGGCGGTGCGCCGCCCTCCCCGTCCGCGACCTCCTTCAGCCAGCTCCGGAAGCCGAAGCGCGCGAACAGCGCCTGGAGCTGCGCGCGGTCGCGCGCGCGCGGGGCGAGGTCGGCCAGCGCGAGCGGCAGCGCGACGTCGCATTTCACCGTCGCCAGCGCGCGCCCCTGCGGCAGCCAGTCGCGCGCCTTGCGGAGGTTCGCGCCCGCCACGCCCTTGATCTCCTCCGCGTGCGCGAGCACGCCGTCGAGCGAACCGTACTCGGCGATCCACTTCGCCGCGGTCTTCGGCCCGACCTTCTCCACCCCCGGGATGTTGTCCACCGCGTCGCCGACGAGCGCGAGGTAGTCGACGATGCGCTCCGGCGCGACGCCGAACTTCGCGCGCACGCCGGGCGGGTCGAGGGTCTCGTTCGACATGGTGTTGATCAACGTCACGCGCTCGTCGACGAGCTGCGCGAGGTCCTTGTCGCCGGTCGAGATCACGGTGCGCACGCCCGCCGCGGAGGCCCGCTGCGCGAGCGTGCCGATGACGTCGTCCGCCTCGACGCCCTCGACGACGAGCAGCGGCCAGCCGAGCGCGCGGATCGCCGCCATCAGCGGCTCGATCTGCGCGGCGAGGTCGTCGGGCATCGGCGGCCGGGTTGCCTTGTACTCGGGGTACAGCTCGTCGCGGAAGGTCCGGCCCTTCGCGTCGAAGACACACGCGAGGAAATCCGCCTTGTACTCGGCCACCAGCCGCCGCAGCATGTTGAGGACGCCGTAGATGGCGCCAGTGGGCTCGCCGGCGGGGCTGCGCAGGTCCGGCAGCGCGTGGAACGCGCGGTAGAGGTAGGACGAGCCGTCGACCAGCACGAGCAGCTTGGTGCCGCCGCCGGCCGCGCCGGCGCTCGAGGGGGGCTTTCCAGGCATCGACGAGAAAGTGGTCCAGGACCGGCCCGGCGCGGGGCCGGAGTTCGTGGCGGCGGGCCGCGGCGCACGCACCTGCAGGGTGCGCGCCGCGGCGGCTCGTCGCGATTATGTCAGAGTTCCTCGCGCCGACCGGGCGGCGCGCGTGCGCTCAATCTTCCGCGCGGCGCGCAACCTTCCTCAACCCGCGGCGCGGCGAGTGCTAGACTTGGCTCGAACCAGGGAGAAATACAACGTCATGCGCCGCCTGCTCGCCGCAGCCGCCCTCGCCGCCGCCCTGCCGGTCGGCGCCCAACAGGCCCCGCCTCCGCCCGACCTCGAGCCGCTGCCCGAGGCGCCGCAGCCCGTGGGCGTCGATCCGGCGCAGCAGGCCGCGGACATGGGCATCACGATCCGCCCCGGCGAGAAGGTCGAGCGCCTCAC
>WBZO01004121.1_pt2 | contig 10504 bp, 10 predicted proteins | sample 5204261 | NCBI WGS metagenome assembly WBZO01 (sample SAMN12412400, study PRJNA552823) | activated sludge metagenome | isolation source: activated sludge from anammox sidestream of wastewater treatment plant... | place: USA: North Carolina | collected 2017-09
TCGTAGCTAATCCTACTATTATGTTTTTTTTTCGCACTAATTTCCTTTACTTCTTCAAATTTATCCAAAAAGAAAGTTTTCATGTCTTCAATTTGTTCAGGAAGAACTGAAACACGGTGTACCACTTTATTATGATTATTATTATTCATATTATCCAAAGCTTCGCTGATAAGCTCTTTCGTTATCGGCTTTTTTCCAATAAAACTAAAGCGTTCGATAGCATCCAACCCTGCCAGATACAATTTATCCTGTTCTTGCGATATTACCGCAAGTGGGATGTCTTGGTGACTAAGCCTGTTAAAAGAATTTTTTTCATCTTTGCTAAGTTCATTCCGTTGCGCTGCAACATATTTACCAAGGTGCTTCAGTGCGTAAGCCTCAACAGCCTTCATCGTACCATTATTAGTTCCATCCATGTTACTTGCAACCACTTGCCTTATAGCATCCGGAGTAATTTCACCGCTATCAATCAGCGGTGCAAGAACTTGCCCACAAATCTTTCTTATACCGTCATCAGACCTGCTATTTAGCTTATGGTTAAAATATCCCAAAAAATCAATAGCGTCTGCGGCAAGATTTAATTCGGCCATAAAGCAACCCTTTAGATACCAAACAACATAAATAAATATTAATTAATGATTTAATGTATAATAGAATTCGTTTAGTTGCAATATGTTAAAAAAACGATTTTTACAACCTGACAAATAAAACACTTATAAATCAACCATACCTGCCGGTAATATAATCCTGCGTCTGTTGATGGATTGGCGCAGTAAATATCTGACTGGTAGCACCGGATTCAATCACCTTTCCCATATGGAAGAAGCAGGTCTGCTCGGACACACGCGCCGCCTGCTGCATTGAGTGGGTAACAATTACAATGGTAAAATGCTCTTTTAATTCATCGATAAGCTCTTCGATACGCGCTGTCGCTATCGGGTCAAGCGCCGAGCATGGTTCGTCCATAAGTATAATTTCAGGATTAACGGCAATGGTGCGGGCAATACAAAGCCTCTGCTGCTGCCCTCCAGAAAGACCTGTGGCCGGGTCATTAAGCCTGTCCTTTACTTCATCAAAAAGACCAGCGCGACGAAGACTTTTTTCCACCAACTCATCCATCTCGCCTTTATTTTTTGTAATATTATGGATACGCGCTCCATAAGCCACATTTTCGTAAATAGATTTAGGAAAAGGGTTAGGCTTTTGGAAAACCATGCCTATCCATGCGCGCAGTTGCACTACGTCCTGCTCTTTTGCATTTATGTCACGCCCGTCAACAGCAATTTCTCCCTCTACACGGCAGGAGTCTATCGTATCATTCATGCGGTTGACACAGCGCAGGAAAGTTGACTTACCACAGCCGCTGGGACCAATCAGGGCAGTTACGCTATTAGCAGGCATTGATATATTAATATCAAACAAGGCCTGTTTTGCCCCATAAAAAACATTCAGATTTTTTGTGACTATCTTCATAAAAAATTACGCAATGTGATAAATAAATTAGGCTGCTTCTATCATTATTTAATCGTGGTTGCAACCTACTTGCGATAATAATAAGCGGCTGCTATAAAAGCAACCATGGCATAGAAATTGCTTTACATATAGCTCATTGAAACCTCACACAAGCACTGAACTTCGGGTAAAAACCTTGCGCAAAATATTTTTAACACTCAGCTTTCTTACCATTTGCTCCTGTGAACATTTTGAACAGGACAAAGAAGTTGCCACCACTCAAGCAAAAAAAGATGCCAAACAGGTAGAGGAAAATGTAGGAAAAAGCGTAACACGCATGGCAAACAATGTGCGTGATAGGGTTAAAGAAACCAATGAAAGGTTGCGCGACTGGTGGCTTACGCCACTTCCCAGCAAGGAAAAAAAGCCAATGCCAAACCGTTACTGCTATAAAGTATTGCAGGATATATTATGTTACCGCTCACAAATGACAGGTTGGGAGAATAAATTGGTTGGCTATCAGGGGGCAAACGCCGCAACGCCTACGCCACCCACCACAAAAGCACTACAGTTTCGCGCTGATGACCCAAGCAGCCTGCCCGCTAACCGCGCAGAACAAACAAAACCAGTTTTTGCTACAATGCCAACCAATGATGACGAAGCAAAAAATGCCGCCTCAACATCCGGTGATACAGTTGTAATAGATTCCACGCACGAAACCCTGCCTGATCCAGCTCTCGCCCCGCAGCTTTAATTTTGCCGATAATAATAGCTTGATTTTTAATATTAAAAAAACAAAAAAAATAGAGGCCTGAAACAGGCCTCTATTTCTTTATACGATACAAACTATGTTTAAGCAGCCTTATTCGCTTGTAGTTTTTTCTTGATCTGGCGTTTAAGTTTTGCGGCTTCAACAGTCATTTTGCTGGCGCTATGGTTAAGCAGGTAGCCATCAAGCCCACCGTTATGTTCGATACTGCGCAAGGTAGCAGCAGTAACACGTAGCGGTATGTAAGAACCAAGCACTTCACTTTTCAATGAAACATGCTGTAAATTAGGCATAAAACGCGTGCGGGTTTTACGGTTAGAGTGAGATACATTATTACCTGATTGAGAGCCAATCCCAGTGATTTCGCAGCGTTTAGACATGATATTACCTACATTATTTTATTAAAGAGGCTGCTTTTTTAGGTCGGCAGGGCTTGTAAGTCAAGCTATTTTTTGCGAGTGTAATTTTCAGGAACGGTTATTCTATAAGTAATAGTAGTTGCCGCACAGAATATATAGAATGAGTGTCAGCAATAACACTACGGTTTTAGATTTTCTAGAATTAATGCCCTCAACCTAACCTTCTCCCAAAGGGAGAAGGAACTATTCTTTGCCCTCTCCCTATGGGAGAGGGAGGGGTGAGGGCTTGTCGCCACCATAGCAAGCTTGTTATAAAAAACCTTTTAACAACCGCATTTTACAAAATAAAATCCATAAAAAACAAATAATTATCTATTTATTCAACATATTCACATTCCATACCAGTTATTTTCATTAAAATGTCATATTCTCAAAGGGTTCTTTGTGGTAATGTGTTGGTATGAGTATGTAGGGTAATTGAATGATTGCTAAAGTTGGAGATACACCGGAAATTATATCAGGAGGGGATGCAAAGCAGCTTTCCTACACGGATATGCTTGCCGGAATCCACCTTAGCGAAGGGAAAAAACAATTTTCAGACTACGGAAAAGCTGACCCAGCCACTTATAACGGCATCACCCTGAACGCAATGCAAGCAAGCGATGATGAAAATTTCAGAAAAATAACTTCTGGACAGATGCGGGCTATGGGTGGAGTTATACACTTTGCTAAAGAATTTAAAAAAAATAATAACCGAGAAATTGATCTTAATAAGGCAGAAGACCTCGCCGCATATAACGAGTGGAGCGCAAAAAAAACCAACAATAAAGTTGAAGCCCTAAAAGCTGAAACAGTGCAAACACTATCCGAAGAAAATATCAATAATTTTTATGTTAAAAATTACTTTGATAAAGCTGGAATTTCTAATGTTAAGCATAGCGGTGTTCAATATGTACTGTTTGATATGAGTGTCAATTTTGGTATTGGCTCAGAATCCAAGAATAACGGTATGAAGGGAATTCTTGAGAGAACACTAAGCAAGCATTTTCCAAACGCAAAAGGTAATGATATTTTTGAAAAAGCCAATAATGTTGATGCCAAACAGCTAATAGTAAAAATCGGTGAAGAGCGTATAAATTCTTATGATAGGATTATAAAAAGCAATCCGTTAAAAGCACAATTCCGCAATGGCTGGATGAACAGAACAGAACGTGTTACCCAAGAGGCATTAAGCGGAGAAATTGTTGCTGGCGGTGCATTGCCAACGGTTAGAAGATTCTCAAGTCGTAATAAGACCTATGGTATAAGCGGAGTGGCTGACGAAGATTTCTTTGATACAGAACCTAGCTTTTGGAAATCAATATTAAATTTATTTAAAGGCGTACTGGAGGGTTTAGCCAAACTCTTCACTCCGGCAGATGGAATCAAATTAGTCGATGACAACGCTCCCAATGCTAACGCGCGGATCCCATATAATAAGGACACAAACCCGCTAATCCGTAACAAGCCTACCCAAACTGGCTTATAGAGCATTTTCGCTTTAGTTATACACTAGGAAGGCAAAGCGATATGTAGGCTTTTCTACATGAGCGGAAGTCTGACAACGTGTAGGGCTAAATGTAAAACGCTCTAACGTATATAATCCCTATAAGCTTCATTAACGCCATCTATCCGCTTCTGGATAGATTCACCCATTAGATCCGCCATATCGCCGACAAGCTGTAAGGAAACATTGCTGCCCTTTGTCATAAGGCTGGTTTTACCCAAATTACCGGTAATGCTTCCTGACAGATGATAAGCCAAATTAGCACTTGTTCCCAATAATTTTGCCCAGTATTTTTCAGCACTACCGATTAATTTCAGTGGCGGATAATCTTCTTTTAGCTTGAACTGGTAGCGGTGATACAAGGCAAGGGCAAGGGTTACGCGCTCAGTGTGGGTAATACTGGTGAAGGCAGAATATATAATCCGCCCGAACGCCCACTGTGCCCGATATTCAGGGTGGATATGGATAGCAATATCTGAAAGCTGGCAAAAAGCCATCCGCAAACGTTTTTCGCTGTCATTTTCGCCTTTTGATAATAATGGCTGCATCCATTCAAAAAGTTCATGCCCGTACTCCGCATCACGCCCATTGCGGGAAGCAAATTCATTACAGGAAAACAGCAATGCGTCATCTCCGCGTTCTTTGCTGGGCAACAATTCATAAACATACCCTTCACGGATACCGCTGGCAGAAAAAACAGCTTTCTCAGCATTGCTTTCGGTAAGTAGTTTTTCCAGCACCATAGCCGCACCTGGTAGCGATGCGGCACGCTTAGCCGCTCCACCGGGATATTTTTCTATTTTTTCCAGCGACATCACCGAAATATCGCTTACAAATTCAAGGAATTTTTTTGCATCAACCCGATATTCATGCAAAATCTGCAAAGGATAGTCATTAGCCACCATATACATTTTAGCCAGTGCGCGGAAACTACCGCCAATAGCATATATATTAGGTGCGCTTATATCTCCCAGCCAGTTTATTTCTTTGAATCTCTTTTCTATCAGCTTGCGGAGTTTATCACGGTCGCCTTTACTTTCATCAAGCATCCTGAGACTTCCGAGCGACAGGCTTTTATGCCCTTCAATTTTTCCATCATCCACCCGTACCAGCTCAAGGCTGCCGCCGCCTAGATCCGCAGTTATACCTTGTGGTTTATAAACGGATGAGCAAACAGCGAAAGCACCTAACCTTGCTTCTTCCTCACCGGATATAATATCCACCTTCACATTATAATTTTTCTCTACCCAGCTTGCAAAATCACGCCCGTCACTGGCATCACGAACGGCAGCAGTTGCTATAACATGCAGCGAGGCAATTCCCATATTCCGCCCCATAGCGATAAAGCGACGCAGCGCGTCTTTACCCATCACCACGCCATCGGGATTAAGCACACCGCTGGTCGCCAGCCCCTTGCCGAGGGCGCATAGTACTTTTTCGTTATAGATCGGCACAGGTGAGCGCTTATTACGGTCATAAACCACCAGACGGATAGAGTTCGAGCCGATGTCAATAATCCCGATACGGCCGTCTTTTACCACATTACCCATCTTTTTTTGCCACCTTATATTTCAGCATCTGTGTTGATTTGGCCTTTTTAAGCGATGTCCCACGGCCGGAAAGGCTTGGGTTTTTTATAAAATAATCATGCGCTGATATAGAGCCTGATGTTGGAGTTAGGCGCTTATATAGCCCATCTGCCTGCAAAATCCAGCTTTGATTTTCATCTTTCAGGTTTGCCATCATTATTTGTCCCATAACCTGCTCATGCACGGTTGGGTTTTCTATCGGCACTATCACCTCAACCCGCCTGTCAAAATTGCGCGGCATCCAGTCTGCCGAACCGATAAACACCTTGGCATCAGGGGAAGGCATTTCATGACCATTGCCAAAGCAATATATGCGCGAATGTTCTAAAAACCGCCCGACAATGCTTTTAACGCGGATATTTTCCGAAAGTCCCGCCACATTCGGGCGCAGGCAGCATATACCACGCACCACCAGTTCAATGATAACTCCGGCCTGCGAAGCTTTGTAAAGAGCGTCTATTATCTGCTCATCCACAAGCGAATTCATCTTCGCCCAGATCGTTCCTTTACGCCCGTTTTTCACATGGTGAATTTCCGCTTCGATCATAGCGATAAGGCGTTTACGCATATCACGCGGAGCGGTGATAAGTTTTTTGAATTCACGCGGCGGCGCATTTCCCGTTACAAAATTAAACAGATACGCAGCGTCACGGCATAAGTCAGGATCAGAGGTAAAGAATGACAAATCGGTATATGATTTAGCGGTGGTCGGGTGGTAGTTACCTGTCCCAAAATGTACATAAGATACCAGCTTGTTATTTTCCCTGCGCGTTACCAATGTAACCTTGGCGTGGGTTTTTAGGCTCACAAAACCATACACCACCTGCACACCGGCATTTTCAAAATCACGCGCCCATTTTATGTTAGTTTCCTCGTCAAAGCGTGCTTTAAGCTCCACCAGCACAGTTACCGACTTTCCGGCTTCCGCCGCCGCTATCAGGGCGCGGCCTATCGGCGAATCCTTGCTGGTGCGGTATAATGTCTGTTTTATCGACACCACATCAGGGTCTTCTGCCGCCTGGCGCAGGAATTGTATTACCACATCAAAAGTTTCAAACGGATGGTGGATTACAATATCCTTGGCGGCAATCGCAGCAAAACAATTCCCGCCATAGTCATTTATGCGCTCTGGGAAACGCACCTTAAAAGCAGAAAAACGCAGTGATGGCGGGGCGTAATCAAGCAATTCCTTAAGGTTGGCAAGCCCCAGCAGCCCTTCAACGTCTATTACATTTTCCAGTTCAACATGCATCTGTTCGGATACGAACTGCACCAAACTATGACTGGCAGGAGCAGCAAATTTTATCTGGATAACCCGCCCGCGCCTTCGCTGCTTTACAGCCAGTTCAAAGTTGCGGACAAAGTCCTTATCTTCTTCTTCCACCTCAAGCTCACTATCACGGATAATACGGAACAGTGCACTGTCATGAGCCAAAAATTTAGGCATAAGCACCGAAAGGAACATTTTTATTGCATCTTCCAGCATCACAAAACGCAGCTTCTTGCCAGGCAGGGCAATAAAACGCGGCAGGCGGGCTGGCAGCGGGATAATAGCTATCTGCTCACTCGCCCCCCCTGCCCCTTCGTTTGCAATTAATTGAAATACAAGGGCAAGGCTCAAATTGGGCAAAAACGGGAAAGGATGGGCAGGGTCAATGGCAATCGGCGTGAGAACAGGGAAAATATTTTCCAGAAAATGCTGCTCCAGCCAGTATTGCTCTTTCTTACTTAACTCTTCCGGTTTCAGGATCTTTATATCATGTTTTTCCAGCTTGGCGCGCAGCTCTATCCAGCACCGGTGCTGCCTCTCCACCATTTTTGCTACTGTATTTTCTACCACATCCAACTCTTGGGTCGGCGTCATTCCGTCCGGGCTTTGCTTGGTTATTCCCTGACGCACATAATCCTTAAGCCCCGCCACGCGCACCATATAGAACTCATCAAGGTTCGAGGCAGAAATAGAAAGGAAATTAAGACGTTCCATCAGCGGATGGCTGTTATTCTCCGCCTCTTCCAACACACGGAGATTAAACGCCAGCCACGAAGTTTCGCGGTTAATAAAACGCGCGGGCAATTGCGCTATGTTTTTGTTCTGCAGCATGAAAAGCAATAAAATATTTGAAGTTTGTGTTTGGAATAATAGCAATATATGTTAAAAAAGAGGTTAATATCAATCGGATAAAATCTAGCTATGGAAAAAACCCTTATAATTCTTAGGCATGGACAGGCGCAAAGTAGCAGCGCTGATGGCTCTGACCACGGCAGGGAGCTTACAGAACAGGGGAAAAATGAAAGCAGCAAAGCTGGGCAGACCTTGCGTGAAAGCGGCATAGTTCCTGATTATGTATTATGTTCCACAGCTGCCCGCACCCGCACAACTTTCGCGGAGTTGCAGAATTCCTTCGGCAAGTCGCTTAATGTCACATATTCACAGAAAATTTATAATGCTTCCGAGCGTGATTTAATAAATGAAATCGGAAAAATACCGGAAAACGTAAATAGCGCCTTGCTTATCGGGCATAACCCCAGCCTCTACCAACTGGCGATAATGCTGGCGAAAGATGGCGAAGAGCAATTGCTTCACAACCTGCATTTCGGCTTTCCCACCTGCGCCATGGCGGCGATTAAATTTAATGGAAGCTGGCAAGAAATAAAAAACGTGGGCAGCAAACTTATACTTTTTGCCGTGCCTTAGATATAATATGCTTCAAACGCTAATGCGAATGACATGTTGCGTAGTAGAGGAAACATCATCAACAGAAGGTTTTGGCTGTTGTTGCTCCTTGTTATTTAAGGCAAGTAATTTCATATCTTCATTTACAATGTTAATGGCAGTACTAAGAGACAATTTTACGTTAAGTTTTTTATTATCATCCCAATCTTTTGTCGCTTCATCAAATTGAGATATAAGTTCTTCTTTGGTAAGATTAGGGTTATTTTTAAAATTATATAAATATTGTTCAATCACAGTTCTTGCATCATTTAGATCAGCATCAGATGCCCCATATTTTCGAATCATATACTCATGTTTTGCTACATCAAGTGCATGCTCTTTAATGAGGGCATATACAGCCTCTGCGCTATATGTTTGTTGTGGTTTTTCCGATAATTGATCACTCATAAACACTCCATTAAAATCATTATCAATGCAAAATAATTGATGAATATTAATTTATTTGAGTTGCTTTAGCAATACTAATTCTTCACTTCTGACACTTCTCGCAATAAAAGGTTGCCCTGCCTGCTTGACGGATGGAGAGTATAGGAGTTTTGCACTTAGTGCAGGGCTTACCTGCCCGTCCATAAACATGGAAACTATGCTGAAAATAGCCAGAATCGCCAGAAACATGGGCAAAATCGCTAATGGTTGAACCACCCGCTTTAATGGCGGCATTAAGCACGTCATGGATGCAGGAAATAAGCAGCGGGATTTTTTTGCTTATTTTATTAGCTGGCGCGAGCGGCGAGATACCAGCCATAAACAGGGCTTCACTGGCGTAAATATTGCCCACACCAACCACGATTTTTTGATCCATAATGGTTGGTTTTATAGGCGTTTCACGCTTGCTCAGGGCTTTTTCCAGATAGGCTGCGCTGAATTCTTCTTCCAGCGGCTCTGGTGCTAGATCCTTCAGCAATTTATGGGTTGCCACCTCTTCCTTTTTGCATAATTCCATAAGCCCGAAGCGGCGCGTATCATTATAAACCACTTTACGCCCGTCTTTTAATTCAAATATCACATGGTCATGGGTTGCCGGTTTTCCGCTATCTTTTGCTGAAAGGACAGAAAATTTCCCTGTCATACCTAAATGGGCAATCAGCACTAAATCATTATCAAAATAAAACAGCAGGTATTTGGCGCGGCGGAGGATTTTTACAATCTTGCGTCCGGCAAGCAACTTTTTAAAATCTTTAGAAAAAGGACTGCGAAGATTAGCGCGGCGCAGCGTTACCTTGGTTATAACAGCCCCGCTTAAAGCCGTTTCCAGCCCACGTTTTACAGTTTCCACCTCAGGAAGTTCCGGCATATTTTCCCTTATATTATATCAATCATGTGGACGAAGCGATTGCTTCACAGATCATACTACTAAACAATAAAATGATATTTTTACAATTTGCAATCAGATTCGGAAATCTACCTGACCTGCATATAAGGATTCTTTGCCGAAAAAAACTCTATAACCTGCGCTATGGCATCACCAACTTTATTTTGCTCTATATTGATACTAGGATTTGGCGATTTTTCTGAAAGTTTATGGATAACTGAATCAGCACCCCCCTTTTCCAGCTCAAAGCAGAAAACCATCTTACCGGTGTGCGGGTCATAATCTCTTGCTGCATCTAGCGGAAACATTTTGGCATTCTTCAGTTCTTCTAATTGCCCTAACTGCTCTTTGATAGTGTCATAAACCAGATGCGGATGATGTCTGTCGCCCTGTTTTATTATCATCTTAAGCTCATCGCCTTTTTCAGTAAGCCCAACACTGAATTCCACCGATTGCGGGGCAAGCCTGTGGTTCTCATCACCGCTTGTGCCAATTATCGGCTTTCCGGCAAGCTGGGCAATAATAGTTTTTGCTGCGTTTTGCTCTTCAACCAGATCATTATTCATAATGCCGTTTTCCTTAATATTAGTTACATTTATACCTTGAACGAAAGTAAAAAACAAGCTATTATTGCGAATAATTCTTAATTGCGCCTATTATTATAACAAATTAATCAATCATGAGTGAAACGCCAAATAACCTGACTCCTGCGGAAATAGAATCCGACATCACCACGGATTTTC
>WBZO01005556.1_pt1 | contig 10503 bp, 11 predicted proteins | sample 5204261 | NCBI WGS metagenome assembly WBZO01 (sample SAMN12412400, study PRJNA552823) | activated sludge metagenome | isolation source: activated sludge from anammox sidestream of wastewater treatment plant... | place: USA: North Carolina | collected 2017-09
GAGGAGCACGCCCACCTGGACGTCGCGGTTGGCGCGCGGTGCGTCCGCGGCGTCGGCGGCGAGCAGATCGCGGCCGAGCGCGGCCGACGCGTCGTCGAGGAGCTTCCTGCTCCTCGCGCCGAGCCGCGCCGCGTCGGCGAGCATCCCTCTCCGCCACGAGCTCTGTCCCGGGAAGAGAAAGCAGACGGGAGGCGACTTCGTCGCTCCGCTCATCCGAAGCTCGCTTCGTCGACGACGACGCTCGTGAGCGCGGCTCCGCGTGCGGCGAGCACCAAGCTCGCCTCCGCGTCGTCGCCGAGCACGGCGACGTTCATCCCGGCGTCGCCGATCACGCGCGGGCCGCGCTCGTCGAACGCGATCTCGAGGTCGCACGCTCGGAAGACCGACGACCCCTCCGCCTTCACCACCGCCTCCTTCGTGACCGCGAGGAGCCGAGCGGCGCGCGCCCGCTCCGCCGTGCCGAGTCGCGCGAGACGGCGGCGCTCCCAGGGCGTGAAGAGCATCCGCTCGGTCGATGGGCGGACCGTCGAGCGGACCTCGAGATCGACCCCCACCTCCCGATCGACGGCGAGCGCGATCACGACACGGTCGCCCGAGTGCGCGAGGTTGAAGTAGAGGTCAGGGGCGCCTTCGAGCGCGGGCTTGCCGAACGGGCCGTACGCGAAGCGCAGCGCGCCCGCGGGCCGACCGAGACACCGGCCGAGGACGCGACGGAGGAGCGCCCGCGCGCGCGCGAACCGGGCGCCGTCCTCCGGCCTCACGAACGAGCGCGCCCGCGCGCGCTCCGCCTCGTCGAGCGTGGCGAGCGAACGCGGTTCGCCGACGGAGCCGCAGACGACGTGGACATCGCCGCGGCGCAACCCGAGTGCCCTCTCCGTCACGACGCCGAGCATGAACTCATCCGTGGCGGTACGCATGTCACCTGTTCGCGTGACGGTCGCCGGCGTCGTTCTCGCGCCCGAGGGCGCACATGCGCATCGGCACGCGCAATGCCCCCGTCGGGATGAGGCGTCCGCACGTACCCGCTGGATCGCGCTTCGCCGCCCTGGGAGCGCCGCTGAACCACGGAAAAAATGGGTCGAAGCGACAAGCGCCCATCCTGATCCGTATCGGCATGCCCCGTGCTTCGAGCCGAGCCATGCGCCCTCGCTTCTCCGTGCTCTTCCCGGTCGTCCTCGCCCTTGCCACTGCCGCCTGCGTCGCCGACGACGACGGCGACGAGGACGTCGGCAGCACGGACGACGCGATCGCCGCCTCGGGCGATCTCACGGCGGTGTTCTCGACGCCCAGAGGCGACGGTCAGGACGATCTCTCGCTCGAGAACGCGATGCTCGATCTCGTCGCCAAGGCCGCGCCCGGCTCGCGCATCCGCGTGGCGATCTACAACTGGACGCGCCGGAACGTCGCGCGCGCGTTCCTCGACGCGGCCAAGCGGGGCGTCGACGTCCGTGTCGTGCTCGACGCTGGAGAGAACGAGGACGACGACGGCAAGGGCTACGGGCCCGCCGTCGAGATGCTGCGGGACGGCCTGCCGAAGGGCGCGGTCACCCTCTGCGCGCGCGGCAAGGGCTCCTGCATCGGCGACCACATCAACCACAACAAGTTCTTGCTCTTCTCCGAGCTGACCGACGGCTCGAAGAACGTCGTCGTGCAGTCCTCGGCGAACTTCACGAAGGCGCAGCTCGGCCAGCACAACAACGCGGTCATCATCCGCAACGACGCGAAGCTCTACGCCGGCTACCTGTCGTACTTCCAGGACCTCCGCGCCCAGCGGCTCGATCTCTCTTACAACCGCGAGCTGGAAGGAAAGCGCGTCCGCACGTTCGTGTTCCCCCGCTCGGGCGGCGACACGGTGGTGAACGTGCTCGACAACGTCCGCTGCAAGAAGGGCGTCAGCACGATCCGCGTGGCCATGGCCTTCTTCACCGACGAGCGCGCCGAGATCGCGCAGCGGCTCGTGGATCTCCACGAGCGCGGCTGCGACGTGCGCGTGGCGATGCGCAAGGCCGGCAACGGACCGGTGGACGCTTCGATCATCCGGCGCATGAAGAAGGGCGGACTGGACGTCGGCCTCTACCCGTTCGAGAGCGGCAACAACATCCACTCCAAGTACCTGCTCGTGGACTCGCCGTACGAGACCGCCGCCGGCGTCTCGCGCCGGAAGCTCGTCTTCACCGGCTCGCACAACTACACGGGTACGGCGCTGCGCCACAACGACGAGACGCTGGCGCGTATCGAGGACCCGGCGATCTTCGCGGCTTATGCGGCGAACTGGGAGACGATCAAGGCGCAGACGAAGTAGGACGCGGCGCCGATCGGCAGGTGCTACCCTCGGACGAGCGAGGACGGATGACGAAGGGGAGGATCCGTGGCGCGCTCTCGGTCGCCGTCGCCGTGGCGGCATGCGGCACGGGCTCGGCATCGACGCCGGCGGGCTCGGCACGCGCGACGGACGCCGAGGACGCAGGGCACGCTCCGATGCAGCCGCGTCTCGCCACGGTCGGTACGAACGGCAAGATCACGTACGACCCGGATGGCTATCCGCGGACCATCCAAGTCGGCCAGCTCGTGTGCACGCTCGAGTGGGAAGGCGGCAGCCTCGTTCGCGCGCACGCGACGACGCCCGAGGGCGCCGGGACGCACGCGGCGTTCGAGCACGTCGGCGGGCGCGTCGTCGACATGACCGTCGAAGGCGATGCCCCCAGGACGATCCACGTGGACTACGACGCGGACGGCCGGCTCGCGCGATGGGCGAACGCCGCGGGACAGGCGATCGTCTATCGCTACGACGACACCGGACGCCTCGCGTCCGTCGAGCGCTCACCGGGAAGCGCCGACGAGGTGCGGCTCGACGCGCGGGGCTGCCCGACATGGGCGCTCGAGAACGGGATCGAGTTCACGTACACGTACAGCGACGGGCGCCTGTCGTCGTACTCGAACACGGGGACGACGCAGTACGGCGTGCGCTACGACGCAGAGGGGCGCATCGTCGAGCTCCTCGGGACGGGGCCGGCGTTCGCGCCCCTCACGTACGAGCCCGGAGAGGCACGCGGCGTCGATCTCTTCGCCGGCCTCTTCTTCGGCGGCTTCGCCTACGGCTTTCCGGCGCACTCCGAGCTCTTCGGGCTCGACGGGCGCTGCGACGCGACGCTCCGATCGCGGCCGACGATCACGAGCATGCTCTTGCGGGTGCTGCTTCAGTAGTGGCCCTTCGTCTTGCGCGCGGCGTCGCGCTCGCGATCCCGCGCGCGCTCGCGGTCACGTTCCTTGGCCTTGTGCGCGCGCTGCCGTGCGCGCGCGGCGCCCTCCTCGTCGCCCTTGATGGATGCGAGCGGCCAGAGCGTGTGCTCGATGCGCGCGAGCTTCGCCGCGACGAGCGCCGCAACGACCTCCTCGGCGGACTTGTAGCAGGCGCTCGACTCGTCGAGCGGAACGCGTCCGTCGAGGTTCACGAGGATGCCGTCGCGCCGGTATTGCTCGTCGACCTTGCGCTGGTCGAGCGTGCGCGCCGCCTCGCCGCGCGAGAGCCGCCGCCCTGCGCCGTGGTTGACCGAGTAGCCGCTCTTCGCCGCGCCTGCCTCCGGCATGAGGACGTAGCTGTAGTCCCGGTTCGATCCCGGGATGAGCACCGGATGCCCCGTGGCCTCCCACGGCGTGCCGGCGAGCGCGGGATGACCTGCCGGGAACGCACGCGTCGCGCCCTTGCGATGCACCCAGACCTTGCCGAGCTCCGGGTGCTCCTCGGCCTGCACGAGGTTGTGGCTGATCTCGTAGACGAGCTCGAGGTCCTCCTTGAAGACCTTCCGGAACGCCTCGGCGATCTGCTCGTAGATGACGAGCCGGTTCAGGATGGCGTAGTTGCCGCCGGCGGCGACCGCGGAGAGGTAGTCGCCGAAGTGCTTCGAGTCGGGCGTGAAGTAGCCGAGATCGAGATCGGTGATCGCCTCGCCCTGCTCGGCCCGCTCGTCCTTCGCCATCTGGAAGTAGTTCGTCGCGAGGCCGTGGCCGAAGCCGCGCGAGCCCGTGTGGACCTGCACGAACAAGGTCCCCGTCTCCTCGCAGCGCTGCAGCTCGATGAAGTGGTTCCCGCCGCCGAGCGAGCCGAGCTGATCGAGCCCGCGCTCGGGCATGCCCTTGCCGCCCCACGGCACGTCCCACTGGTCGGACACCGGGATGCGATGACGCTCGGCGCGGCTCCGATCGAAGCTCGCGCCGTACTTGTCGACGTAGTGCTCGGCGCCGCCGCGGACGAGCTCCTGGAACTCCTTCTCCGAGAGCTTGCCGAGCTTCACGCTCTTGCCGCCGGCGCCGAGCGCGACGCGCTTCGTCACCTCGCGGTTGAACTCGAGCTTGCGGTCGGGCGTCGCGAGGTCCGCGGACACCTTGCTCCGCGCGCTCATCATCCCGCAGCCGATGTCGAAGCCGACCGGGCCCATCGCCACCGCGCCCTCGTCGCGATCGGTGAGGATCACGCACCCGACGGGCACGCCGTAGCCGTAGTGCACGTCCGGCGTGACGCACACGAGCTTCACGCCGGGGAAGCGCGTCGCGTTCACGATCTGGCGATAGAGCGTCGGCTCCGCCTCGGTGAGCAGCCGCGGCGTGACGAACAGGCGCACGGGCACGTCGCCGGTGTCGCCGGTCTCGAGGCGGAACCATCCGCCGCCGTCGTCCGGATCGATCCAGACGGCGCGCCGCTTCCAGTCGCCCTCGTGTACGAGCTCGGCACCCTTCGCCATGGGCGGGCCAGCATAAGCACGATTCTCGGCCGCGGAAGGTATGCTGGTGATCGGGGTGAGCTCGCTTCTCGATCGATCGGCCGCGTGGGCGCTGCGCACGCTCCGCAGCCTCGGCTACGGCGTGGGCGGCACGACCGCGGTCATGCTCGCGTTCCTCGCGCCGTTCGCGTTGGTCTCCATCGCGCTCTCCCTCGTCGCGAAGCCGCTCGGGCTCGTCCCGCTCCTCGTCGCGCTCCTCCTCCTCCTCCGGATGACGGAGCTCGCGAACCGTCTCGGGCGTGCGGTGTCGGCGCACGACCACGAGGAGGCCGCGCGACTCCGGCGTCTGATCGACGGCGAAGGGCCGCCGAAAAACCGCGTCGAGCGCAACGTGCGGATCCTCGGCGAGGCGGAGGCGCTGCTCGCGATGGAGAAGTGGGCCGAGGCGCGCGACCTCTTCGCGACCATCGAGATCGACGCGCTCGTCGCCATCGCCCAGCCCGGCGTCGTGAGCGAGCTCGGTTACGCGACCGCGCATGCGGGCCAGCCCGCCGAAGGCGTCGAGCATCTCCTCCGCGCGGTCGCGATGGCGGGGGCGGACCGGACGTATCCACAGGCCAAGCGCTGGTTCGTCGATCAGCGCCTCGGCGTCGCGCTGTCGCTCGCGGGGCGTCACGAGGAGGCGATCACGGTCCTCGACGACGTGACCTCGAACGGCGGGGGCGAGCCGCGTCCGTGGACGGAGGCCCTCTACTTCATGGCGCAGTCGTTCGCCGCGCTCGGCGTCGGTGACGCGTCGCTCGAATTGTTGTCCGTCGCCGCGGCGCAGGGTGAGGGGCCGTTCAAGGCGCGGGCGCGCGCCGCGCTCGAGATGGCGAAGGGCGCGCCGCATCGCGCCGGAGGCCCGGTCCGCGTCGAGTCGATCGACGAGGAGCCCGAGGAGCCGCACGAGGCGGCACGCGCGGCGAAGCGCTGAAGCGGATCCTCAGTCGACCTCGAGCACGACCTTCCCGAAGACCTTCCGCTCCTCGAGCAGCCGGTGCGCGTCGCCGGCGCTCCAGAGCGGCATCACGCGATCGACGACGGGGCGCAGCCGTCCGGCCTCCACGTGGCGGAGGATCTCGAACAGCTCGCCCTTCGATCCCATCGTCGAGCCGAGGAGCTCGACCTGGCGGAAGAACACGTGACGGAGATCGATCTGCGGCGTGTGCCCCGTGGTGGCGCCGCACGTCACGACGCGCCCGCCCCACGCGGCGGCGAGGATGCTCTTCGCGAAGACCTCGCCGCCGACGTGCTCGATCACGGCAGAGACGCCCTTCTTGTCGGTGAGCCTCTTCACCTCGGCGACGAAGTCCTGCGTCGTGTAGTCGATGACGTCGTCGGCCCCGAGCTCCTTCGCGCGCTTCGCCTTCTCGGCCGTGCTCGTCGTGGTGATCACGCGCGCGCCGAGCATCTTCGCGATCTGGATCGCGGCGCTCGATACGCCGCTGCCAGCGGCTTGCACGAGGATCGTCTGCCCGGGGCGCAGCTCGGCCTTGTGCACGACCATCTGCCAGGCGGTGAGGAAGCAGAGCGGCAGCGCGGCGGCGTCGGTGAACGAGAGCGCCTTCGGCTTCGGCAGGAGGTTCGCATCGGGCACGTTCATGTGCCGCGTGTAGCCGCCCTGCGTGTTCTCGCCGAGGATGCGGTACGAGCGGCACAGGTTGTCCTGACCGAGCAGGCAGCGCTCGCACGCGCCGCACGACAGGCCCGGGTTGAGGACGACCTCGTCGCCGACCTTCGCGTTCACCGCGCCCGGACCGACGGCCTCGACGACGCCGGCGACGTCCGCCCCGAGCCGGTGCGGGAACTCGTACTTGAAGTGCGGGAGGCCGCGCCGCGCCCAGATGTCGATGTGATTGAGGGCGACGGCACGGACGCGGATGCGGACCTCGCGCGGGCCCGGCTCGGGGAGATCGATCGTCGCGCGCTCGAGCACCTCCGCGCCGCCCGTCGCGCGCATCACCATCGCTTCGGTCTGCATGCGCGGCACCCTAGCGCTTCCGCTCGGGCGTGTCCGTACGTGCGAGCAGCTCGCGGGCGCGTGCGACGCGGTCGCCCTGCGCGCGCGCGAGGGCGGCCTCGACGTCGCGGCGCGGGCATCCGGCGCCGACGATCGCGATCAGCTCGTCGGCGGTCGCGTCCGGGCCGTCCGACTCGAGCCGGGCGACGAGCCCGGAGAGCAGCGCATGCGCGGTGATGCACACGCGCGCGGCCTACGCGAGCATCTCGCGCGGTCGCGCGCCCGACGCGGGGGCGACGGCGTGCGAGAGCGCGAGCGTCAAGACGAGGATCGTCCGGTAGACCGCATGCACGTCGTCCACGTCGACGTCGCGCGTCTCGGGATCGGTGGGCTCGAGGGCGGCATCGACGTGCTCGTTGATGAACGCGAGGATGCCCGGCTGCTCGATCGCCATGACGTCGTCGGTGTCGAGCGGCTCGTTCGCGTGCGCGGCGCGGAGCTCCTCTTCGAGCTTCAGGGCCGTCTCGGCCGCCTCGAGCTCGGCCTCCGAGACCTCGCGGAGCCGCGAAGAGAAGGCCCGATCGAACGCGAGCCAGACCGCGATCGTCAGGAAGTAGCCGAGCGCGAGGGCGGTCTCGTCGAGGGGCCGCGCGAGGACCTGGCCGACCTGGGCCGCGAGCGCCGGCTGCGTACGCTCGAAGCGGCCGAAGGCGTCATCGAGCTCGGTCTTCGAGCTCGAGCCGCTGGCCGCGAGCTCGTCCTCGATGCGCTCGAGGACGCTCCGATCGACGACCGCATACGGAGGTACCGGTCGAATGGCCGCACCGCGGACCCACATCTCTCGTTTTCTAGCACGCCTCCGGGCGCTCGACGTGATGGTCGTCAGCGCTCGTCGTCCCGCGTCTCGCGCGAGCGGAGCACGTACAGGCTCCATCCCCACCCGGCGAGGAGGGCGACCCAGCTCAGGAGCACGCCGCGGCCGAGGGGGCTCTTGCCGATCGGCGCAACGCCGAATCCGCCGTGGAACTGCGCATAGGTCGCGCTCGAGCCGAGGCGGCGCGCCGACAGGGCGCATGCAATCGCCAGCACGATCGCGACCCCGGCGCAGACCTTGATGACGAGGGAGCCGCGCTTGGAGATCGCCCAGGGCGAGGCGACCGCGAAGGCGAGGGGGACCTGGGCGGCGACGAGGGTGACGAGCAGCAGATCGACGGCCGAGGGGACCCGGCTCCAGCGCACGGCGTAGAGGTAGGCCCAGTCGCCGTGGAGCGCGACGAAGTAGGCGAGCACCGGCGCGAGGACGATCGCGGCGAACGCCGTCGCGACGGCGAACGGTCGGGCGAGGACGAGGGGCACCTCGGATCGAGCGAGCTCTCCGCGGGCGGTCCACGCGAGGCTCATGCCGATGAGCCAGGCAACGGGGAGGGCGAGCGCGAGAGGCACGGGGCACTAGCTATTCCGGTCGCCGCCGTTTCGCAATTCCGAGCGATCGTTGATACGAAGCTCGATGGATGGAACGCGGCGTCGAACTCGCGTTGCCGGAGGGGCTCGAGCCTCGCGCGATCGCCGACGGCGGCGGCCGGCTGCTCGTGCTCGGCGGCCCGAAAGGGACGTCGCCGCTCGACAAGCCTCCGCGTCGAGTGACGAGCCTGCTGCCCGACGGGACGGGCGCCCGCCTCGTGGTCGAGGACTCCTTCGGCGACACGCTCGCGGCGTCCGACGGCTTCGTCGCGTGGGCGAGCCCGCATGCGGTCGCCGTCCGGGCGATCGAGGGGAACGAGCCCATCGCGCCCGCAGACGCGAAGATGACGTGCGCTCCTGCCGTGTCCGGAGGCGTCTGTGCCTTCGTCGCGCCGCCGTCGCTCCTGCCCGACGCCGCGGGAGGCTCGCCGGTCGCGACGCTCGACGCCCGGACCGGGGACATACGTGTATTGTGCATAATTGCGAGCGAGGTCGGCGCGCTCGCCGCGTCGCGGGGCGCCGTCTTCGTCGCCGAGCCCGCCGCGCGCGCCGTGTACGTCGTCCCCACGGCGGGCGGCGCGCCGCAGACGCTCGTACGTGGCGAGGAGCACGTCGGCCCGATCGTGGCCGCCGGAGACACCCTCTTCGCCGTGGTCGATCGCGCGGTCCTCGCCGTGCCCGCCGGCGGGGGCGAGCCTCGCGCGGTGGCCTCGGCGCACGACGCGTTCCGGCACGCGAAGAAGCTCGTCATCGGTCGTGACGCCCTCTACGTGGTCACCCGCGCATACGCGCTCGCCTCGGGCGAGGCCGCAGGCGCCGCGCTCCATCGCATCGCGCGGGTGGGGCATTCGGTCGAGACGGTCGTTGCGCTTCCGCCCCCGCCCGGCACCGACTTCCTCTCCATGCTGCGGGCGGACACCCTGGACGACGTCGCCGTCGTGGACGAGGACGTGTTCGTGCTCACGCGCTCGCGCGGGCGCGTGCAGGTCACGCGCCTGCCGCCGCCGGAGCGGGAAGAGGAGGCCGAGGCGCCGGAGCCCTCGGTCGATCCGGTGCGCGACGCGTACGAGGCGCATCTCGGGCCCCGCGACCCGCTCGAGCCGACCGTGCGACGGCTCGAGGCGCGCGGATGGACGGGCGCGCTGGTGCAAGGACGTACCGCGGCCCGCAACTGGTACACCGCGACGTCGGGGCTCCGTCGAGACGCGGCCGGCTACGACCTCGTGCTGCTCCATCGGAGGCGCGAGCCGTGGACCATCGAGCTCGCGGCGACCCTCGTGGAGCACGAGCTCGACCATGGTGGAGGCGATCGCTCGCTCCTCGATCTCGTCGCGCAGCACGGCGGGGTGACGATGGGGCCGTTCTCGGTGGGGCGTCGCAAGCTCGGGGTCCTCCTCGTCGACGGGCCGCCGATCCTGCCCGCGAGCGTGGAGGTCGACGGCCGTCCCGTGAGGCTGCTGCGCGCGGTGACGCTCACGCCGGCGGAGCACGCCTACGCGGAGGCGCACGGCGCGGCGGCGCTGATCGCGAAGCTCGCCGCCGTGCTCGCCACCTCGGTCAGCGATCCGCGGCGTGCAAGCGTCGTCTAGAGAAATGGGCTATACGGCCGGCGTGGACGAAGGACGTTTGAAGGAGCTCCTCCTGCGCGTGCAGGGCGGCGATGTGACGCTCGAGCAGGCGCTCGCCGATCTGCGCCAGCTTCCGTTCGCGGACCTCGGCTTCGCGATGGTGGACCACCACCGCGCGATCCGACAGGGCGTTCCCGAGGTGATCCTCGGGGAGGGCAAGACCAGCGAACAGATCGTGGCGATCGCGCGCGAGCTCGTGCGGACGTCGCAGAACGTGCTGGTGACGCGCATCCACGACGCGGCAGCGGCCGCGCTGGTCGCGGCCGTCCCCGATGCCAAGCACCATGCGCTCGCGCGGACGTGCACCATCGAGCGCAAGCCCATCCCCATCCTCTCGGACGCGAAGGTCGCGCTCGTCAGCGCGGGCACGAGCGACCTGCCGGTCGCCGAGGAGTGCGCCGAGACGCTGCGCATGCTCGGCGCGCAGTTCGAGCGGGTCTTCGACGTCGGCGTGGCCGGCATCCACCGCATCCTCCACAAGCGCCCGATGCTCGAGAGCGCGGGCGTCATCATCGTCATCGCCGGCATGGAGGGAGCCCTGTCGAGCGTCGTCGGCGGGCTCGTCGACGTCCCCGTGATCGCGGTGCCGACCTCGATCGGCTACGGCGTCGCGCAGAAGGGCATGACCGCGCTGTTCGGCATGCTCACCAGCTGCGCCTCGGGCGTGACGGTCGTGAACATCGACAACGGCTTC
>WBZO01007109.1_pt1 | contig 10500 bp, 9 predicted proteins | sample 5204261 | NCBI WGS metagenome assembly WBZO01 (sample SAMN12412400, study PRJNA552823) | activated sludge metagenome | isolation source: activated sludge from anammox sidestream of wastewater treatment plant... | place: USA: North Carolina | collected 2017-09
GAAGATCGGCATGTCTCTTCGTCGGTCGATGCCCGTGCGACATCGCTGCGCATGGGCGAATCGAGCATGCAGAAATGTCACGGGCAGAACATCCAGGCACATCGTGAAGAAAAGAAAAAAGGCGCCCAAGGCGCCTTTTTTCTTTCTGCCTGCGACGACGAATTCAGTCGTCTTCGTTTTCGATCATTTCCGCATAGGCGTCTGGATCGAGCAGCTCATCGAGTTCGTCGGCAAGATTGTCGGGCTTGACCACGAACAGCCAGCCGTCGCCATAGGCATCTTCGTTGATCGTTTCCGGCTTGTCCGGAAGCGCCTCGTTGATGGCGACGACCTCGCCGGAAACAGGCGCATAGACGTCCGAGGCCGCCTTGACCGATTCGACGACGGCACATGCGGTGCCTGCCTTGACGGAATCCCCCACGCTCGGCAATTCGACGTAGACGAGGTCGCCAAGCAGCCCTTGCGCGTGATCGGAGATGCCGATCGTCACGGTGCCGTTGTCTTCCGCTCGCGCCCATTCGTGGGACTTCATGAATTTCAGATCGCCGGGAATCTCTTGCATGACACGAATCCTGATGGGTTGACTACGAAAAGGAGATAACGCGCGCAGATTCTACATCGACACCACGCAGCGCGAAGCTGGCGCGACCGCCGGGGGCTCAGCCGTCGATCTGGCTGCGCCCATCCCGCACGAATGGATACTTGACCACGCGCACCGGCACCAGCCGGCCGCGGATATCGACCTGCAGTCCATCGCCGGCCCCGGCCGGAACACGCGCAAAGGCAATCGACTTGCCCAGCGTCGGCGAAAAGCTGCCGGACAGGATTTCCCCGTCTCCCGCGGGCGTGACCACGCGCTGGCCATGGCGCAGCACGCCCTTGTCGTCCATGACCAGCCCGACCATGACGCGACGCACACCCTGCGCTTTCTGCTGTTCCAGCGCGGCGCGGCCGATGAACGGACGGCCTTCATCCAGCGCAACCGTCCAGCCGAGATTGGCCTCCCATGGCGACACGGTTTCGTCCATGTCCTGACCGTAGAGATTCATGCCAGCCTCCAGACGCAGGGTATCGCGTGCACCCAACCCGGCCGGTGCCACGCCAGCGGCGCGCAGGTGATCCCACAGCGCAACAGCCTGCGCTTCGGGCACGATGATTTCAAAACCGTCTTCCCCGGTATAGCCGGTACGCGCGACGAACAACGGCATGGCCTCCGGCCCCAGCGCCTCGGCAGCGACGAACTTGCCGATCTTGGCCACCTTGTCACGCGTTTCCGGCGTGAGCAGCCCCAGCACCTTGTCGCGCGCATGCGGTCCCTGCACCGCGATCATCGCGTATTCGGGGCGCTCCTCGACCCTCACCCCGAAGGCCGCCGCCTGCTTTCCGATCCACGCCAGATCCTTGTCGCGCGTGGCGGCATTGACCACCAGGCGAAAGAATTCCTCGTTGAGGAAATACACGATGAGGTCGTCGATGACGCCACCGCTTTCGTTGAGCATGCACGAATACAAGGCCTTGCCGCCGACCTTGAGCTTGTCGACGTTGTTGGCCAGCAGGTGGCGCAGGAATTCACGCGTACGCGCACCGTGCAGGTCGACCACAGTCATGTGCGACACATCGAACATGCCGGCATCGCGGCGCACCGCGTGATGCTCCTCGATCTGCGAACCATAGCTGATCGGCATGTCCCAACCGCCGAAATCGACCATCTTGGCGCCGAGCGCGCGGTGACTGTCGTTGAGGATGGTCTTGTGCGTCATCGATCCTGTGCCTTGGCGAACGGAAGGGCGCGCATTATCGCGGGAATGCCTGCGGTTTGTCGCCATGCGCCACCGAATGCGGCATTGCCCCATCCGGCATTGCAGACGACGCAGCGCTTCGCGCGGATTCTTGACGCGCCATGCGCGCCCGACGCCTCAGCCCTGGGCGACCTTCAACGTCACGCCGTCGACGGCAACCACCTCGACTTCACTGCCGACCGGCAGATCGGGGCCTTCGGCCAGCCATTCGCCATCGCCAACCTTGACCTTGCCGCGACCGTTGACGATCGCCTCGCAGACCAGCACGCGCCGCCCCACCATGCGTGCGCCGCGCCGGTTGAGCAGGGGCTGGTCATCGCGCGTCTCGGCCAGCGGGCGCACGAACTTCCAGTAGACCAGGCAGGTGGCAACCCCGAACAGCGCAAACAGGATCGCCTGCGTCAGGGTCGACAATCCCGGAAACCACCACGCCACCGCACCGACCGCAGCTGCCGCGATGCCGATCCACAGCAGGAAATACCCCGGCGCGAGCATTTCGGCTGCGATCAACCCAAGTGCCAGCAACCACCAACCGTACTGTCCGAGAAATTCGTTCATGGATGTCATCCCGCTCAATTCCAGCCCCTCAGCGCGTGCCGCCCGGCCTCAGCGCGGCAGCGGCGGTGAAGTGCGCTGCGACGCGGCGCGCTTGTCTGTCTGCTGATCCAGGGCTCCCTTGGCCAATTCGGCGATCCCCGCCAGCGAACCAAGCACGCCGGTTGCCTCGATCGGCAGCAGCAGCATTTTCTGGTTCGGCGAGTCGGCCATCGCCTTGAGCGCCTCGACATACTTGTTGGCAACGAAATAGTTGAGCGCATTGACGTCGCCACCGGCGATCGCGCTGGAAACGACTTCGGTCGCCTTGGCTTCGGCGGCGGCCAGGCGCTCGCGCGCCTCCGCTTCGCGGAACGCCGCTTCCTTCTGGCCTTCGGCCGCCAGGATCGCCGACTGCTTCTCGCCCTCGGCCTTGAGGATGGCCGCCTGGCGCAGACCCTCGGCTTCGAGGATGTTGGCGCGCTTCTCGCGTTCGGCCTTCATCTGTCGCGCCATCGAGTCGACCAGATCACGTGGCGGCTGGATGTCCTTGAGTTCGATGCGGGTGACCTTGAGTCCCCAGGGATGCGTGGCTTCATCCACCACCTTGAGCAGCGAGGCATTGATCTGATCGCGCTTGGACAGCGACTCGTCCAGATCCAAGCTGCCGAGCACGGTGCGGATGTTGGTCATCACCAGGTTGATGATCGCGTTTTGCAGGTTGGCCACCTCGTAGGCCGCCTTGGCGGCGTCGAGCACCTGGTAGAAAACCACGCCATCGACCTTGACCACCGCATTGTCCTTGGTGATGACGTCCTGCGAAGGCACGTCGAGCACCTGCTCCATCATGTTCATCTTGTGGCCGACGGTTTGCATGATCGGAATCAGCACGTGAAATCCGGGCGTCAGCGTGTGCGTGTACTTGCCCCAGCGCTCGACCGTCCATTCATAACCCTGCGGCACGATGCGCACGAGCTTGGACAGCAGGATGATGGCAACGACGAATACGACCAGGGCGACAAATCCACTCATTGCAGCTCTCCGCTCGGGGGACGCGGCAAGTATACGGTGCTGCCGCACCGCGCCGGCAGGGGCTTGTCGATCAGGCGTCCGCCTGCGGCTGCGGCAACACCATCGTGACGCACAAGCCGCCCCCCGCGCGGTTGGTCAGCTGAACCCGGCCGCCATGCGCCTCGGCAATCTCGCGCACCAGTGCCAGACCGAGGCCGGAGCCGCTGCGCTTGGTCGAGTAGAACGGCAGCAAGGCATTGGCGAGCACGGTTTCGCTCATGCCACTGCCGCGATCGGACACCGCAATGCGCACGTCCCGCGCTCCCTGTGTCACGCTCAACTCGACCTGATCGGCCACGCCGCCGGATTCGTGCGCGTTCTTGAGCAGATTGATCAGCGCCTGTTCGATCTGCGCGCGATCGAACATCCCCGATCGCGCCGGCAGCACGCCATTCAACACGAAGGCGTAATGCTGCCCCAGGGCCTGCACGAACGGCTGCCACTCCACCGCCGTCGCGCGCGGCGTCGGCAGTCGCGCAAAGCGTGCATATCCCTGGATGAAGCTCTCCAGATGATGGGTGCGCTCCTCCACCGTGTCGAACACGGTCGACAACCGCGCCACGTCTCCGCGCTGCGCGAGCTGGCGCCCGGAATTGGCCAGTGAACGGATCGGGCCGAGCGAGTTGTTGAGTTCGTGGCTGATGACGCGGATGACCTTTTTCCAGGTCGCTACTTCCTGACGCGCCAGCTCGCGGGTGAGACGACGAATCTGTAACAGGCGATGCGTGCGCCCCTGCAGCTTGAAGGTGCGCAGCGACAAATGGAATGTCTCCTCCTCGCCACTGACTTCCACGCTGCACAACCCTTCGTTGCCTTCGGCAATGGCCTGCGCCAGCGCCGCGGGGGCGGACGCCATGATGTCGGAGAATTTTTCGCCATTGAGGGCGCGCCCACCATGCAACAGATGCCGCGCCGCCAGATTGGCATACACGACATGTCCATTCGGCTCGATCAGCACCAGCGCCGTCGGCGTGTTCTGCACCACCGTGTCGAGCAGCAGTTCGCGCTGGAACAGATGCTGGCGCTGTTCGCGCAAGACCCGTCCAAGCTCGTTGTGCGCAGCCACCAGGTCGCCCACTTCATCGCTGCGCCGCGCGGCGATCGAAAAGCTGAAATCCCCATCGCGGAATGCGCTGACGCTGCCGGACAGCGCCCGGATCAGTGCCGCCACCGGTCGCGCCAACCTGCGCGCGCACACCAGTGCCGGCAGGGACAGCAGCAACACGGCGGCGACTCCGGCCAGCCATGGCGTGTCCAGCCGATGCAGCAACAGAACCGTCGCTGCGGCAGACACGACAATCGCCGCGAACAGCGCCGCGGCGAGTTTTCCCTCGAGCGAAAACAGGCGCATGCAGCGTCGCCCTCGATACCGAAAAATCAGAAAGATGCCGCGACAGCGAACCGCGCGCCACTCAGCTTTCGGCGCGCAGGCCGATTTTCTCCATGCGCCGGTACAAAGCCTGCCGCGACAGACCCAGTTCGTTGGCCGCCTGGCTGATGACACCCCGCGCATTCCGGAGCGCGGCTTCGATCATCTCGCGGTCAGGCTCGGCCTCCGCATTCGGGCGCGCACTGCCCATGCGTGCCGGCGCCAGCCCCAGATCCCGCGCCGTGATCACGCCACCGCTGCACAACAGGGCCGCACGCTGGATCGCATTCTTGAGTTCACGCACATTCCCCGGCCAGGCGTGCGCAAGCAGCGCCGCACGCGCGCCCTCGTCCAGGGTGGCCGCGCCGTCGAGAAAATGCTCGGCCAGCGGCAGGATGTCATCTGCGCGCTCGGCCAGTGGCGGCAGGCGCAGTTCGATGACGTTGAGTCGGTAGAACAGATCCTCGCGGAACTTTCCGTCACGGATCATCGCCGGAAGGTCGGCATTGGTGGCACTGATCACGCGCACCTTGACCTTGCGCGTCCTGCTCGAACCCAGCCGTTCGAACTGACCGCTTTCGAGCACGCGCAGCAGCTTGGCCTGTCCGGCCAGTGGCAGATTGCCGATCTCGTCGAGAAACAAGGTGCCGCCATCGGCCAGCTCGAAGCGGCCCTCGCGCGCCTTGCTGGCGGCTCCGGTGTAGGCGCCGGGTTCGGCGCCGAACAATTCGGCCTCGATCAGCTCCGATGGCAAGGCACCGCAGTTGACGGTCACGAACGGGCCACCCTTGAAGGCCGAATTGGCCTGCACGATTTCGGCAATGCGCTCCTTGCCCGCGCCATTGGGGCCGGTGATGAGCACCGGAATGTCGGCGCGCGCAACCTGACAGGCCAATTCGACCGCACGCTCGGTCGCTGCCGAGGCATATATCAGGCCGCGCAAGTCGTACCGCTCGGCCAGCGCCTTGCGCCGCCGCCGTCGCTCGTCACGAAACCGCGCGACTTCGCGCGTGGCCTCGGACAGCTCAAGCAGATTCTCGACCGTCGCCAGCAGCTTGTTATCGTCCCACGGCTTGGACAGGTAGTCGGCCGCCCCGGCCTTGACCAGCTCGACCGCGGTCTCCAGATGCGTCCACGCGGTGAGCAGGATGATCGGCAGATCGGCGTATTTGGCGCGCATGGCACGAAACAGCGCCACGCCCTCCTCGCCCGAGGTGGTATCGGCGCTGAAGTTCATGTCCTGCACGACCAGGTCGACGTGCTCGCGGGCCATCACGGCCAAGCCGTCGTCGGGAGAGGTGGCGCGCAGGGTTCGGATCTCACGCAGGCCCAGCAGCAGATCGAGCGCGGTACCCACGGCTGGATTGTCATCGATCACGAGTACCGTGCGCATGTCATCTTTCTTTGTCGAGTCGGTGCGCATCCACCGCTTGGATGCGGTGGTGCGCCAAAAGGTTGCAAGAAGTGTATCGGATGCCGCCGGAATTCAGACGCTGCGCGTGGCCACTGCCGGCGGCACGCGCGAGGCGCGCAGCGCCGGGCCAAGCACGGCCAGCTGACCCAATGCCCACAGGCAGACGAATCCGACCGGCACGTAGTACCAGGGCAGGCGCGGCGCCTGGTATTGCTGCATCAGCCACAGGCTTAGCGCGTAGGCCAGCACGCCGCCCAGCAGCAGGCCGAGCGTGGTGATGATGAAGTTCTCGGTCTGGAAGTAGCGCAGGATGTCGCCCTTGGTCGCCCCCAGCGCGCGCCGGGTGCCGATCTGCCGTGTGCGCTGCGCCACCCAGAAGCTGGCCATGCCGACGATGCCAAGCGCGGTGATCGCCAGCAGCGCGAAGATCACCGCGCCGAGGATGATCGCCATTGCACGATCGCCGGAATAGCCGTCGGCGCGCACCTGCTCGATCGTGCGCATGCGGCCGATGATCCGGCTTGGATTGGCCTGCGCCATCTGCTGCTCGACGCTCTTCATCACCTCGTCGCGGCGCCCCGGCTCGGTGCGCACCAGGTAGCGGGTGACGTTGCCATAGGGCAAGAAGGCCGGAACGAAGGTCGAATTGTCGATGAAATCGGACTCCAGCCACGGCGTCTGCATGCGCTCGACGATGCCGATGATCGTGGTTGGCGTGCCGCCGATGTCGTAGTAGATCTGCTTGCCCAGCGCGCCGCCCTGCGGGAACAGCCGGTCGGCGAGCGCGCGCGTCACGATCACGCTGACCGGCACGGCGCGCTCATTCATGGTGCGGAACACGATTTCCTCGGGCTTGAAGTCGCGGCCTTCGACCAGCTTGGCGCCATAGGTCGACAGGCCATGCGCGTCAACCATGTACATCGCCGTGCTGGCCGTCGATGTCGCCTGGTTCGGCTGCAGGCTTACAGCCGTCGACCAACCACCCTGACTCATCGGCACCGAGATCACGCTGGTCGCATCGGCCACGCCAGGCAGGCTGCGCAGCAGCTGCAGGTCAGCCTGCTGCACGCTGCGCACGTCGTAGCCCTGACCGAAGCCGGTGCTGTTGAAGACGAAGGTGTCGGTCTCGTTCATGCCGCTGGGGCGATGCATGCGGTCGAGACGCCCGCTGATGATGAACAGCGCATTGCACACGATCGCCAAGGTCAGCGCGACCTGCAGGCCGATCAGGATCATCGACACCTTGCTGCGCATGAGCGCGGAGAGAATCGGACGAATTTCCATGAGAAGCTCCTCAGATCTTCAATTGCGCGGCCGGCTGCACGCGACAGGCGCGCCAGGTCGGATACAGGCCCGCCAGCAGCGCCGCCACGATCGACAGCACGATGGTGGTGGCCACCATCGTCCAGTCGAGGGACGCCACCGTCTTGTACTCGGCATACAGCGCACGCACCGCGAGCAGGCCCAGCGCGGTCAGCACCAGGCCCAGCACGCCGCCGCTGATGCCGATCACCCCCGATTCGATCAGGAACTGCTTGAACACCTCGCGCCGGCTGGCGCCGAGCGCACGCCGCAGGCCAATCTCGCCGGCCTTGCGGGTGAACTTGGCCAGCAGCAGGCCAATGGTGTTGACCAGGCAGACGACCAGGAAGGCAAATCCCAGCCCGGTCTGCACCTGCACGTCACGCGACACCACGCGCTGGTCGGCCATCCATTCATTGACGTCGAGCAGGCGGTTGTTGAGCGGTCGCGGAAAGCGGCCCAGCTTCTTCTGCTCGTTGACATAGCTGTCCAGAAAGGACTTGTACTCGGCCAACCGCGCCGGCGAATCCAGCTCCACCCACATCTGGATCCATACGCAATCGGAGTCCAGGTACGCCTCCCAGCCTGAACCCGGCGCACTCCAGCAGCTGTTGTTGCCACTGGCGCGCTGCTTGAGATCGACAGCAGTCGTGAATGGCATGAACATTTCATCGGGATCGCTGAACGCGCCGATCGTCAGATCGTAGTACTTGGAGCGCAGGTTCCAGTCATCGAGCACGCCGGTCACGGTGTAGTCGATGCCATCCATGCGCACGGTCTTGCCCACGCTGTCCTGGCCACCAAAGAGCTTTTCGTTGATCGCCTTGCCGAGCACCACCACGCGTGCATGCTCGCCATCCTGCTTGCGATCCCAACCACTGCCGTACCGGAAAGGCGGCTCGAACATGGGGAAGAAATCGGCATAGGTCGCGCGCACCAGCGACTGGAACGGCTTGACTTCGGGATTGCTCGGCTGGATCGGCAGTCCGACCTTGAACATCGCCACCTGCCTGTCGGCCTTGGCCGCCGTCATCAACGCCACCGCGTCACGATAGGTCACCTGGTCGGGCGGACGGCCATCGTCGCTGTAGGGTTGGTCGGGACTCCAGTTGTCGAGCTGCACGTAATGCAGCTTGTCGCTCTTCCACGGAATCGGATCGCTGCCCATGAGGTGCATCACGGTGAGCGTGGTCATGCTCGCGGCGATGCCGAGCGCAATGCCGACCACCATCAGCGCGGTCAGGATCGGGTTGCGCTTGAGACTGCGCAGGCCCAGTTGCAGATAGTAGGCAAACATGGCGTGCTCCTCAGGCCACGACGGCAGTGTCGGCAGTCGCGTCGGCTCGCCGCGGCTTCGGTTCCGCATCGAAATCAGTCACCTGGCCGTCGATCACGTGCACGTTGCGCTGCGCGCGTGCGGCCAGCTCCGGGTCGTGGGTGACCATCACGATGGTGGTGCCCTGGCGATTGATCTCCTCCAGCAGTTCCATCACCCCGCGCGCCATCAGCGAGTCGAGGTTGCCGGTCGGCTCGTCGGCCAGCAGCAGGCGTGGCGAACCGGCCAGCGCGCGCGCGATCGCCACACGCTGCTGCTGGCCACCCGACAACTCCGATGGATAGTGCTTCATGCGCGAGGCCAGCCCCACGCGCGACAGCGCCTCTTCGATGCGCCGCTTGCGCTCGGCCGCGGCATAGCCGCGGTAGCGCAGCGGGACATCGACGTTGTCGAACAGGTTGAGGTCTGGGATCAGGTTGAAGCTCTGGAAGATGAAGCCGATCTTCTCGTTGCGCAGCCGCGAACGCTCGTTGTCGTTCAGGCCGCTGACGCTCACTCCATCAAGCCGGTATTCGCCGGCGGTGAATTCCTCAAGCAGACCGCAGATGTTGAGGAAGGTCGTCTTGCCCGAACCCGACGGGCCGGTGACGGCGACGAATTCGCCCTCGTCGACCTGGATCGAAAAATCACGCAGTGCATAGGTTTCGATCAGATGCGTGCGAAAGACCTTCTGCAGGTGGGTCATGGTCAGCATTGGATTGGCCTCGGCAAAATAGGAAAGAAGTGGGAATTTCGTTCCACGCATCGCCACCGCGTGCGTGGCCGCGGTGGATCAGTTCAACGCGACGCGCTGCGCCCCCCGGAATTCGTCGGTGCCGGAGATGACGATGCGATCGCCCTCCTTGACGCCACTGACGATCTCCACTGCATTGAGGCTGGTGGCGCCCACCTGGATCGGCGTGCGCTCGGCGGTGCCGTTGCGCACCACGTAGGCGACCCGACCGGCGCCGCTGTCGACGAACGGGCCGCGCTCGACGATCAGCACATTGGGATGCTCGTCCATCAGGATGCGCGTGGTCAGCTGCTGGTTCTGGCGCAGACCGGCGGGTTTTTCCGCGCCGAACCGCACCCGCCCCGTCACCTGGCCATCGACGACCTCGGGCGAAATCGACTTGACCTCACCGCTGTACTTGCGGCCGCCATCATCGATCTGCGCACTCATGCCAGCGCTGAGATCATGGGCAAACACTTCGGGAACCCTGACTTCGATCTCCAGCGCACTCAGATCGACGACGCTGAGAATCGGCGCGTTCTCGGTCACGCTGGCGCGCTGCTGCGCGATCAGCTGGCCGACCTGGCCATCGACCGGCGAGCGCAGCTTGAGCTCCTCGACCTGGCGCGCCAGATCGTCGACCAGCAGCTTCTGCCGATCGTAGGCCACATGCTTGGTCTTGAGCTCGAACGCCAGGCTGTCGCGGTCGAGTTTCACGTTGTGCTGTGCATTGAGCTCGGCGAGCCTGGCCTTGGCCAGCGCATCCTTGGCGCGCAACACCGTCATCTCGGCCTGCGCGCCCATCTCGAACGCCTTGCGGTTGCGCTCCACCTCGCGCTCCGCCGTCTCGCGGTCGATCACTGCCTGCTCGTAGGCCATGCGCGAAGCCGCTTCGGCCTTGCGGTTGTCGATCGTCGCACGCTCCACGTCCAGGCCCAGGCTGTCGAGCGTGGCCTGTTCCTG
>WBZO01007111.1_pt1 | contig 10498 bp, 13 predicted proteins | sample 5204261 | NCBI WGS metagenome assembly WBZO01 (sample SAMN12412400, study PRJNA552823) | activated sludge metagenome | isolation source: activated sludge from anammox sidestream of wastewater treatment plant... | place: USA: North Carolina | collected 2017-09
CCGCCCAACCCCCTCCGACCGCGAGCGCGAGCAGGCCCGTGGTCACATCCAGGACGCTCCGGAGCAGCGCCGCCGCCATCGCCACGATGAGACCCGCTCCCGCGCCCAGGAGGAGCGCACGGCCGAGGTCGGGTCGATCGCGGATGACGGGGCCCGCGGTGCGATAGCGCTCGCCTGGCGGTCGCTCGAGCTCGCGAGGCCGGATGTCACCCGGACCAGCGGCGGGGTCCACGGGCCAACTCTAGACGCTAGACTGGGACCATCCATGCCGCACCCCTTGCTGGGCCTGCCGCCCGCCGATGTCACCGCCGGAAGCCCCCGCGCCGCAGCCCGGCTGCGCGCCGATCGAGCGCGCATCGCGGAGGGGGCGTTGCGGTCCACGCTGCATATCGACCCCACGTTCGCAGAGCGTCACGATGAGTTGGCGCTCCGTCGCCTCCTGCGTGACGAGGACCGCCACATCGAGCAGCTCGCCCGGGCGCTCGAGACCGGCGAGGAGCGGTTCGTCACCGAGTACGGGGAGCACATCATCCCGGTGTACCGGCGGCGTGGCATCCGCATGAACGACTACGCGACCATCCTGGCGGGCCTGCGCGAGGCGGTGCTGGCGGCCCTGCCGGCCGTGGACGCCCCCGTCGCGACCGACCTCATCGAGCGCTGGACCCAGCGGGTGCGCCATCACCGGAGGCTGCCCGGTGACCACAAGGGCAACGCCCTGGTCCGCTTCATCTGGAAGGGTGCGGGCCTTGGCGACGACACGCTGGTCTAGGAGATGACCATCAAGTGGGTCAAGACCGACCCGTTGGTCATGAACGGCGAACCCTTCTGTTACGGCACGCGCCTGACCGTCCGCAACCTGCTGGAGATGCGCGCCGCGGGGCTGTCGCCCCAGACGATGATCGCTCAGAACCCGGAGCTACGGCGAGTGGGCATCGCGACCGCGTTCGCGTATGCGGCAGCCAATCGCGAACGGTACGCCGCGTTCTTCGATGCGGACGGGGCGCTCCTTGGTCCGGGCTTCAGCGCCGCGGAGGCCGCGGACCTGCCGGAGCGGCTGCGAGGTGCGGCGGGGATCGTGGTCACCAAGGGCGAGCCGGAGCCTGTGGCGGTCCGCCCCTGAGCGAGCGGGCGCCGAGCCGAGCATACGGCGGCGGGGCTCCCTGCGAAGCCCCGCCGTGCGTGCGTCCGATGTGGTTGACCCCGGTCAGGTCTCCTGGCACCCGTCGGTGCAGGGTCGCTCCGGGTCCGTGGGTGGTGGGGGTGTCTCGCCGCCGCGGGCCGGTCGGATGCGCCCGAATGTGGCGAGCGTGACCGACCCGTCACCGAGCGTGATCGTGACATCCACCGCCACTCTGCCGACCTGCTCGTCCGAGCGCACGGGGACGCGCGCGACACCTCGCCAGACGCGGACCGGTGACCACCATCCCGCGTGACCGTGCCGATGGCCCCGGTCGGTCCTCGTACGGCCGCTCAGCGTGACCGCGACGTCACCGGACGCGAAATGGACGACCGCGCTCGCGGAGGGCGTGAGGCCCATCCGCTCGGCCCCCCGCGGCAGTCGGACGCTTGCCGCGACCAGGAGCGTGCCCCCTTGGGGAGCCCTTCCAGCGAACGCTCGGACCGCGAGCCAGGATGATGGTGGTGTGCGCCACCCGTGCGCCGCGCCGGCCGGGACCCCGACCAGGGCAGCGATGACCAGCGCCAGGACCGAGACCCGGATGGCTACTCGCATGCGTACCTCCCGTAGGTGGACACCGACCCCTCTGGGTGGGGTGGTGAGACAGCCGGCCGGAGGCTCGGGGCGCCGGTGGGCAGACGCTATCGGGCCGCGAGCCCCCGTCAATGGGGTCGGAGGTCCCGCTTGGTGCGACCCGTCACCGACCCGGAGTACCCAGGTCGGCGTACCTGCCACCCATGCGCTGGTGTGGATGCGGGCGGACCGCGCCGGTCCGCTGGTGACAGCATGCCTGTGGGGCCTGATGGGCGCCCGGTGCTAGCCTTGCGGCACGTCCCGCACGAGGCTCGAGCACATGACCGACCAGACCCTGACGACCGATGCCATCGGACCCACCATCGACCAAGCCCCCAGCGGGTCGTCCGTCGACCCCGCGCTGCGGGCCCGGGAGTTGGCCATCCTCGATGCCCTCCGATCGGTCATCGACCCGGAGATCGGCATGAACGTGGTCGAGCTCGCGCTCATCCGCCAGGTGGTCCTGGGCGATGAGTTGACCGAGGTCCGGATGATCATGACCACCCCGTTCTGCCCGTACGCCGGCGCGCTCATACAGCAGGTCCGTGAGGCGACCGAGGAGGTCGAGGAGCACGAGGTCAAGGTGACGCTGCTCGCCGAGCGCTGGGATCCGCGCGACGCTGGCCTGATGTGGTGACTCGGTGAGTCCGTCTCCGGGACGGGCCCGTCGGGAGACGATCGCCGGGAGCGTGGTCGCGACGGGTCGCGGCGATGATGGGACCACGGGTCTGCTGTACGGCGGCCGGGTGGGCAAGGACGATGTGGCGGTCGAGGCCTTCGGCACGATCGACGAGCTGGTGGCCGCTCTGGGCACGGCTCGTGCCGAGCTCGGCGAGCAGGCGATGGGCGCCCTGCCCGAGTTGTCGGCGCTGCTCATGCGGCTGCAACGAGAGTCGTTCGTGGCGGGCGCCGAGCTCGCCACGGGCGTGGGCGCGATCGACCGGCTCAAGGACGGCGTCACGCGAGTGGACGAGGCGATGGTCCTCGAGCTCGAGGCGGACCTGCGAGCCTGGGAGGCTCGGGTCACGATGCCCCGGGAGTTCGTGCTGCCTGGGTCCACCCGTCTGTCGGCGGCCCTTGAGGTGGCGCGCGTGACGTCTCGGCGTGCCGAGCGGCGGGTGGTGGCGCTCGGTCGTTCGGGTCGCCTGCTCGGGCCTTGGGTCGTGCCCTGGCTCAACCGGGTGTCAGACCTGCTGTGGGTGCTGGCACGTGCCGCGGAGCAGGCCGAGGGTGCCGCCACGCTTCCCGCGGTGCGGAGCGGGATCGGACGGCGGAGGGCGCCCTTGTGAGCGCCCGCTAGACTTGTCCCAGACCGCCCCAGCACGGCGGCCGCTCGAAAGGGACCATGACGGTGTTGAACGACCCCAACGACCGCACCAACCGGTACGGCCAGCCACAGCCCGCGGGGACGCAGGCGAGCCCGAACACGGTCGCCGCCGGCGTCCGGGTGGGCGCCGCAGCGGTGCCGCGCGAGGGCTTCCTCACCGCGAGCTTCGTGTGGATGTTCGTGGGCCTGCTGCTCAGCGCGGGCGCCGCGTGGTTCGTGATGAGCAACCCGGCGACGATGGCCCAGGTCATCGACAACTGGTTCATCCTGTTCATGGCGCAGCTGGGCCTCGTGTTCGGCCTCAGCTTCCTCATCACGCGCATCCCGTCGATCGTCGCGCTCGGTGCGTTCTTCGTGTACGCGCTGCTGATGGGTCTCACGTTGGGCGTCATCGTGGCCGCCTACACCGCCACGGTGAACCCCGTCACCGGTGCGATGGAGTTCACCAACGTCGCGGGGGTCGTCACGGCGTTCCTGGGGGCGTCGGCGATCTTCGCGGGCGCGGCGCTCTATGGCGCAGTCACCAAGCGCGACCTCACGAGCCTCCAGGGGATCCTGTTCATGGGTCTCCTCGGTCTCATCGTGGTGATGCTCGTCCAGGCGTTCTTCTTCCCCGGGTCGGGCTGGCTCAACCTCGCCATCGGCGTGGTGGGCGTGGTCATCTTCACGGGGCTCACGGCGTGGGACGTGCAGCGCATCCGGAACGGCCAGGTCGCCGGCATCAACAGCGAGTCCGCGTCGGTGATGGGCGCGCTCGCGCTGTACCTCGACTTCGTCAACCTGTTCCTGTTCCTGCTCCGGATCTTCGGCAGCAGCCGCTGACGGCGCACATCCGGACGTCCGGCCAGAGCGCTCGGATGATGCAGGAGGCGAACCCGGGCGTGGTGCGTGTCGGGTTCTGTGGCATGGGCACCATGGGCGCGCCCATGGCCGCCAACCTGGCGCGGGCCGGCTTCCCGCTCACGGTCTGGAACCGGACCCCGGGTCGTGCCACGCTCCCGGTGTCGCTGGGCGCTCGCGAGGCAGCCAGTCCGCAGGCGCTCGCCGCGGTCTCGGACATCATCGTGGTGTGCGTCTCGGACTCGCCCGACGTCGAGGCCGTCCTGTTCGGTCCTGACGGCATCGCCGCGGGAGCGGCGCCCGGCAGCCTGGTCGTGGATTGCTCGACCATCTCGCCCGCGCTGACCCGGGACCTCGCCGCGCGCCTCGCACGACAGGGCGTGGCCATGGTGGACGCGCCCGTGTCGGGAGGGTCCGAGGGGGCGCAGAAGGGCACACTCACCATCATGGTCGGCGGCGATGCGCCCGACGTGGAGCGGGCCCGCCCGGTCCTGGAGCCGATGGGCGCTGCCATCACCCACATGGGGCCCATCGGTGCGGGCCAGGCCACCAAGGCCGTCAACCAGGTGATCCTGTGCGGCAACTACCTAGGCGTGGCGGAGGGCATGGTGCTCGCCATGAAGGCTGGACTGGACCCCCACCAGGTCGTGACCGCCCTGTCCGGTGGTGCCGCCCGGAGCTGGGTGCTCGAGAACCGCGCGGGGCGCATGATCGCGGATGACTACCCGCTGGGCTTCCGCATCGCCCTCCACCTCAAGGACCTGGGGATCGCCCTGGGCCTGGCGCGCGAGGTCGGCGCGTCGCTGCCGGTCGCGGCGCTCGCGTCGCAGATCGAGGCAGGGCTGGTGGCCAGGGGTCACGGAGACGACGACAACGCGGCCTTGGCGCGTGCCATCCGCGAATGGTCGGGCCTGTAGTCGCGACGGGCATCGACCCTCATCGGAGGATGTCCCCCCATCGCGGCTGGCTCGCGCTGCTCACGACCTTGGCGCTGCTGACCGCCTGCGCGTCACCGGCCGATGAGGCTTCCCCAGCACCGAGTGGCGGGCCGTCGGGCATCACGGGCATCGTCCTCGTCGGCCCCGAGTGTCGTCGTCCATCGGAGGCGTCGCCGTGCCTCGTCCCATACCGGACGCGGCTGGTGATCCTCGACCCGGACGGACGCGTGGTGGGAGAGGTGACCTCAGGGCCCGACGGTAGGTTCCGCATCGAGTTGCCGCCCGGTGACTACGTCGTCCAGCCGGCCCCCGGTGGCGACCCGTTCCCGCGGGCGGAGGCTCGCAGCGTCACGGTGGTGGAGGGCGAGATGTCGGACGTGGAGATCGACTACGAGCGTGGCCGAGGCTGACCGAGAGCCCCGCTCGGTGCCGCCACGCGTTGACGCTCCGGGCCTGAACCCCTACACTCAATCCTGACGTCACGGGTCGGATTTCAGCCGCGCCATGGGGACGTCGAGCCACAGGAGCGGCCGGTGCGATCGATCTCCCAGACGTCAGGCGCGCTGCACTTCTCCACGCGGGGTGAGTACGGCGTCCGACTGATGGTCGAGCTGACCCGCCACCAGGGCGCCGGTCCGGTCAGCCTCGCGGAGATGGCAGAGCACGAGTCGCTGCCGCGACCGTATCTCGAGCAACTCGTCAGCAGCCTTCGCGAGGCGGGTCTGGTGCGCAGCACCCGCGGTGCTCGGGGTGGCTATGAGCTCACCCGCGACCCTGGGGACATCCGGATGAGCGAGGTCATCGTGGCGCTCGAAGGGCCCATCACGCCCATGCTGTGCGCCGCGGACCATCCGCGCGATGGTGGGTGCGACAGGACCTCCTTCTGTCAGGTCCAGACCCTGTGGGTCCGCGTCCGTGACGCGGTGGTCCAGGCGCTCGACTCGCTCACGCTCCTCGAGCTCGCGGGACCGGTGCCTGCACACCCCCTGTCGCAGCTGCCCATCAGCCCATCCAACTTGGTCGCCGGCCGACCCATTCGCACGGAGCCCGTCCCGAACGTATGAGCACCCTCGACCTCGCGCCCCAGCCCGTCCCCGCCACCGACGCCGATGACCGTGAGCTGGTCATCCGCGACCTGCGCGTGGTGCCCGTCGCGGAACCCTCACGGGAGATCCTGCAGGGCATCGACCTCACCATCCGCAAGGGCGAGGTCCACGCCATCATGGGTCCCAACGGCTCGGGCAAGACCACCCTGGCGTACGCGCTCCTGGGCCATCCCGCGTATCAGGTCACGAGCGGCGAGGTCATCTGGAAGGGTCAGGACATCCTCGCGCTGTCACCCGACAAGCGTGCCCGCCTAGGCCTGTTCCTCGCTTTCCAGTACCCCACCGCGATCCCGGGCCTCTCGGTCGCCAGCTTCCTGCGGACGGCCCTGAACGCCCGACGGCGGGCGCTGGATGTCACGAACGCTGAGTACGACCCATCCGACCCCACCCGGGGCGGCATCGGCATGCGGGAGTTCCGCGACCTGGTGCGCCAGAAGATGGCGCTCCTCCGGCTCGACGACAGCTTCGCGTCACGCTATGTCAACGAGGGCTTCTCGGGAGGCGAGAAGAAGCGCCTCGAGATGCTCCAGATGGCGGTGCTCCAGCCCGAGATGGCCATCCTCGACGAGACTGACTCGGGCCTCGACATCGATGCGCTGCGGGTCGTGGCCGAGGGCGTCAACGCCCAGCTGAGCCCAGACCTGGGGGTCCTCGTCATCACCCACTACCAGCGTCTGCTCGACTACATCAAGCCGGACGTGGTCCATGTGCTGGCCCAGGGCCGCATCATCCGCACGGGTGGTCGTGAGCTCGCGCTGGAGCTGGAGCGAGCCGGCTATGCGCCGATGCTGCGCGAGGCTGGTCTGGAGACCCCCGCTGACGAGCGGGAGCCGGCCGAGCTTGTTGAGGCCTGAGGTCGCCACCATGGACCGGCCACCCATCGACGGATCGGCCGTCCGCGTCGACTTCCCGCTCTTCGAGCGGGACTTCGGGGGGCGCCCGCTCGCCTATCTCGACAGTGCCGCCACGTCGCTCAAGCCACGGGCCGTGCTGGACGCGATGGAGGCCTACAACACCCGCTTCACTGCCAACATCCATCGGGGCATCTACACCACGGCCGAGGAGGCGACCGGGGCATACGAGGCTGCGCGTGCCACCGTCGCCGCCCACATCGGCGCGCCCTCGTCCAGCGAGGTCGTGTTCGTGCGCAACGCGACCGAGGCGATCAACCTGGTGGCGTACGCATGGGGTCGGCAGAACATCCGGCGGGCGGACACCATCGTGCTCACCGAGTTGGAGCACCACTCGAACCTGGTGCCCTGGCAGTTGCTGGCCCAGGAGCGGGACGCCGACCTGGAGTTCACGGCCATCGACGAGCAGGGCAGGCTCGACCTGCGCAGCTTCGAGGCGCTCATGCGCACCCGGCCCCGGCTGGTCGCCTTCACCCACGTCTCCAACGCCCTGGGCACCATCAACCCGGTCCGGGAACTGACCGCGATGGCCCATGCGGCCGGCGCCCTCGTGCTCATCGATGGCGCTCAGGGCGTCCCCCATGGCCCCGTGGACGTCCGGGCGATTGGTGCCGACTTCTATGTCTTCTCGGGGCACAAGACGCTGGGGCCCACGGGGTCAGGCGTCCTGTGGGCTCGGGCGGAGCTGCTGGAGGCGATGCCGCCGTTCATGGGTGGTGGCGAGATGATCCGCGAGGTGCACTTCCGCCGCACCACGTTCAACGATGTGCCCTGGAAGTTCGAGGCGGGCACTCCGGACATCGCCGCGGCCATCGGCCTGGGCGCGGCCATCGACTACCTGGGCGCCTTGGGCATGGAGCGGGTGCGCGCGCATGAGCGTGGCCTCACCGAGTACGCGCTCGAGGCCCTCCCCCGGGAGGTGCCTGGGATCCGGATCCTGGGTCCGCTCGACCCGGGCGAGCGCGCGGGCATCGTCACGTTCACGCTCCCGGGCATCCACCCCCACGACGTGGCCACCCTCCTCGATCGCGAGGCGATCGCGATCCGCGCGGGTCACCATTGCACCCAGCCGCTGCACGAGCGCCTCGGCGAGAGCGCGACCAGCCGCGCCAGCTTCCATGTGTATAGCACCCGCGACGACATCGACCGGCTCGCGGCGGGCCTGCGGAAGGCCCAGGTGGTGTTCGGCGAGGAGGAGGGACCGGCGAACGTGCCGGCGGGCGTGTCCGTCCGGTACCCTGTCGTGTCTCATGGATAGCCTCTACCGGGATGAGATCCTGGAGCACTATCGGCGCCCACACAACTTCGGCACGCTGGACCGGCCGGATGTCACGCACGAGGGCTCGAACCCGCTGTGCGGCGATCGCATCACCTTGATGCTGGACCTTGACGCGGCAGGCCTTGTGAGCGACGTGGCGTTCACGGGACGCGGCTGCGCAATCAGCCAAGCATCAGCCTCGATGCTCACTGACACGCTCCGCGGGCGCTCCGTCGATGACCTGCGGCGCCTGGACAAGGACGACGTCCTGGAGCTCCTGGGCATCGAGATCAGCCCCGCGCGCCTCAAGTGCGCGCTGCTCTCCCTGGACACGCTCCAGAAGGCCCTCGCTGACGAGGCGCTCGTGCCCCACGGGGCGCCTTCGGAGGCACCGGCGTGATGGGTGCCCGGTCGTGTACCCGGCCGGCCTGACCGGCGGCGCCCTTGTCCTTCGCCCGAGCCACCCCCGGCCACCACGACCGGCCCACCGGAGTCCCTGACCCATGACCAACACCCTGTCGGACCTGCTGCGAGAGGCGCGCGCCGTCGTGCCCGAGGTGGGCCCCGCCGAGACGGAGCAGCTCGTCGGGCACGGCGCCCGACTCATCGACGTGCGCGAGCGGAGCGAATGGGAGGAGGGCCACATCGCGGGTGCCTCCCATGTCTCGCGCAGCTACCTCGAGCAGCAGATCGAGGGGCTGGTGCCCGATCGCGAGGCGGCCATCGTGCTGTACTGCGCTGGGGGCACCCGCTCCCTGTTCGCGGCCCGCACGCTCCAGGCGATGGGCTACACGGACGTGCGCTCCATGAACGGCGGGTTCCAGGGCTGGAAGTCGAGTGGTCGTCCATGGACGGCTCCCGTGGTCCTGTCACGGGAGCAGAAGCAGCGCTACAGCCGACACCTCCTGGTCCCGGAGGTGGGGGCGGAGGGCCAGGCGAGGTTGCTCGGCTCCAAGGTGCTGTTCATCGGTGCCGGCGGGCTCGGAGCGCCGGGTCTGCTGTATCTCGCCGCCGCGGGCGTCGGGACCATCGGCATCGTCGACTTCGACGTGGTCGATGTGTCCAACCTCCAGCGCCAGGTGATCCACACCACCGATCGGGTGGGGCGCAAGAAGACCGAGTCGGCGGCCGAGACCATCCGGGCACTCAACCCGGATGTGGACGTGGTGCTCCACGAGGAGATGCTCACGGACGCGAACGTCGACCGGCTCATCGCAGGCTACGACCTGGTGCTCGACGGCACGGACACGTTCGAGACCCGCTACACCCTCAACGACGCGGCGGTCCGGGCGCGCATCCCGGTCATCCATGCCTCGGTGTTCCGGTTCGAGGGACAACTGACCGTGTTCCAGCCCTTCGAAGGGCCCTGCTATCGATGTCTGTATCCCACGCCGCCGCCACCCGAGCTGGCGCCCGGCTGCTCGGTCGCGGGCGTCCTGGGTGTGGTGCCGGGGATCATGGGCATGCTCCAGGCATCGGAGGCGCTCAAGGTCCTGTTGGGCATGGGCGAGCCGCTCGTCGGTCGTCTGCTGCTGCATGACGCGCTCGACGGCACCTTTTCGGAGCTCCGATTGCGTCGCGACCCTCACTGCCCGGCATGTGGCGATGGCGCGCCCGTCGAGACGGCATCAGGCACGTTCACCCTGGGGACAGGGGCATGACCGCGGTGCGGATCCCACCGGTGCTGCGTGCGCAGGTGGGCGGCCAGAAGCAGGTGGATGTCACGGGTGACACCGTGAGCCAGGTGCTCGACGCGCTCGTGGCGCAGCACCCGGGGCTCCGGGAGCAGCTGCTGACGGCGGACGGCGAGCTCAATCGCTTCGTCAACCTGTATGTCAACGGTCGTGACGTGCGCTACGAGCAGGGGCTCGACACTCCGGTCACTGCCTCGGACACGGTGGTGCTGCTCCCTGCCATGGCGGGCGGCTGAGCGTCGACCATGGCCCTGACCCTGGATCGACCAGGGGCGGCAGGCGAACCGGCCCCGCGGCGGCGCACGCGTCAGGGCGGGCGATACGCGTCGATCGTGGACGCCATCGGGCACACCCCCCTGGTGGCGATCCCGCGGATGTCACCCAGCCCCTCGGTCGCGCTGTACGCGAAGCTGGAGTCGTTCAACCCCACCGGGTCGGTCAAGGACCGGGTGGCCAAGGCCCTCATGGAGGACCTGGAGGCCTCCGGTCGGTTGTCGCCCGACTCGATCATCCTGGAGCCCACGAGCGGCAACACCGGCATCGCGCTCGCCATGATCGCCCGTCGCAAGGGCTATCGCGTGGCGGTGGTGCTGCCTGACAACGTGACCCAGGAGCGGCGCCAATTGCTGGGCCTGTTCGGGGCCGAGATCATCGACTCGCCCGGGGCTCTCGGC
>WBZO01007113.1_pt1 | contig 10496 bp, 8 predicted proteins | sample 5204261 | NCBI WGS metagenome assembly WBZO01 (sample SAMN12412400, study PRJNA552823) | activated sludge metagenome | isolation source: activated sludge from anammox sidestream of wastewater treatment plant... | place: USA: North Carolina | collected 2017-09
CGCGTCGTTTCCGCGTTGGTCGAAGCGGCAAGCGAGTCGGGCGAGCGTTTCCACACCGGGCTAACCGTCTCTGTGGATGGATTCTACTCGCGAAACAAGGTCTATGGCCCGAATCGCAGCATTCTTCCGATGTCCTTCAATGGCTACGAGCAAAGCGGCATGAACGACGTTTGCGCCGACTGGAAACGCGCGCGCGTGCTAAACGTCGAGATGGAGTCCGCCACACTCTTCACGATGGCAAACCTTTTTGGACTCCGCGCGGGCACCATCTGCACCGTCTCGGATCGCACCCCGTGGAGCGAGCCGGGACAGGACGCGCTCTCACTCGACCGCAACATTCGCGGAGCCATCAAAGTGGCCATCCAAGCCGTTCTCAAACTCGATCGCGCTCGCTAGGCTCCCTGTGAAGGCATACCTCGACTTGCTTCGCCATGTCCGCCAGCACGGTGCCCAGCGTCCGGATCGGACGGGCACCGGAACCCTCAGCGTTTTCGGCCACCAAATGCGATTTGATCTCGCAGAAGGCTTCCCTGCGGTCACCACGAAGAAACTTCATTTTCGTTCCATCATCCACGAGCTCCTCTGGTTCCTCAAAGGCGACACCAACATCCGCTACCTCAAGGAGAACAACGTCACCATTTGGGACGAATGGGCCGATGCCAATGGCGATCTGGGCCCCGTGTATGGCGCACAATGGCGCTCGTGGAAAACCGCCGACGGGCGGACGCTGGATCAAATCGCAACCGTCGTCCACGAGATCAAAACGAATCCCGATTCCCGCCGACTGCTCGTCAGTGCGTGGAACCCTGGTGACCTCGACCGAATGGCGCTCGCGCCGTGCCACTGCCTCTTCCAGTTCTACATCGCCAACGGCAAGCTCTCATGTCAGCTCTATCAGCGCAGCGCCGACATCTTCCTCGGCGTGCCCTTCAACATTGCCTCCTACGCCATGCTCACCCAAATGATGGCGCAAGTTGCGGGCCTCAAGCCCGGCGACTTTGTTCACACCATTGGCGATGCGCACCTCTACCTCAACCATCTCGAACAAGCGGATATGCAACTCGCTCGCGAGCCGTATCCACTGCCGACCCTCGCACTGAATCCCGCCGTCTCATCCATCTTCGACTTTCGCTTCGAAGATATCGCCATCGAGAATTACCAAAGCCACCCCGCCATCCGCGCGCCCATCGCCGTCTAATGCCCACGCTTTCCATCGTTGTCGCAGTCGCAGCCAATCGCGTCATCGGGCGCAACGGCGCTCTGCCGTGGCACCTCTCTGAAGACTTGCGCCACTTCAAGAAAGTCACCATGGGGAAACCGATCATCATGGGACGGCGCACCTGGGACTCCATCGGCAAGCCTCTGCCCGGTCGCCGCAACATCGTCGTGACGTCGAATGCCCACTTCAACGCGCCCGGCACGGAACGCGCGCACTCGCTCGCCGAAGCTCTGCACCTCGCAGAACCCGCGCACGAAGTCGCCGTCATCGGCGGCGCCCGCCTCTTTGCCGAGGCCCTGCCCATTGCCGACATTCTCTATTTGACCGAAATCCACGCCGACTACGAAGGCGACACCTTCTTTCCGCAGTGGAACCGCGAGGAGTGGCGCGAAATCGAGCGCCATGAGCATCCCGCCACCGACACTGCTCCCGGATTCACCTTCCTCACGCTCAAGCGCGCTCAAGCCGAGTGATCCATCGCTGCCCCGGAGAGGGGCCAATCATTTTGCGCGACTTGAAAATAAATGAACGCCCGTGTACGTTTATTGTCTTAGTAAGAAAAATCGGAGGAAGTGTTATGCGGTTATCATTGATGTTTGTTGCAGCCTCACTCGTCGCCATGACGGCTGTGTCCAGTTGGGCCGCCTGCGGCTCGGAAGGGCGCGCAAAGAATAAGGCGGAGTGCGAGTCGCTCTTTTCCAGCTTGAACCTCACCGAGGAGCAGAGCGCCAAGATCGCGGAGATTCAGGCGAACTGCGAAGCGGCGGGTGAATCACCCGAAGCCTGTAAAACGGCCATGAAGGACATCCGCTCCGTCTTGACTGCCGAACAGCTTGAGCAGCTCGATGCCAAGTGCGGAAGCAAGGCATCCAAGAAGATGAAGTGCGGCGCGTCGAAGCGCTCTTGCGAATAAGCACTTCGCCATAAACCAATCGAAAAAGGCGGTGACTCAGTCACCGCCTTTTTTGCTGTAGAGATCAGCGGAAGACGCCTGCGAGAATCAACACGAGCAGGAGCGCCAGCATCAAGAGCGCGCCCCAAAGTTTCATTCCGTGCTGGCGCGGCGTGGGGTTGGGAAACTCGTAGCGACAAATAGGGCAGCGATTCTCATTCGCCGGCACCTCGCTCGCGCACGCGGGGCACTCGCGAGTTCCAAAGTCCTTTTTCTCATCAATCCGCATCGCGCAGGCCCATTGCGGATCCGACATTTCCAATCATTGGAAGTCGCTCCGCCCACAATTTCCAATCGTTGGAACTTTCTATTTCGCCATCGCGTCGCGCAGCACGTATTGCAGAATCCCGCCGTGGCGAAGGTATTCCACTTCGACGGCTGAGTTCACGCGGGCTTTGACATCAAAGGCTTTGATCGAGCCGTCCGGATTCTGGGCGATCACTTGAAGGCGCTTGCTCGGAACAAAGGATTCGGCGATGCCTGTGATGCTGAGGACTTCTTTGCCCGTGAGGCCGAGCGAGGCCGCATTCTCGCCGTCCAAGAATTGGAGTGGAAGTACGCCCATCTCCACGAGGTTGCTGCGGTGAATGCGCTCGAAGCTCTCCGCAATGACGGCTTTCACGCCGAGGAGATAGGTGCCTTTTGCTGCCCAATCGCGCGAGGAGCCGGCGCCATACATCTTGCCGGTGAGCACGACCAGCGGTGTTCCCGCTTTGGCGTACTGCATCGCGGCGTCGTAGATGGAGAGGGTTTCTCCGGTGGGCTGAAAGATCGTGTTGCCGCCCTCGGCCCCGTTCACCATCTCGTTCTTGATGCGGATGTTGGCAAAGGTGCCGCGCATCATCACTTCGTGATTGCCGCGTCGCGAGCCGTAGGAGTTGAAGTCATCCTTCGTTACGCCGTGAGCCAGCAGATATTTCCCAGCGGGCCCGGCGGCGGCGATGGAGCCGGCGGGCGAAATGTGATCGGTTGTGATGAAGTCGCCGAAGACGGCGAGGACGTTGGCCGATCGAATATCCGTCAGAGGCTGTGGCTCCGCAGGCATATCGAGCATGAATGGGGGCTCTTGGATGTAGGTGGAGTGTGGGTTCCACGTGTAGACTGGCTCGCCGCCGCCGGGGAGCTTGTTCCACGTCGGATTCGACTCGGTGATGTCTTTGTACAGGCGACGGTAGGTCGCGGGATCGGAGGCCAAGCCGAGGTGCTTCTTGATTTCTTCTTCGGCGGGCCAGACGTCTTTGAGGAATACCGGTTTGCCATCGCTCCCGATGCCGAGGGGCTCCGTTGTGAGATCAATATCCACTCGACCCGCGAGCGCATAAGCGACGACGAGGGGAGGGGAACAGAGGTAGTTCGCCTTCGTGAGCGGGTGTACGCGCCCCTCGAAGTTGCGGTTGCCGCTCAACACGGCCGCGACGACAAGGTCCTTGTCCTTGATGGCGGCTTCGACGGACGGGTGGAGCGGGCCACTGTTTCCGATACAGGTGGTGCAGCCGTAGGCCACCACGTTGAAGTGCAGTGCAGAAAGTGCGTCGAGCAATCCCGCTTCCTTGAGGTATGCGGTGACGACGCGCGAGCCCGGCGCCAAGCTGGTTTTTACAAATGGGGGGACCGTCAGTCCGCGCGCGGCGGCCTTCTGCGCGATGAGCGCGGCGGCGATGAGGACGTGTGGATTGGATGTGTTGGTGCAGCTCGTGATGGCGGCAATGACGACGGAGCCGTTGTGGAGGGTTCCGCGGTTTCCTTGCACTTCCGAGGTTGCGCCTAGCTTGTCCGGGCTGAGGGCGAAGCCTCGCTCTTTCACCGGAGCCGTCAGCGCTTTTTCAAACGCAGGCTTCAACTCGTTGATGAAGAGTCGGTCTTGCGGACGCTTCGGACCTGCCACACTCGCCGTGAGGGTAGTGAGGTCGAGATCAATGACCTGTGAGAACTCGGGATTTGGCGAGTCCTTCGTGTGCCAGAGTTTCTGGGCCTTGCAATACTTCTCCACGCGTTCCACTTCTTCATCTGTACGGCCCGTGTTGCGGAGGTAGCGAAGCACTTCTTCATCCACGGGGAAGAATCCGCACGTCGCACCATATTCGGGCGACATGTTGGCAACCGTTGCGCGATCGGCGGCGGAGAGGGATTCGATTCCGGGGCCGAAGAACTCAACGAACTGTTCGACCACGCCGACTTTGCGGAGCAAATGGGTGATCGCCAGCGCGAAGTCGGTGCCCGTCGCGCCCGCCGCCAATTTGCCCGTCACGCGAACGCCAGTGACTTTGGGAATCATCAGCGGGATGGGCTGCCCGAGCATGGCGGCCTCGGCCTCGATGCCGCCGACGCCCCAACCGAGTACTCCGAGGGCGTTCACCATGGTGGTGTGCGAGTCGGTGCCCACGAGAGTATCGGGGAATGCGATTTCGCGACCGGTCGCATCTTTGTCGGATCGAACCACTTTCGCGAGATATTCGATGTTCACTTGGTGGCAAATGCCGAGGCCGGGCGGGATGATGCGCAGCTTCTTGAATGCATTTTGACCCCAGCGCAAGAAGACATAGCGCTCGGTGTTGCGCTCGAACTCTTTTTCCACATTCAGCTCAAATGCCTCGTCCGTGCCATAGGCATCCACCTGCACGGAGTGGTCAATGACGAGGTCCACAGGGATTTGCGGCTCGATTTTCGAGGGGTCTCCACCCGCGCGATGCATGGCGCTGCGAAGGGCTGCGAGGTCGGCGATACACGGAACGCCGGTGAAGTCTTGCAGCAAGACGCGCTCGGGTTGATAGGGGAACTCTTTTTCCGCCGGATTCTTCGCATCCCAGTTCAAGAAATAGTCCACATGCTCTTCGTGAAATGCCGGATGCCCTTGATTGCGAATCAGCGACTCTAGGAGCACGCGAATGGAGAAGGGGAGGCGGTCCAATTTGACCAATCCTGCCTCTTCGAGCGCAGGCAGACTGTAGTAATGGAGCGTGCGCCCGCTATTCAGCGCAAACGACTTCAGCGTGAAATCAAACCGTGCCATGTGAGAGCTCCCTTCAGAAAGGTTCCAGAAAGCGCTCACCGTAAGTATTAAGCCGGTTTCTGTCAATGCAGCCACGAACCGACAATAGCTGGAGTGTGGGCGATAGAGGGTGTATACAGGAGGGATTGTGTCCACTAGTCCTTTTCATATCTCGGCGGATTATGAGCCCACGGGGGATCAGCCGGAGGCGATTGATCAGTTGGTGTCGAGCTTGGAGGCGGGCAATCGCTTCCAATTGTTGGAAGGGGTGACGGGGTCGGGAAAGACGTTCACCATGGCGAACGTGATTGCGCGGTATGGAAAGCCGACGCTGCTGATTTCGCACAACAAGACGCTGGCGGCTCAGCTCTATGCGGAGTTGAAGGCGTTTTTCCCGAATCACGCCGTCGAGTATTTCGTCAGCTACTTCGACTACTATCAGCCCGAGGCGTATATCCCGCAGACCGATACCTTCATTGAGAAGGACTCGGCGATCAATGAAGAGATTGAGCGGCTTCGCCTCGCCGCGACGGATTCGCTGATGAATCGAAGAGACGTCATCATCGTCGCTTCGGTTTCGTGCATCTACGGGTTGGGCTCGCCGGAAGATTATCAGGCGATGGTGGTGGAGGCCAAGGTGGGCGATGTGTTTGATCGCAGCGACCTGCTCCAGCGATTCGTGGATATTCAGTATTCGCGAAACGATATTGAGAACAAGCCGGGCACATTTCGCGTGCGGGGCGACACGATTGATCTCTTTCCTTCGTACGCGCGCTATGGGCTGCGTCTTGAGTTCTTTGGCGACACCCTGGAGCGCATCCAGCGCATCGAAGCGCTGACCGCCAAAGCGGAAGCGGAGTTGGACGAAGTGGTGATTTCGCCGGCGAAGCATTTCGTTACTCCCTACTCGAAAGTGGAACGCGCGATGGCGACGATCCGAACGGAGCTGGATGCGCGCGTGCAGTGGTTTGAGGAGCGGCAGAAATTGCTGGAGGCGCAGCGGATCAAACAGCGAACGCTGTATGATTTGGATATGATGAAGGAGTTGGGCTATTGCTCCGGCATTGAGAACTATTCCCGACACTTGACGGGGCGCGAGGAGGGGGAGCGGCCGTTCACACTGATTGACTATTTCCCGGAAGGCTTTCTGACAATCATTGATGAATCGCACGCAACGACGCCTCAGTTGCGGGGAATGTATAACGGCGATCGCGCGCGAAAATTGGTGTTGGTGGAACATGGCTTCCGTCTGCCGAGCGCGCTGGACAATCGCCCGCTGCAATTCAATGAGTTTCTCGATGTGACAGGGCCGATGCTTTTTGTTTCCGCGACTCCAGCGGCCTATGAACGCGAGGTCAGCTCGGTGTGCGCGCGTCAGGTGATTCGGCCCACGGGCCTGCTGGACCCAGAGGTTGAGGTGCGCGCGCTGAAGGGGCAGATTGACGATGTGATTGAAGAAATTCGCGTGCGTGCGGAGCGGAAAGAGCGCGTGTTGGTCACAACGCTGACGAAGAAAACGGCGGAAGATCTGACGGACTATTTGAGCAAGCTGAACATTCGCGTGAAATATATCCATTCGGAAATTGACGCGATTGAGCGCGTGGAGATTTTGCGCGGATTGCGGAAGGCAGACTTCGATTGTCTGGTGGGTATCAATCTCTTGCGCGAGGGGCTCGACTTGCCGGAGGTCTCGCTCGTGGCGGTTCTGGATGCGGATAAGGAAGGATTTCTGCGTTCGGAGACTTCGCTGGTTCAGACGGCAGGTCGCGCGGCGCGCCATGTGAGCGGGCATGTGATCATGTATGCGGACAAGATCACCGACTCGATGAAACGGATGATGGACGTCACCCAGGCGCGGCGCGCGAAGCAGATGGAGTATAACCAGGCGCACAACATCACGCCGCGCGGCATTCAGAAGGCAATTCAAGACAGTCTCGCGGTTCTCAAGCAGGCCGAAGAAACCGAGTCCATGGTGGTGCGAGAGGTCGGCGTTGATGTGGATGTGCAGGAAGTGCTGGCGCAAATGGAGCGCGAGATGATGGAGGCCGCCGAGGCGTTGGAGTTTGAACGTGCGGCGTTGCTGCGCGACCAGATACGGGAGTTGCGCAAAGCGCACAATGTTGAGGCGGGAGTGGCGGAGAAGCAGCCCGTGCGCTATGATCGCGCCCGCGGTCGTAAGAAAAGCGCGCGAAAGAAATAAGGATCCCATTTCATGGACCCGGAGTTGGACAAACAGCGGCTGCCGAATTGGGCCTTTGCGCTTCGCGCGGGCTTGGAAACAGAGAGCATCGGTCAGCCGGTGTTGGCGTTTGACGAGGTCGGCTCGACCAACGATGTTGCCAAGCAAATGGCCCTTCAGAATGCGCCGGACGGACTTGCCGTTGTCGCGCGAAATCAAACCGGCGGTCGAGGTCGGCGCGGGCGGACGTGGGCCTCATTTCCCGGTCAAGCGGTCTATCTCTCTGTGCTACTTCGACCTCCGGCATGGCCGCCGGGCGAGGTGAGCTGGTTGGGCGTGCTCGGCGGCGTGGCGGCGGCGAATGCGCTGCACGAACTGGGTGTGAAGAATCTGCGCATCAAGTGGCCGAACGATGTCTTAATTGAGGGCCGCAAAATTGGCGGCATTTTGGTCGAGCCGCGGTTGGGGGAGGGGGCGTTGGCATTTGCCGTCCTGGGGATTGGAATCAACGTGCAGCAGGAACACAGTTCGTGGCCCGCCGACCTGCAAGCCATCGCCACATCGTGTGCGATTGAAGGAGTGGCGGTGAGCTGCGATGAAGTTATTCGCGCCACGCTGCTGTGGATTGATCGTTGGTATTCTCGGCTGCTGAAGGGCGAGAGGCAGACGTTGATGGATGATTGGTCGCGCTGGGGCGGCACGGATCAAATGCCTGTGTTGGACTGACGCTTGACTCGATCGCTGTGCGCGAAGAGGATTCTCGCTTTCTGAAAGGATCGCCTTGTCAGTCATCGTCATAGATATTGGGAACACGAGCACCACGGTGGGCCTTTTTCGCGGCGGTCGAGTGTCTCGCGTGCGGCGTTTGGATTCGAGCGGAGTCACGCAGAGCGCAGTTCGGAAGATCGCGCGACTCGTCGCAGGGAAAGCGAAGTTGAGGGGTGCGATGATCGCCTCGGTGGTTCCTCGCGTGGATGCCACATGGAAGCGCGCCCTGGAGCCGATTGTGGATGGGCCGGTGGACTTTGTTCGCCACTCGCTGCGCCTGGGCGTTTCTATCCGCTACCCACGGCCTGAAAAGATCGGCGCCGATCGTCTGGCGAATGCCGCCGCGGGTGTGCATTTGTACGGTGCGCCTTTGCTGGTCGTAGATTTCGGCACGGCGGTGACGTTTGATGTGGTGACAACGCGCGGCTATGAAGGTGGAATTATTGCGCCGGGCCTGCCGCTCGTATTCGATTATCTCGCGGAAAAGACGGCGAAGCTGCCGCATCTGAAAGCTCTGCCCGCAAAGGGCGCATGGGGTCGCTCCACAGAGCAAGCGATGCAGTTGGGTGCCCGTTGGGGGTATCCCGGATTGATTCAGGCGATCTTGGCGAATCTGAAGAAGCACCCAGCTCTGCGGCGAGCGCGCGTTGTCTTGACCGGTGGCCACGCCCGCACAATTGCACCCTCATTGGACAAGTCGGCAGTGGTAGATTCGGCGCTGACCTTGTATGGTATTGGGCTAATTTTCGAATTGAACCACGGGACCACGGAATGATGACGCGGATTGAAAAGCGCTTCGGTGCACTAAAAGAGAAGAAACAGAAGGGGTTCATCGCCTACATCACGGCAGGCGATCCGTCGTTGGGCGCCACCGAGGATTTCGTTCTGCGTCTGGAGGATGTGGGCGTTGATATCGTTGAGTTGGGGATTCCCTTTTCTGATCCACTCGCGGATGGGCGCGTGAATCAGGAGTCAGCAGCGCGCGCACTCGCGGCCGGAACAACGCCTACCGGGATTTTGGAGATGGTCGCGCGTATTCGCGAGCGTAGCGAACTCCCGCTCATGGGCTATACCTATATGAACATGGTCCACGCGCGAGGGACCGAGCGCTTCATTCGCGACGCGGCGAACGCGGGTCTCGATGGCTTGTTGCTCCTCGACTTGCCTGCCGAAGAGGCCGGGCCCTACGCGAAGTCGCTCGCCCAGCATAAGCTCAACTACATTGCGCTCGTCACACCGACCACGCCTGATGAGCGCATCGCCATGATTTCTAAAAATGCCAGCGGCTTTGTCTATTGCGTTTCGCGCGAAGGCGTGACAGGTGCGCAGGACAAGTTGAGTCCCGCTGCGCTCAAACTGGTGCGCCGAACGCAGCGCCGGACTCAATTGCCGGTGGCGCTTGGCTTCGGCATCGGCACACCGGAGCACGCGCGCACTGCCGCAGAAGTTGCAGATGCCGTTGTCGTGGGCAGCGCAATTGTGCGTCGTCACTTTGAATCGCCACACACGCCGGAAGGTCGGCAAGACGCTGCGCGGTGGGTGAGCACGTTGGTCAAAGCTGTCATAGGAGTTTCGTAATGGGAGATCACCGATATGCTGTCATTTTGGCGGGTGGGCGCGGGGAACGCTTTTGGCCGCTGAGCCGCGCGGCGCGTCCGAAGCAGCTTCTGGCGCTTGTCGGAAATCGCCCCTTGCTCGCTCAAGCAGTGGAGCGTCTGGAAGGCTTGGTCCCACCCGAACGAGTCCTTGTTCTGACCAATGCGGATTTGGTGCAGGCATCGCGCGAAGCAGCGCCCGAGTTGCCCCCGGCCAACATCATCGGCGAACCGGTGGGCCGCGACACGGCGCCCGCGGTCGCACTTGCAACGGCGCTGGTAAAAGCGCGCGATCCCAAGGGCGTCTTCGCGATTCTTACCGCCGATCACGTGATGGGAGACTTGCCGCACTTTCGCGAGACGCTGGCCGCGGGAATGGATATTGCCGAGAGTGGCGATTACCTCGTGACGATTGGCATCCAACCCAACGAGCCGAGCACGGGGTTTGGCTATATCGAACAAGGCGACGACTTTTCAACCGTGCGCGGTATTCCCTTCAAACGAGTTCGCCGGTTTGTGGAGAAACCCGATCGCGCGACGGCGGAGTCCTATTTGGCCAGCGGTCGTTTTGCGTGGAACTCCGGCATGTTCGTGTGGTCTGTCGCCTCAATTCAGTCGGCTCTCCAAAAGCACCACCCCGAGCTAGGTTCCAAGATTGATGAATGGGCGCTCGCAGCGGTTCAGCCCAATTTTGCAGAACTGCTCGCACAGTCATTCGCCACCGTTCGCAAAATCTCGATAGATTATGCGGTGATGGAGAAAGCGGACAACATCGTCGTTGCCGCAGGAACCTT
>WBZO01007114.1_pt1 | contig 10495 bp, 9 predicted proteins | sample 5204261 | NCBI WGS metagenome assembly WBZO01 (sample SAMN12412400, study PRJNA552823) | activated sludge metagenome | isolation source: activated sludge from anammox sidestream of wastewater treatment plant... | place: USA: North Carolina | collected 2017-09
GGATTCGGCGCCGACACATTGTTCGGCGGCGGCAATAACGATCTGGTGTTCGGCGGCCCGGGCAACGATTCGCTCAACGGCGGTAGCGGCGTGGATAGTTGCAACGGCGGCGCCGGCTCCGATTCCTCCTCTGCATGCGAGATACGATTCTCGATACCGTAAACGATAGCGGAATCAACCAAGCCACACCCCGAAACTCATCGTTTCGGGGTGTGGTATTTTATAGGGACGAATTAACCGCGCCGGTTGTGTTTGCGTTTTATTTGCCTGTCAACACGCCCAGCCGATCAATATACTCCTCCAATACCGCAAATGCGTTTTCGATGGGTTTGGTCGTGGTCATGTCAATTCCAGCGACGCGGTACAAGTCCATCGGCGATTTGGACGAACCCGCTTTGAGAAAGTTGATGTGATCTTGCGCGGCGCTGGGAACGCCGTCGAGTATCCGTTTGGCGATTGCGTTCGCAGCGGAGATGCCGATGGCGTATTGGAACGAGTAGTAGTCAATGTAAAGATGCGTGGTGAACGTCCCCCACGTAATGCCGACGCGTTGGCGGTCCAGATTCATTTCTCCGCCGAAGCCTTCGCTGAACAGATCCGCCATCAGTTCGATCATCGAATCGGCGGTGAGCGGCTGACCCTTTTCCACGCGTTGATGCGTTTCGAGTTCAAAGCGCGCGAGCGTAGGCATGATGAAGAAATAACGGTGGAAGTTGTCCATCGCTTCTTCGAGCAAGGCGGTTTGGAAATATTTGTTCGTATTGATCTTGAGCAGGTGAGCGCGCGTCATTGCCTGATTGAAATTCGAGGCGGTCTCTGAAATGATCGAGGGATAGGTGTAATAGATCATCGGTTGGGCGCGGCTGGCGTAGTACGCGTGCATCGAGTGACCGAGTTCGTGTGCGAGTGTGCTGACGCTACCCACGTCGTCGGTGTAACTCATCATAATGAAAGGATGCGTATCGCTCGGCACGCGCGTCGAGAACGCGCCCTGGCGTTTGCCCGCATTGGGCGACCAATCTACCCATCGGTCATGCAGGCATCCCTTCCGCATGACGCGCACGTATTCCTCTCCCATTGGTGCGAGTCCGTCGCAAATCCAATCCACCGCTTGTTCGAAGGTCACCTTGTGAGTCTTCGTTGTGAGCGGCGCCCACACATCGTACGGATTCAACGTCTTCACGCCCAATGCCTTGCGGCGAATTTTCCAATACTTGTGCCAGAGCGGAAGATTCTTTTTGAAGATGGCGATGAGGTTGTGGAACATCTCGACAGGCACGTCGCCGTTGAAGAGCGTGGCTTCGAGCGATGAATTAAATTTGCGCGCCTTCATATTGAACACGTTGGCTTTGATAGATGCGCTGAGATTGCTGGCGAGCGTATTTTTATATTCGAGATATTTGTCGTTGTAATTTTCCCACGCCGATTGGCGCGCTTTGCGATCCGACGTGTTGAGGATCGCGTCGAAGGTGCTTTGAGTCAACTCAACTTTTTTGCCCTTGCTATTTTTCGCGGGCTTGAATTTGAAATCGGCGTTCGCCAACTGGCTCGCCGTGTTACGCACCGCCCCGATCGGGTCGCGCAACATGCCGAGCAACTCTTCCACTTCCGCGCTGCGGACGTGCGCCTGCTTGCGGAAGAGATCGGCGATGAAATGCTCGTAGACTTTCATGCGTGCGTCGGATTCGATCCACTGACGTAACTTCGCTTCACCTACCGACAGGAGTTCTGGTTCCACGTAGGAAGCCGCCGCGCCCACCCGCGCCAGCATGGACATCGCCTTCCCGTTCATCGCCGCGCCTTGCTCGTTGTTCGCGTCCACCGCGCTCGCCATCGTCGCGTACACACGGACTTTCATCGAACGCTGTTCGAGCGCGTCCATGGCGTTCAGCGCTTCGAGGAACGTATCCACATTGTCGCCGAGATGCCCTGTGTATTTTTCTATCGTGGGTAAAGCGTCGAGAATATTTTTTACTTCCTCGTCGAATTGACTCGCTGAAGCGAACACGCTTTCCGCGTTCCATGTTTGGTTCTTTTTTACTTTCGCGCGGGGCAGGGGAGTAGGCATGAGATATTTCCTTTTCAGTAATTTTACCTGCAATCCGTTTCTCAATTTGTTGAGTTAATCTGCCGACGGTATCTTGGGGAAGTTTATCGAAAGATCAGGCGGTTCTTCGCCCGCTCAAGAGATTCTTATCCCCCGATCTGACTCATGCCGCGCCGCGAATCGGCCAGCATGGCCGCTTACAAAGCTATGCTATTGTGGCTTGTGCATATTAGCCTGTGCAAAATAATCTTCTAATTACTATTCTACTGGGATCCGTTAAGTGGGGCGAATGACATGAACCATAGAAAATTCGGCGGCCCGGTGCTTTAGGGAAACATCACTACATCGAAGAACTTGCCAGTTCGATTAACCCTATTTATTAATGAAGATCAAATGTGTGTGCTCGGAACTTGACGAAAACCGGGCATTGTTTTAACATTCTCCCACTTGTATTTTCGGGTATCGCAACCCGCCTTGCGCGGGTTCTATTTTGAAAGGATAAACGTGACAGACCAGACAGTTCAGAACAATCAAGTGGTTTCGATGGAATATACGCTATGGGTGGATGGCGAGGTGATAGACAGTTCGGATGGCGTTGGCCCGTTGGAATTTCTGACCGGGCATGGCAATATCATCTCCGGTCTCGAACGTGAAATGATCGGCATGAAGCTGGACGAAAGCAAGGAGGTGCAGGTCGCGCCGGCCGAAGCGTACGGCGAATACGATCTGGATGCCTTCATGGATATGCCGCGTAGTGATTTTCCCGAAGATCTGGATCTGGAACAAGGTCTCGAGTTGAATATGACCGATGAGGAGGGGCATGGTCATTACGCCCGCGTCGAAAATGTAACGGCCGATTCGGCGCGCTTGAACTTCAACCATCCGTTGGCGGGCAAGGAGTTGAAATTTAGAGTCAAAGTGGTGGGACTGCGCGGGCCGACGGATGAGGAATTGGATCACGGCCACGCCCATACGGGCGGCGAACATCAGCATTAGAAAAAACGTCCTGTCTTGCAACAGGACGTTTTGCTTAATCGGTTAGGACCGGGAGGGATTGAGTTCCCTCAGGCAGTGGAGCAAACCGCTTCTGAGTCCTGAGGCGCAAATGCAGTAAATAGAAGAAGAATGCCGCCACTGCACACAGAATCCCGCCAATATACCAGAGTAGATTCGGGTTGAAGTTATCCAATACGTAACCTGCCGCGGCCGGCCCGAGCGTGGAGGGCAACGCCCATGAAAGTCCGTAGACGGCCATGTAGCGGCCGCGCATGTCTTCGGGCGCGAAGTTGGCGGCCAGCGCCTGGCTGGTGGGGACGACGATCATTTCGCCGATCGTAATAACGACAATGGCGGTGACGAATAAATAGTAAGCGGAGACGAATCCGAACATCCCGAAACCGATCATGTAGAACAGAGTCCCGAGAGCCATCATCAGGAAGGGCGGACGTAGTTTGATCAGGCGCGAAACCCAGAATTGGAACAACACCACTACGATGGCGCTGGATGTCAGCAAAAAGCCATAACCCTGCGCGCTCACGCTGTGATAGTCGCGCAGGAACACGGAGAGCGAGTTATACGCCTGTTGGTACACAGCCAGCATCAAAATGGACGCGACCAGAAAAGCCATGAAAGCCAGATCGCGCATCACCTGCCGATAGCCCATAAAAGTTTGCAGGATGCTTTGAGATTTGGATTCTGCGTGAGCTTCTGGCATGGTCTCTGGAATGAGGCGGTAGAAGAAAGCCGCCACGATACAACTCATGATCGAGTCGATGACGAACAGCGCGAAGAACGATTGATTCGCCACCAACCCGCCGATGGTTGGTCCGATGATCCAGGCCAGGTTGCCGGCCACGCGCAGTACGCCAAAGCCCTCCTGCCGTTGTTCTTCCGGCAGGATATCGGCCACCATCGCATTTTGCGCGGGCCCTGCGATGTTGGATAAACTGCCGATCAGCACCGCCAGCGGATATAAGACTCTCAGATCGTTGACGAATCCCAGTGTGAGCGTGCTGGCCGCGCTGAACACCAGGCCGAAGATGATCAACTTTTTGCGCCCCAATTTATCGGTCAGCGCGCCGCCCAGCATACCGCCCAACAGCCCGAAGAGCGAGAACAGCCCGAGGACGACGCCTGCCTCGGTCATTCCCACGTTGAATTTCTTGGTGATGTAAAGCGCAAAGAACGGAAACAGTAATGTGCTCCCGATACCGTCGATAAAAGAAGCCGTCACCACCAGCCAAAAACGGGCGGGAAACTCGCGGAAAAGTTTATTAAGATTTGAAAGCATATGTCCTCTACGGATCGAATTATAGCACAAATGTTCGGAACGCGCGGAGGAAATCCGTCTTTTTCTGGACCTAATGCTGGCCCAGCGTTCCCAGCATTCTGACTCTCCGTTCGAGCGCGGCGAAGGCGCGTGCCCCGAGGTACAACATCAACGCCATGAAGAACAACAGTAAAGCGATTTCCCATTGCAGTGGAAGCAGAGTCTGTGATTTGATCAGGAACCCGCGCACCGCGTCCATGCCGTAGGTAAGCGGGAGCGCCAGCGCGACCGGCAATAGCCACTTCGGCAGTACCGTGACCGGAAAATCGGTTCCTGAAAAGACTTGTACGAGAAAAGCGCTCATATCTACCATCGTATTAGCCTCGCGGACGATCAGAACCAGCGCGGCGAAGGCAAAGCCGAATCCGTACAACCCGATCAGCATGGGCAAGATTACCAGTATGGCGGCGGTCACGTCGCCGGTTGGATGAAAGCCGAAGATCAGCGCGCAGACGATCAACATGCCGGCCGAGGTAATGGCTGTAACGAACAAGTTGGTCAATGAGCGTCCCACTAGAATCAGCAAACGCGGAATGGGAGTCAGCCAGTTGGATTCCATCACGCCCGCGTCCATATCGTTTTTCATGGCATAGCCCATGCCCCAGAAGACCGCGTTGATGAAGTTGCCCAATACCGCGCCGAGGATGATGAACGACATGAAATCCGACGTGCCGCTGTATTGAGCGAATCCCGCGGCTTGGCCGTTCACGCTGAAGGCCTTGCCCATGAAGTACACCGGCGCCAGCCAGATCACAGGCTGGAACACCGTGGAAAGCGCGTTCAATGGATAACGCCAATATTGCTTCCAATCCTTTTTCGCGATGGCGTATAGCGCGCGCAAGTGCGAGGCGAGGGTGGGTTGGGAGAGGGGTTGCGTTTGCATTGATAACTCCGTTTTATATCAGTACTGACCGATCGCGCCGGTTTGGCGGGCGCGGCGTTCCATCCAGTTGAAAACCAGATAACCCACCGCCAGCCAGAAGACGCCGAACAAGACCAAAGCCCGAAGATCGCCTGAGATGGCGGGCAGGCCCCCGGTCGAGAGTGAAGCGGAACGCATGGCGTGGATCACATAGGTTTGCGGCAACCATTTTGCTGCAGTCTGCATCCACCCGGGCAGAATCGAAATCGGGTAGGTGATCCCGCAAAAGATCATCACGATGCCGCGCACGAGAAACACAAAGGCGTTAGCTTCCTTGGCGGTGATAACGAGGCTGGCGAAGGCGATCCCCAAGCCATAGACCGATGGAATGGCGGCGCAGAACGCCAGAAGAGTCAGCCATAAACTGCCTTGAAAGTGCACGCCGAAGAAAAGCGAGAATTCCACCGCCGAGACGACCAGAAGCATGAACATTGAAACGAGCTGAGGCGCGCTGGAACCGATCAAATAGGCGAAGCGCCAGGTGGGTGAAAGCCAATTCGATTCGAGTGTGCCGCGCAACTGCTCGTTACGCAGTGCAAAGCCGACATTCCAAAGCACCACGTTCTGCCACATCCAAACCATGGTGCCGACCGCGATGTAGCCCATGTAATCGTGCAAGCCGGTTACGGACTGGAATTGAGTCAATCCACTGCCATCGCGGCCCGAAAGAGCCTTAGCGGTAAGCACATACGAAAGCGGGAAGATGACCGGCCAGATGAACAGCGCCAGATACCAGCTTGGATAACGCACGAAGATCAACCACTCGCGGCGGACGACGGCCCACAAGGCGCGCAAGCCGGAAGACAACCCCGGCTGACCCAGTGAACGAGGGAATACGGTCGTTTCGGAACTCATGCCTGCCTCCGTTAATCGCGTAAAGCTTTGCCTGTGAGATGAATGAACACATCTTCGAGCGACGGCTTGACCACGTTCATATTGACCAGCCGTGTGCCGTTACCGCTGATGTGCTCCACGATGCGCGGCAGGACGACGCGGCTGTTGCCCGATTGCAGGCTGACTTCCCACAAACCGGCCTCGCCTTGTTGATGAGCGTTGAGATGATCCACGCCCGAGACGGAACGAAGTTTTTCGGCGATCTCATCGTGCCAGCCGGTCACTTCGAGCCGGATGATCTCCTTCTGATGAATGCGCTGTTTGAGTCCTTGCGGCGTATCCAGCGCGATGACCTTGCCCTGGTCGATGATGCCGATGCGGTCGGAAAGTTGATCGGCCTCTTCCATGTAATGGGTGGTGAGCAGGATGGTGTGGCCTTCCTGTTTGAGCTGGGCGATCAGTTCGCGCAAGTTGCGCGCCGCTTGCGGGTCGAGGCCGAGAGTCGGTTCGTCGAGCAGGAGGATGGGTGGCCGCGCCAGCAAGGCTTTGGCAATCGCCACACGCTGTTTCATGCCGGTGGAGTATTTTTCCACGAGCTCGTTGGCGCGTTCCCTCAACTCCATGCGCGCGAGCAATTCTTCCACGCGTTTTTTGGCGATCTCCGGCGGAACGTGATACAGCGCGGCGAAGTATTCGAGATTCTCGCGACCGGTTAATTTCCAGTAGATACTGCGCTCACCGGCCAGCACCGTGCCCAGGCTACGCCGCACCTCGTTGGCTTGTTTGACCACGTCGAAGCCGTTGACCTGCGCGGTTCCGCTGGTTGGCTCCAGTAGAGTGCATAACATGCGTATAGTCGTGGACTTTCCCGCGCCGTTTGGCCCAAGCAAGCCAAAGATCTCGCCGCGCTCGATCTGTAAGTCCACGCCATTGACAGCGGTGAACATGGGTTTCGGCCCGTGGTTCGTAAACGGCCAAAGTCCGCGCTTCGGGGCAGGGACGGACGCGGCTTCTTCTTTTTTCTCATTTCCACTGCCGGGGCGGGCAGGGAATTTTTTGACCAGTTGATTAGCTTCAATGGCGAATTCAGACATAAGGATCTCCTTCGAGCTTAAAGAAGCGTAAACTACATCAATATTATTTAATTTCAATGTCAAATTATATTTCAATATTACAATAATAATTTCGGAATGTCAATAGTTGTTTTAATAAAATCAATAAAAATCCCGCCGGAAGGCGGGGTTTTTAAGCTTGTTTCAGTTTCGAGTGGGCCACGGAATGTCGGTGGGCCCGGCGAACCCGTGTTTTTCCTGTACCCAGATCCTGCCGTGCGAAGGCTGGTTACAGCCGCTCTCGTCCACGAAACTGACCGAGAGATCGTTGGTGGCGAGCGGATCGAAGACCAGTTGGCCAGCCTCGCATCGCCAAACTTCGACAATGTAATGTTGCATGTTCTCGTCTTCCTCGTCGCCCGCGCGCAAAGGGACCTCGTACCATTCGACGGTCACCGTACTCCCTTGACGCGTCGCGCTGCGAATGGCGGTTGGCGGATAATAGGGCGACTTCGGCAATTTGGCCTCGCCGGGGTAGACGATTTTCAGCGCCTGCGGATCGCCCTGAATCGTAAGGAATTTGGCATTGACCCAGCATTTGTTTTTTCCGTCCACCCAAACCCAATGGTTGCCGTCTGTTCTTCCGACCAACTTGATATTGGCTCCGCCGCGCAATCCATAAAGATACAAATAATCCGCGCCCGGCCCATAGCGGCAACTCAGCAAATCCGCCGTCACCGTCGCTTTGAGACTCTCCACGGTGGGCGGCGGAGAAGGGGTGATCGTTTCGGTGGGAGGCATGGGACTCGGCGTCTGTGTTTCAGCGGGCGGAGCAACGCTCGTTGAGGTGGCCGCGCGAGCATCGGTCGAAGCCTGCGGCGGGGCAGGCGGACGCGTGGGGGCCGGTGTGAACAAGTTGCAAGCCATCAATATCGTAATAATAGTAAAGAGGAAAGCGATTCGCTTTAACATGGTTCCTTTTTGTGAATAACGTTATGTAGGGATGTAAATCATTCTTGAAATAACATGCCTTGCTGAGCGTCGGGAAGGCGATGATCGAGTGCGTCTTCGATTTCTCTTTGCATCGCCTCGAAGGGCAGTGCGCCTTCCACCAGTTTGCCGTTGATCAGAAAAGTGGGAGTGACGCGCACCCCGTAAGACCTGGCGCTTTCTACGTCGCGCTCCACGCGGGCTTTATTGAATCCCAGCGCGAGACATTGCTCGAAAACGATTTCATCCAGACCAACCGATTGGGCGAATTTCCGAAGATGCTCTTCGTTGAAGCCGCCCGCGTTTTCCCCCGTCCAATTCGAGAACAACGTATCGCGATATTCCCAAAATTTCCCCTGGTCGGCCGCGCAATAAGCGGCTTCTGCCGCGGCCGCCGATTCGGGGCCGATGAACGCGCCCATCGAACGGTATTCAAAAAACACTTTTCCGGTCTTGACGTAGGTTTCGATGATCTTCGGTTCGGTCAACTGCCAGAAGCGCAGACAGTAAGGACATTGAAAGTCGCCGTATTCGATGATCTTGACCGGCGCGTTGGGATCGCCCATGGTGTTGTCTTTCAGGGTCACGCCGGACCCGGACTCTGGTTCCGTTATAGGGACTTTGGGCGTCGCAGTGAATTTTCCCGCGGCATCTCTGAGCGTGGGGAAGAGGACGAACAGAGTCAATCCGCCCGCCGCGAGCAGGCAGATGAATAATCCACAGCCGGCCAATACCCAGCGCACAGGCGATGAGCGAGGCTGGGGCTTTTGAACTTCTGTTGCTTGCTGAGAATTATTTTCGTCCATAAAGTATTAAATCGGTGCGGAGGCCGGTTTTCGTTTTTCCACTGTAAAGAGGATTAAAATCAGTCCGTTGAGAAGCAGGTCGATCAGGAGGATGATCATCATGGCATTCAGCCCGATCGACGTGAACGCCTGACCGATCAGCCACGGTAACAGCATCCCGCCCAAACTCGAACCGACCAAAAACCAACTGGTGACGGTTCCGGTCACGCGCAGGCTCTCGCCCGCCAGAATCATTGTCGTGGGGAAGATGGATGCCATCGAGAATCCGAGAGCGATACTGCCGACCCAAAGCGCGGCCGCGGAGTCGCGTCCGATGAGAATCAGGCTCAGGCTGGCGAAACAGCCCGCAAAGTCCATGAATAGAATCGTGCGCGATTTGGCGCGGGTCGAGATCCAGATCCCGATCAATCGTCCGAGGGTGAACGATCCCCAGAAGGCGGAAGTCAAATACGCGGCTGTGATCGTGTCGGCTAGATTCAATTGGACCGCGTACGTGTAGATCCAACTGGAGAATCCAACTTCACTGCCCACGTAGAGAACGAAGGCCAGCACGATCAACATGACGGGCAGGAATGGGACGGGAGCGTTTTCTTCTCGTTCGGTGCGATCACGAGTCGGCGGCTCGGGCAGAAACCAAATCCAAAATGCGACGGGAAGCGCCAACAGGGAAACGACCCAAAAAGCCCAATGGATTTCGGCGGTGAGATGCATGACTTGCGCCAGAAGGAGCGGCGCAAAGAACGAGCCTACGCCGAAGAAGAAATGCAAACCGTTCATGTATGGGCCGACTTTTTCTCCGTGAACCCATTGCAGTAACGTATTACAGCCCACGTCCAGCGCGCCTTTGCAGAAACCGGCGATGAAAGCGGCAGAGAGCAAAAGCCAAAGTGTGGGCGCGATCGGAATGACCGCACAGGCCGCGGCGATGGTTAACATGAAGACCGCCATGAAACGATGGCCCGGAAAGCGGTCATAGACCCAGCCGCCGAGCAGGGAGCCGAGAAAATAACCCAGAGAACCAAACACAAATAACAGGCTGATTTGATCGAGCGCGCTATGAGTGTGCTTTGCCAGCGTGGGCAGACTTGGCCCGTCTATGGCGGTAGATAGGCCCAGAACGATGAAGCTGAGATAGTAAGCCGCGGTGAGAAGCAGGGAAAGGGTGCGCGATGATGAGGTGAGTGAATTCATGAAATTTCCAAATGGGACGAGATGATTATAGCAGGGAAAGCAAACCCGCCTTTCGGCGGGTGTTTTATGGTCTTATTTGGAAGTCTTGACTCGGTTTGGATTTACGGCATACGAAAACCATTCGGGCCTTAGTGCAGTGACCCAAGCGATCTCGTCCTGGCTATAATCCGCGCCGCCCAGTTTGCGATGTACTGTGCCGTGATCGAGTAGCCATTGTTCGTAATCGTTTTTGGGCGTCGAGCCGATGGCCGCGGCCGTGCTGGGAAAGGGCGGCGCGTACATTTTTCCGAGAAAAGATTGCGAGCCGAATTGCATGGCCAGGAT
>WBZO01007115.1_pt1 | contig 10495 bp, 13 predicted proteins | sample 5204261 | NCBI WGS metagenome assembly WBZO01 (sample SAMN12412400, study PRJNA552823) | activated sludge metagenome | isolation source: activated sludge from anammox sidestream of wastewater treatment plant... | place: USA: North Carolina | collected 2017-09
GTTCGTGCCTGGCGACATGGAAGGCCTCGCGCACATAGTCCATCATGCGCGGCACGCTGTGCGCGGCGATGTAATGCGCCCCGGTCGCCATCACCAGCGGCGCCTGGTCGATGCGCTGATTGTAGAATTTGGCGTTGATCGGCGCCTCGCCGGCGAACACCACCATCGGCAGGCGGGCGCGGACCGCGGCCGGCAACGCCGTCATCACCTGGGTCACGCCGGGACCGCAGGTGACCGAGGCAACGGCGAGCTTGCCGGTTGCTACGTTGTAGGCTGTCGCCGCCGCGACGGTGACGTGCTCGTGCCGCACGTGGACGGTGTGTACGCCCGGCAGTTTGGCAAAGGCGGTGGACCAGTGCATGTTGCCGTCGCCCATCAGGACGAACTGCGTGTCGACGCCCTCCGCAAGGAATGCTTCCGCGAGGGCTTGGTAGAGTTTTGGCATGGGCGCGGTACCCTTTCGTGGAGGCCTGCCGATGGCACCCTTGCCGCCGTTGCAGCAATTGGGTTTCGGCACTTCCCGCTGGCGGCTGCGAGGGAAAACGCTACATCAGGTTGACGCGTGGCCGGTACGGAAATTTGCCGGTTTTGTAGTTTGTTGTAGGGCGGGTTTCAAACCCGCCCTATACCGGTACTTGTTGCGACAGGGCGGGTTTGAAACCCGCCCCTACAAATATCCCGGTCGGTGCGCAAATCGGGCACTCAGCCGCGCTTCTTTCCCAGCACCTTGAGCCAGCGGGCGGCTTCGCGCCGCACGTTCCGCGGCGCGGTGCCGCCGAGGCTCACGCGGCTTTTCACCGAGTTGTCGACCGACAGCACGGCATAGACGTCCCTGGTGATGCGCCGCTCGATCGCCTGCATGGCGGCGAGCGGCAGCTTGTCGAGCGGCAGCTTCTCCGCCGCCGCCTGCGCGACGATCCTGCCCGTCACGTGATGGGCATCGCGAAAAGGCATCTTCAGCGTGCGCACCAGCCAGTCGGCCAAGTCGGTTGCGGTGGAATAGCCCTCGCCCGCCGCCGTTCGCATGCGCGCCACGTCGGGCGTCATGTCGCGCACCATGCCGGTCATCGCGGCAATCGACAACGACAGCGCGGAGAGCGCGTCGATGGCGCCTTCCTTGTCCTCCTGCATGTCCTTCTGATAGGCGAGCGGCAGCCCCTTCATTACGATGAGCAAGCCTTCGAGCGCGCCGACGATGCGCCCGGTCTTGGCGCGCACGAGTTCGGCCGCGTCCGGGTTGCGCTTCTGCGGCATGATCGAGGAGCCGGTGGTGAACTTGTCGGAGAGCGAGACGAGCCCGACGAGCGGCGAGCACCAGATCACGATCTCCTCGGCAAAGCGCGAGAGGTGCACCGCCGTGATCGCCGCCGCCGACAAGGTCTCCAGCACGAAGTCGCGGTCGGAGACCGCGTCGAGCGAGTTCGCCATCGGCCGGTCGAAGCCGAGCGCCTTGGCGGTCATCCTGCGGTCGAGCGGGAACGCCGTGCCGGCGAGCGCCGCCGCGCCGAGCGGGGATTCGTTGCCGCGCCTGCGCGCATCGGCGAAGCGGCCGCGGTCGCGCGCCGCCATCTCCACGTAGGCGAGGAGATGATGGCCGAAGGTGACCGGCTGCGCGGTCTGCAGATGCGTGAAGCCAGGCATCACGGTCGCGGCATGCGCCAGCGCCTTCTCGGCGAGCGCGCGCTGGTAGCCGGCCAGCGCGGCGTCGATCTCGTCGACGGTCGCGCGCACCCAGAGCCGGAAATCGGTCGCCACCTGGTCGTTGCGCGAGCGCGCGGTGTGCAGCCGCCCGGCGGCAGGCCCGATCAGCTCGGCGAGCCTATTCTCGACGTTCATGTGGATGTCTTCGAGCGCGCGCTTGAACTTGAACTTGCCGCTCTCGATCTCTGACAGGATCGTGTCTAGACCGTGAGCGATCTTCTTGGCATCGTCCGCCGTGATGATGCCTTGCCGGGCAAGCATCGCGGCGTGCGCCTGGCTCGCGGCAATGTCCTCCCGGAAGAGATGCCGGTCGAAATCGATCGAGGCATTGATCTCCTGCATGACGGCATCGGGGCTTGCGCCAAACCGCCCGCCCCACATCTTGTTGCTCATGACCTGCCCGCGTGCAAAACCGTATCTGGAATGACCGACCGACCCGCCGAACCGCAGATGTCCGAGCCTTCCAAGAAGGTGCGTCACCACCGCCTGCTGACAGCCGGCGGTCTCGGCGCGCTGGCCGGACTGGCGGTTGCCGCCGCGGTATACGGGATTGTCGCATTCCAGCGCAATGCGGGCGACGCGGCCTGCAAGCCGGCGGTCGACCTGGCACGCCGCATTGCCCCGGTGGCGCATGGCGAAGTAGCGGGCGTGGTGGTTGCCGAGCGGCCGCTGCGGGTGCCCGACCTGACGGTGCGGGACGCCGGCGGCAACGAAAAGAAGCTCTCGGATTGGCGCGGACGGACGGTGCTGCTCAACCTCTGGGCCACCTGGTGCGTGCCCTGCCGCAAGGAGATGCCGGCGCTCGACGCGCTGCAAGGCAAGCTCGGCGGCGAGGGCTTCGAGGTGGTCGCCGTCAACATCGACACCCGCGACCTCGACAAGCCGAAAAACTGGCTCAAGGAGGCAGGCATCACGCGCCTCGCCTACTACGCCGATCCGAGCGCCAAGGTGTTCCAGGACCTCAAGGCGGTCGGACGCGCCATCGGCATGCCGACGACGCTGCTGGTCGACCCGAACGGCTGCGAGCTCGGCACCATCGCGGGCCCCGCCGAATGGGCGAGCGACGACGCCGTGAAGCTCGTCAGCGCGGCGGTGGAAGGCACCCGTAGGGCGCAATAAGCAGAGCGTTTGTGCCGAAGGCAACAAGCGCTCTGCGCATTGCGCCACGTCACGCAAAGCGCACGGCCGAATGGCGCAATGCGCGCACGCCCATGGCGTTATTGAGGGTTGGTACGTGGCGTGCGCTTATTGCGCCCTACGCTTAAGGCTCAGAATGTAGGTTGCAACTTGCCGTATATAGGAGTCGATCAGCTCGGGGTTGGGCATCGCCCTGACATTGCTGGCGTCGCGATGCGTCGTGGTCAGGAATCGTTGGATCGATTCAATGCTCACATTGGGGCGCTGGGCAATCGACTCGAACGACGGCGCCGGCGGCGTCAACGTCGGCGGATAGCGCTGGTCGGGCGCAACGACATGGCACGGGTTGCAGACGAGGAAGGCGACGCGGCGCCCGGCCTGCACCTCGTCCACCGCATCCTCGGCCCAAGCCGGATTTGCGATGACGGCAAAAAAGATAAGCCAAGCGAGCTTCGTTCGGATGGCCATGGAGGCTCTCCAGCGTGCGCGGAGCAGTGTCCGTATCCGTCATTAAGCTTATCGTCTTTCGGCCGCGTCCTTTACCGAAAGGTGGCGGCACTCGCCCATAGAATAATGTGTTTTTGTCGCAGCCCCTCGTATCTCGTTTCAGCAAGCGGCGATCGGGTTAACGCTTTGTTGAACGAAGGCCCGTTGACGCGCGCACCCGGCTGGCCTAACACTTAACCAAATGGTTTACCATCATACCGACCCGCTCGACCGCACCTTTGCGGCGCTCGCCGATCCGACGCGGCGCGCGCTCATCGCCCGGCTGGGCGACGAGAAGGACGTGTCGGTGAGTGAGCTTGCCCGGCCGTTCCCGATCTCGCTGCCGGCGGTCATGAAGCACCTCGACGTGCTCTGCGACGCCGGGCTGATCACGCGCGCCAAGCAGGGCCGCACCGTCACCTGCCGGCTCAAGGTCGAACCCATGGCGCAGGCGAGCGAGTGGCTTAACCGCTACGAAAAATTCTGGTCCGAGCGGCTCGATCGGCTGGCCGCGTTTCTCGAGGAGGAGTCATGTCAACAACCGCCACCGTCAAGCCAAGCCTTACCCTCAAGCGCCGGCTGCGCGCCCTCCCGGCGCAGGTCTACAGCGCCTGGACGGAACCGGAAAAGTTGAAGCGCTGGTTCTGCCCCGGCGACACGCAGTTGACGCTTGCCGAGTTCGACACCCGCAAGGGCGGCCGCTACCGCATCGTCGCGCGCTCGCCCGACGGCGAGGAACACGACGTGAGCGGCGTGTTCCGCGAGGTCGTGCCGAACGAGAAGCTGGTCTATACCTGGGCCTGGCGCTCCACGCCGGAACGCCAATCGCTGGTCACCGTTGAGTTCAGGAGCGAGGGCACCGGCACGCTGCTCACGCTCACGCATGAAGACTTCTTCGACGAGGCGGCGCGCGACCGCCACCGCGGCGGCTGGACGAGCATCCTCGACAAGCTCGAGAGGTATTTCGCCTGAACCGTGCGGGGCGACGTCGTCTCCGCCCGAACCGCCGAACGCAAAGGAGAACCGCCATGGCTTGGTCGCATGGAAAATTCCATTGGAACGAACTGGTCACCCGCGATGTGAAGAAGGCGAAGGCCTTCTACGCCGACACCATCGGCTGGACCTACGAGGGGATGCCGATGGGAGGAAACGGCACCTACTGGGTCGCCAAGGAAGGCGGCGTGCCGGTGGCCGGCATGTTCGACATCAGCGGGCCGGAATTTAACGGCGTGCCGGAAGGCTGGATGCCCTATCTCGCGGTCGACGACGTGGATGCGCGCGTCGCCAAGGCCGTGAAGGCAGGCGCCAAGGTGATGAAGCCGGCGTTCGACGTGCCGGGCGTCGGCCGCATCGTGATCCTGACCGAGCCCGGCGGCGCCGGCGTCGGCTGGATGACGCCGGTAAGCTGATTTCGCTACTTCCGCCCTCATCCTGAGGAGCCCGCCGAAGCGAAGACGGGCGTCTCGAAGGATGGCGGCTGACGCAGTGCTTGCGGCCCATGCTTCGAGACGCTCGGCCTCTCGGCCTCGCTCCTCAGCATGAGGGTGAAAGTCTTTCACAACCGAAGGAGTAGCATCATGAAGCTCTACGGATTCCCGCCCTCGCCGAACACCTGGAAGGTGCGTGCGGTCGCCGCCCATCTTGGCATTCCGCTGCAACTCGAATTTGTCGATCTGACCAAGCCGCGCACGGCGGACTATTTGAAAATCAACCCGACCGGCCGCACGCCCACGCTGGTCGACGGCGATTTCGCCTTGTGGGAATCGAACGCGATTATGCAGTATCTCGCGAGTCAGAAGCCGAATTCGCTCTGGCCGAATGACGCCCACGCCCGTGCCGACATCACGCGCTGGCAATGCTGGCAGCTCGCGCATTGGGGTGCCGACGCCTGCATGCCGCTGGTCTTTAACCGCTTGGTGAAGAAGCTCTTGAACCTCGGCCCGCCCGACCAGGCCGCCGTTGCCAAAGCCACCGACGTGTTCAACAAAGAGGCCAAGCTGCTCGACGCGCATCTCGCCAGGCAGCCTTATCTGGTCGGCAGGGAACTGACGCTCGCCGATTTTTCGGTTGCAGCGAACCTGCTTTACGCCAAGGAAGGCGAGATGCCGCTCGAGCCGTATGCACATCTGCGCGACTGGTTTGGGGGCGTCTCGGCGCTGCCGGCCTGGAAGGAGACGGCCGCAGCGGCCCGCCACAGCGGCGGCGTAGCAGAGCACCCGCTATCTCCGCCTCACCCCGAGGAGCCCGCGCGGCTCCTCAGCATGAGGTCGGGATAGGTTTCGGAGCGCCCTAGCGCGTCGGCACCGGCTTCTCGCCGCGATAGTCGTAGAAGCCGCGGTTGGTCTTGCGGCCGAGCCAACCGGCCTCGACGTATTTCACCAACAGCGGGCACGGCCGATACTTGGAATCGGCAAGCCCCTCGTGCAGCACCTGCATCACCGAAAGGCAAGTATCGAGCCCGATAAAGTCGGCGAGCTCGAGCGGCCCCATCGGATGGTGCGCGCCGAGCCGCATCGCCGTGTCGATCGCCTCGACGTTGCCGACACCTTCGTAGAGCGTGTAGATCGCCTCGTTGATCATCGGCAACAGGATGCGGTTGACGATGAAGGCCGGGAAATCCTCGGCCACCGCGATGGTCTTGCCGAGCTTGGCCACAAATTCCTTGGTGCTGGCGAAGGTTGCGTCGTCGGTCGCGATGCCGCGAATGATCTCGACCAATTCCATCAGCGGCACCGGATTCATGAAATGAATGCCGATAAACTTCTCCGGCCGGTCGGTCGCCGAGGCAAGCCGCGTGATGGAGATCGACGACGTGTTGGTGCCGACGATTGTCTCGGGCTTGAGCAAGGGACAGAGCGCCGAGAAAATCTGCCGCTTCACATCCTCCTTCTCGGCCGCCGCCTCGATCACGAGATCGCAGTCGCCGAAATCGTCGTACTTCTCAGCCGGCTTGATGCGCTTGAGCGCCGCCTGGCGCTCTTCCTCGGTGATGCGCTTGCGGGTGACCTGCCGCGCCATATTGCCGTTGATGGTCGCGATCCCGGCCCTGACCCGGTCGGCACTGAGGTCGTTGAGCTTGATGTCGAAACCCGCGAGCGCGCAGACATGCGCGATCCCGCTGCCCATCTGCCCGGCGCCGATCACGCCGATGCTGCGAATATGCGACGCCTTTTCCGAGCGTGCCGCCGGTCGCTCTTTGACTTCGCTCATGTCCGTCTGTGTGCCTATCTATTTTGGACTTATTTTATGCCGTTCCCGCGCCGGATACCACCGGTCCGAAGCTTACTTCGCCGTAATGGTCAGCGCCCCAGCTTGGCGAGTTCGGCCTCGAGCTCGGGCAACGCCTGGTAGAGGTCGGCGACCAGCCCGTAGTCGGCGACCTGGAAGATCGGCGCTTCCTCGTCCTTGTTGATCGCCACGATCACCTTGGAATCCTTCATGCCGGCAAGGTGCTGGATCGCGCCCGAAATGCCGACCGCGATGTAAAGCTCGGGCGCCACCACCTTGCCGGTCTGGCCGACCTGCCAGTCGTTGGGCGCATAGCCGGCGTCCACGGCCGCCCGCGAGGCGCCGACCGCGGCACCCAGCTTGTCGGCCACCGGCTCGATATATTTGGTGAAGTTCTCGCGGCTTTGCATGGCTCGTCCGCCGGAAACGATGACCTTGGCGGAGGTCAGTTCCGGCCGCTCGGATTTCGACAGTTCGTCCGCTACGAAAGCGGAAAGACCCGGATCGGCGGCGGCGGCGGCATCTTCGACCGGCGCCGCGGCGGCGCCCTGGCCGGTTGCCTGGAAAGTCGAGGTGCGCACCGTGATTACCTTCACCTTGTCCTTCGAGCGCACGGTCTGCACCGCGTTGCCGGCGTAGATCAGCCGCTCGAAGGTGTCGGGCGAGATCACCTTGACGATATCGGAGACCTGCATCACGTCGAGCAGCGCGGCGACGCGCGGCATCACGTTCTTGCCGGTGGTGGTGGCGGGCGCGACGATCGCCGCATAGGCGGGCGCGAGCGAGACGATCAGCGCGGCGAGCGGCTCGGCCAGCATGTGCGCATAAGCCGGCGCGTCGGCGATCAGCACCTTCGCGACGCCGTCGAGCTTGGCGGCCGCCTCGGCGACGGCACGCGCGCCCTCGCCCGCGACCAGCACGTGCACCGGCTCGCCCAGCGCCTTGGCGGCGGTCAGCGCCTTGTTGGTGGCATCCTTGAGCAGCTTGTTGTCGTGCTCGGCGATCAGCAGCGTGGTCATCTGTACGATCCAGTCAGGTTTGTGGTGTTCGGATTAGCCGATAGCCGGCCGCCCGCATTGATCGAAAGCAAGTGCGGGACCGGCCGTAGCCCGCATGGAGCGCAGCGTAATGCGGGATCGGCGTTGCAATCCGGCACGTGCGTTCCCGGATTGCGTCGCGGCGCGCCTGCGACGCGCGGCGGTTGCATCCGGGCTACGGCGCCGCCTGCAATCACAACAGCCCCGCCTCGTTCTTGAGCTTGTCGACGAGTTCGCCCACGGTCTTCACCTTCACGCCGGCCTTGCGGCCGGCGGGCTCGGTGGTCTTGAGCACATCGAGCCGCGGCGCGATGTCGACGCCGTAATCGTCCGGCGTCTTGTCTGCGATCGGCTTCTTCTTCGCCTTCATGATGTTGGGGAGCGACGCGTAGCGCGGCTCGTTGAGCCGCAGGTCGGTGGTGACGATCGCGGGCGATTTGAGCTTGATGGTCTGCAAGCCGCCATCGACCTCTCGCGTGACCAGGAGATGATCGCCGTCGATCACCAGTTTCGACGCGAAGGTGCCCTGCGGCCAGCCGGTGAGCGCAGCGAGCATCTGGCCGGTCTGGTTGCAATCGTCGTCGATCGCCTGCTTGCCGAGAATGACCAGGCCGGGCTTCTCGTCGTCGACGATGGCTTTAAGAATTTTCGCCACCGCCAGCGGCTCGGTCGGCTTGTCGGTCTTCACCAGGATGCCGCGGTCGGCGCCCATGGCCAGCGCGGTGCGGATGGTTTCGGACGCCTGCTGCGGCCCGACCGACGCCACCACGACCTCGGTCGCCTGGCCTTTTTCCTTGAGCCGCAGCGCCTCCTCGACGGCGATCTCGTCGAAGGGATTCATGGACATCTTGACATTGGCCAGCTCGACGCCGGAGCCGTCGCTCTTGACGCGGATTTTCACGTTGTAGTCGACAACCCGTTTCACGGGCACCAGAATTTTCATGGGTAATGGCTCTCGCAAGGCAGGCCGCAACGCAGTTGGAATAACGCGGCAAACGCGCCGGCAACCTACTGGCCGCCGCTGGCCCAAGTCAACGGAAGGCTGTCAACGGAAGGCTGTCAACGGAAGCCGTCAGGCCGCGAGGAGATGCCGGTGCCGCGCCGCGGCCCGATCTGCACAATGGTGTCGGGCACATGCGGCGCGCAGTCGAACAGCTTCGTTCCGGCCTGCTTCATCAGCGGGAACAGCACCGCGCCCGCCAGCATGCCGCCGAAGTGGCACCAGTAGGCGACCTCGCTCTTGGAGGCGGCACTCAGGTTCCAGAGCTGCGTCAAGACGAACAGGCCGATCACCCAATAGGCGGCGATCCGCATGGGGATGACCCAGACCAGCACCGTCACCCGCGCACAGGGGCGCAGCATCGCATAGGCGACGACCACGCCCGCAATCGAGCCGGAGGCGCCAATCAGCTCGATCCTGGAATGCGGGTCGCTCACCGCAAAAGTGAGCCCGCCGATGGCGCCGCACAGCAGATAGAACACGAGGTAGCGGAAGCGTCCCAACTCGCGCTCGATGTCGTCGCCGAACACCCAGAGGAACACCATGTTGCCGAGCAAGTGCATGATGTCGGCGTGGAAGAACTGGTAGGTGATCGGCGTTACGATCGCGGGGAGCCGTCCCGGCGCGGGCATGTAGCCGAAGAGTGCCGCCGGGATGAGGCTGAAGGTCTCGAGCAGTCGCTCGAGCGCAAACTCGGACGCGCCCATCTCGTAAAGCAGGATCAGGAGGTTCGCGGCGATCAGGCACCAGGTGACGACCGGCTTGATCGGCTGGGTGAACGGATTGTCGTCGTAGATCGGAACGACCATTGGCCCCTACCGGTTCTGGCCCGGCACCCACAGCACATCGGTTGCGCCCTTGTCGTTGGCATGGCGTCCGGCGACGAACAGGAAATCCGACAGGCGGTTGACGTATTTCAACGCCGCGGGCGTGACGCCCTCGCCCGGCTTGTCGCTGAGCGCAACCATCAGCCGCTCGGCCCGTCGGCAGACGGTGCGCGCGAGATGCAGGTGCGCGGCGGCGGCGCTGCCGCCCGGCAGGATGAAGGATTTCAGGGGGCTGAGATCGGCATTGAGCCGATCGATCTGCCGTTCCAGCCATTCGACCTGCGCATCGGTGACGTTGAGGCGCGCGCCGCCCGGCCCTTTGCCCTTCTCGGACGGCATGCAGAGATCGGCCTCGACGTCGAACAGGTCGTTCTGGATGCGCAATAACATGCCGTCGAGCACGCCGTCGCCCGCGGCGTGCAGGCGGACGATGCCGATCAGTGCGTTGACCTCATCGAGCGTGCCGTAGGCTTCAACCCGCAGGTCATATTTCTTGCGGCGCTCGCCGGTGCCGAGCGCGGTTGTGCCGTCGTCGCCGGTGCGGGTGTAGATTCGGTTGAGAACGACCATCGCGGTTCCTGCCGCTCTCTAATGTCCAAGCGCCCAGATCGTGATCATTATGATCACGATCGCGACGAATTGCAGCAGCACCCGCAACCGCATCAGCTTCTGCGAGGTTTGCGGCGAACCGCCCTTCAGCATGTTGGTCAGCCCGAGGATCAGCACGAGTGCGACGACGCCGACCGCGAGCGGGACGAGGAGATAAGTGAGGAACCCGGTCATCCGTGACCTCTTATCCTAGATGGTGTGACCGTGTCCCGGCTTTCAATGCGTCCGGCAAGAACTATCCTGGGTTTAATTTCAGGCGGATGGTGAGTATGGATATCCGGCTCATGCGGCAGTCCGGTCGAAATCGTTCATGACATTGCGCATCCTGGTGCTCGGGGCGGCGGGCCGCCTGGGCTATGCGGCGGCGGAAGCCTTTCGCGATGCCGGCTGGACGGTCATCGCCCAGATGCGGCCCGGCTCGACCAAGCATGCGCCGTCCTATACCGAGGCGGTCGAGATCGACGCGCTCG